>Ga0154307_1032_pt3 | contig 2947 bp, 4 predicted proteins | sample RifGroA2_FD_105601 | JGI IMG/M metagenome (GOLD analysis project Ga0154307, IMG submission 105601) | Bacteroidetes bacterium GWA2_40_15 | reverse complement strand
AAGCTGCAAAAGGAGCTGGTATAATTCAGCCGATAGATTATGCAATTTTTCAAAATCATGGGTATATGGGTTTATATGGGGGGCTTGATGCAAAAGGTATTCACAGGCGTAAAGGATTAAAGAAAACTGAAAACATTCTGGACCATATGGGCAGTACCGAATTGGCTGCAAATCTTTTTCGTGCCACACAAACAGAAGAAAAACTAAAAAGAGAAAACATAAAAGGAAAACAAAAAGCTAATCAAACACATTTTGAAGTCGGGAAAAAAGTGAGGAAGACCATTCAGGAGCTTGGTGGCACTATGCCTGAGAATTTACCTGTAGCTGACAGTATTAAAAAGCTTGATAAGAAAGATGAACCGAAAAAAATAGCCGGCAAAAAGAAAAAATGAAACTACAATATGCCTCCGACTTACACCTGGAATTCCCTGAAAATATGGAATTCTTAAAAAGGAATCCTTTGCTGCCAGGAGGTGATGTTCTATTGCTGGCTGGTGATATTGTTCCATTTGCAGTAATGGATAAACATGCTGATCTTTTCAATTATATCTCAGATACTTTTGAAACTACATATTGGATTCCGGGGAACCACGAATACTATAATTCTGATATCTCATTCAGGACAGGTTCATTCAATGAGAAAATCAAGGCAAACCTGTTTCTTGTAAATAATGTTTCTGTTATTCAGGAGAAGGTAAAACTTATTTTCTCAACCCTCTGGACAAGTATAAGTTCTGGAAATCAGTTTGAGATAAGGCAAAGACTATCAGATTTTCATGCAGTTAAATACAATCGAAAAGTCCTAACACCTGATCATTATAATTTTCTTCACGAACAGTGCCGTGCTTTTCTTAATGAGGAAATATCCAAACCCGGTACAGAGAAAAAAGTAATTATTACACATCATGTGCCAACACTCATGAATTATCCTGAAAAGTATAAAGGAGATAGTCTTAATGAAGCATTTGCAGTAGAAATGTTTAATGATATTTTAAGATCGGATGCTGATTATTGGATTTTCGGTCACCATCACAGTTATACACATGATTTTCAGATCGGAACAACAATTTTGACAACCAATCAGCTTGGGTATGTAAAATATAATGAGTGCCCGGATTTTGACACAAAAAAGATAATAACTATTGATAATGAGTAACTGCAAATAAATTCAGTATAATAGCGTAGTTTCTGCACGATCGCATGATCGAAGAAATCATGCATTTTTAATGATATCGCGTTAACTTATAGACAGATGAATAATAACAACACAACATATAAAGACTCACCTCTCGGCAAAATTCCTTGTGATTGGGAAGTGAAGTTGGTAAGTGAATTGGGGCGACTTATTTCGGGCTTACATTTAAATCCTGATGATTACAATCAGGCTGGAGTAGGCATACCTTATTTTACTGGGCCAACTGATTACACCAACGAAATAACTTCAATAACAAAATGGACAACGAAAAAAAGTGCAATAGCTAATAGTGGTGATATTTTAATAACCGTCAAGGGATCAGGAGTAGGTAGTTTACATCTTTTAGAACTTGAAAAGATTTCAATTGGTAGACAAATTATGGCGGTAAGAGCAAATGAGGACAGTTCAAATACATTTATTCACTATTCACTATACCATTTGGAGTATAATTTTAAAGAATTGGCTAAGGGAAATATGATCCCCGGCTTAACCCGGTCTGATATTCTCACATCAAAAATTCTTACTCCTCCTCTCCCCGAACAAAAAGCCATAGCCCATGTCCTTGGTCTGATGGACTCAGCCATCAACACCAATAACCGGCTTATTGCTAAAAAAGAGTTGCAGAAAAAATGGCTGATGCAAAATTTATTAACTGGGAGGAATAGATTGGAAGGGTTTTGCATTGAGTGGAAAGAATATAGATTAGGTCAGATAACTACAAATTTTTCAAGCAGGAATAAAGAGTTGATAGATGCAAAAGTATATTCAGTTACAAATACGAACGGATTTGTTTTACAATCTGAATATTTTGAAGGAAAAGTTTCTGGTGAAGATTTATCCAATTATAAAATAATTAAGAAGCACGAATTCGCTTACAATCCAGCAAGAATAAACGTTGGTTCACTAGCATATTTCGAAATGGAAATTGGTGTTATTAGTTCCCTTTATGTATGCTTTAAAACAAAAGGGCAAATATTGGACTACTATCTTCATCAGTTATTGCAAATAGACCATACGAAATATAGAATCGAAACATTAGGAGAAGGTGGCGTAAGAGTCTATCTATGGTATGATCTCTTCGCAAAAATCAAAATAAAACTTCCTCCACTTGAGGAACAAATCGCAATTGTTAAGGTACTGCAGGCAGCCGACAAAGAAATACAACTACTGAAATCCAAAACAGAAAGATTAAGGGATCAGAAAAGGGGATTGATGCAGGTGTTGCTGACGGGGAAGAAACGATTAAAGATTATGCCTCAATAATTTGTACGGGCACAACATGTTGTGACCATTATATCTCAAAGATAAATGAATAATTACAATCCAAATATCCATCACCGTAAATCCATTCGTCTGAAAGGATATGATTATTCCCGGGCAGGATTATATTTTATTACAATATGCGTAAAAGACAGGGAATGTTTGTTCGGAGAAATTGTGGATGGTAAAATGATATTAAACGATGCAGGGAAATTGGTTGAAAATGAATGGTTAAATATAATCGTGCGTTTCCCAAATGTGCAATTACACCAACACATTGTAATGCCCAACCATTTCCACACCATCATGGAAATAACGGTAGGGGCGACCCTTGTGGTCGCCCATGATAATATCGTCACCCATGATAATATCGTCACCCATGATAATATCGTCGCCCATGATAATATCGTCACCCATGATAATATCGTCACCCATGATAATATCGTCGCCCATGATAATATCGTCGCCCATGATAATATCGTCGCCCATGAT
>Ga0154307_1038_pt2 | contig 4274 bp, 2 predicted proteins | sample RifGroA2_FD_105601 | JGI IMG/M metagenome (GOLD analysis project Ga0154307, IMG submission 105601) | Bacteroidetes bacterium GWA2_40_15 | reverse complement strand
ACGGAAAAATTAAGTGCATAATCATTGACCCGCCTTACAATACCGGGAACGACAGTTTTATCTACCCCGACAGTTTCAAGGAAAGCAAAGAGGATTACCAGAAAAGAATTGGTGAAAAAGACGAGGAAGGTTATCTTCTCAAGGAAGGGCTGTTCCGTAAAAACAGCAAAGAAAGCGGCCACTACCACAGCAACTGGCTCAGTATGATGTATCCGAGATTATTTCTTTCAAAAAATTTGCTTAGCGATGAAGGTTTGATATTTATACATATTGATGATAATGAAGTCCATAATCTTCGTTTATTGATGAATGAAATTTTTGGTGAAGAAAACTTCATAAGTCAATTTATTTGGAAAAGCAGACAGAATAAAGATAATAGAAATATTACAGGTGCTTCTATCGATCATGAATATGTCATTTGTTATGGAAAAAGAATTAAAGGATCCGAAAGAAAAACTGAGCAATACAAGAATCCAGACAATGATAGAAGAGGTCCATGGGTAAGTGGTAACATGGTAGGTCTGTTACCGCAGGAACAAAGACCAAATTGTCATTATGATTTAGTCGATCCAGAATCTGGAATTAATTATGGAAAGCCGAAATTAGGTTGGAGGTACGATCAAAATACAATGAGCAGATTAATTGAAGAAAAAAGGATATTATGGCCAGCTGAATCATCAGGGAGACCACGAAGAAAGGTATTCCTTAATGAATTATCTGATAGGTACACTGGTTTTTCTTCAATAATTGGTGAGAAATTATTTACCCGAAATGGAACTGCAGAAATTGATGAATTATTTGGATTCAAGGCATTCGAATTTCCCAAACCAAGTGATCTGATTAAAGAACTTATAAGTCAAAGTGTTGAAGATGGTGACATTGTACTTGATTTCTTTTGTGGTTCTGGTACAACAGCCCATGCCGTATTAAAGTGGAATGTGGAACACCCTGAAGAACAAGTAAAATATTTATTAGTCCAACTCCCAGAAAAAATAAACGAAAACAGTGAATCATTTAAAAAAGGATTCAAAACTATAGCTGACTTATGTAAAGAAAGAATTGTACTTGTAATTGAATCAATAAAAACTAAGTCGAAATCTACTCCTAAGTTTTTTGAAAATACAAATATTGATCTAGGTTTCAAAGTTTTCAAACTATCTCCCTCTAACTTCAAGATCTGGAGAGGTTCAGAGGTCACTGACGAAAATCTTGAACTTAACCTTGAATCATTTACTGACCCAGTAAAACCTGAGAGTCTAACTGAAAATATGCTCTATGAACTTATCCTTAAATCAGGTTATTCTTTGACTGATAAAATTGAAAGAAATGATAGTTTTTATTCTGTCAATGATGGAGAACTGATTGTAGCTCTCAATGAAATGAGCCAGGCAGTCTTGAGCAAAATTATCTCCTCGCGTCCAAAAAAGGTGATCACTCTCGATAAGCTTTTTGCCGGGAACGACCAGCTTAAAACAAATACGGTTTTGCAGATGCTTGACGCTGAAATAGATTTTAAAACAATTTAGTTCGGTGTACAAGGTAAAAGATATATTATTCTTAAGTCACGCTAATCCAGAAGATAATCACTTCACAGAGTGGCTTTATGCTCAACTTACACTTGCCGGGTATAAGTGTTGGTGTGACTTGGAAAGTTTACGTGGAGGTGAAAGAGATTTTTCAGAGGTTATACAAAAAATTATTAGTGAAGATGCTTGCAAATTTCTATTGGTTTTTTCACTGCACACATTTACCAAGGATTTTGTAATTGATGAATTTGATTTCGCAAAAAGTTTTGCGAAAAAAAACAAAATTAAAGATTTTATTTTCCCAATTAGAATTGCTGATGTAGATTATGATACACGCATTGGACTCAATCGTTACAATCACTTTCAATTTTACCCAAGCTGGCCAGAAGGTTTGGCTAAATTATTAAAACGAATACATTATGATGGGATTCCTAAATCGACCGAAAAAAGAACTCAAATTCTTTCTTCATGGGCTACAAATAAATTTGCTCTTGATTCCGGCATTACATCAGTGCAAAGAAAATATTTCAGCAACTGGTGGCAAATAAATTCTTTACCAGAATCTATTTATGTTTATCAATACGCGAATGAAACTCAAGCAGAAGCGGTAATTCAGGAAGAAACTGTTTATCCTAAAATTCGTCACGGGAATTGTGTGGTTGCTTTTCAAAGAAATATCATAACCAAATGCACCAAACATGAAGACATTGAAGTGCACCCCTCAAATGTTTTCAAACTATCAATTCCTGATATTTTAAAAGAAAGTTATGTAAATGAAGAATTCCCAACATTTGATGATGCACAAAATTTTCTAAAACGATTGCTTAAAAAATCCTTGAAAGATTTCTTATTCAGAACAGGTTTATCGAGACATAGAATGTCTGGGAAGCAAGATTGCTTTTTCTATAAAAAGCATAATCAAAGAGCGTATAAAGTAAAGGTGGTTTATCCTGGCAGGAAAACCAATAGAACTCTCTTGGGTAAATATCTGGGTAATTATTGGCACTTTGGAATCAGTTTTAAAGTTTTGCTTGAACCATTTGTTTGTTTTAGTATGAAATCACATTTGATATTTACTCACGACGGTTTTACAAAATGGGATGATGACGAGTTGATGTTCAAGGCAAGAAGGAAGAAAGGCAGGATGATGTTTAATAAAGAATGGCGTGATTTCCTCATGACAATACTTTATTCTTTTAGAGATGAAGAAGGGAAAATCTTGTTGGTTTTTAATGATGAACAATTGCTTGAAATGTTGCCATACACAATTTCATTTGAAGCAGACTTTGACTATACAGAACCAACGAAAGAAAGTCGTATCAGTTTACTTACTGAAGATTTTTCAACAGAAGAAGACGAAGAATTTTTGGAAACAGAAATTTATGAGGAGGAGGAAATTGATGAATAACCTCATTCATTTTAATGAACCAAAACTTATTTTTGGTTATGAGCAAAACGCTTTTGACCCGAGAGACGGTTTGACTTTATTTGGTGCATTTACCAGAGAAAAATTTACAAATCCATCCATCGGAATAATTGGATCAGCAGCTGGCAGAAGAAGAGTTCTGAATTGGTTGCACACAATATTGCAACCAGTTTTTGGTAAGAGTAAAGACTTAGCAAGACCTTATTTCCCAGGAATTGAAACCGTGTTTGGGATGACTATGAATTTCAACGCGATCAAAGAGATTCAAATTGATGAAAAATCCCTCAATGAATACTTGCACTATCAAGATCCACATCAAAGAGTCCATCACCTTGCTAACCTCTATGCTAAAGCATTGCAGGAATATGATGCTGGTGAAGAAGCCCCAGTAACTTTTTGGATTGTGGTAATTTCAGATGATGTTTACCGTTACGGTAAACCCAAATCCAAGATTCCTAAATCGGATGAGAATATTACCATCGGCATAAAGGACAAATACACCAGAAGAAATAAAACACTCTTTGAAGAACTTAATGTTTTACAAGAAGCATATAAATACAAGATAAATTTTCACAACCAATTAAAAGCAAAATTGCTTTCAGATAAAATCATTACTCAAATTGTCAGAGAATCCACTATTGCACCTTTTGATTTCTTAAATTCAAAAGGAATCCCTACAAGGGATTTAGAAAAGTTTGAATCTGCTATTGCTTGGAATTTAGCAACAGCATTTTATTACAAATCTGGAGGTACCCCGTGGATATTAAATGCAGCAAGACCGAAGGTTTGCTATTTAGGTTTAGTTTACAAACAGGTCGATCCCGAAAATGATCCTCGCACAGCTTGTTGTGCAGCACAAATGTTTCTTAATACAGGAGATGGACTTGTTTTTAAAGGCAATGTAGGTCCTTGGTATAACGAAACAACAAAAGAATATCATCTCAACAATAAAGATGCAAAGGACTTACTGCAAAAAGCATTAGCAACGTTCGATAAAAAAGAGGGAGGTATTCCGGAAGAAATTTTTATTCACGCAAGGACATATTTTGAGAATGAAGAATGGAGTGGCTTCTTAGAAGCAGCAGGAGGCAGAACGAAAGTAGTTGGTATCAGAATCAGACCTGAAAATGTTTTCAAACTTTACAGAGAAAAGATATTTCCTGTACCAAGAGGCACAGCATTTTTTCACAAAGACACCAAAGCATATTTATGGTCAAAGGGTTTCGTTCCTCGCTTACAAACTCAGTTTGGTCTGGAAACTCCAAATCCTTTGAGTATAGAAATTAATAGAGGAGCACATGACATCAAACAGGTTTGTGAAG
>Ga0154307_1109_pt1 | contig 5560 bp, 4 predicted proteins | sample RifGroA2_FD_105601 | JGI IMG/M metagenome (GOLD analysis project Ga0154307, IMG submission 105601) | Bacteroidetes bacterium GWA2_40_15 | reverse complement strand
AATGGTTGGCAGTGCTTTCTTTGTAATAAACATCTTTAAAACAATAACCTACACTCCTGAGGGCTGGGAAAAACAACCATCAAAAGCGCTCCTTGCTTCTGCACTGGGAATATCAGGCTTCAGAAATATCTTCACTAAAAACAAAAAAGAACATCTTGTCCCATTACCAGTGGCTGCAGTAGCAAGAGGCAGTGTTGATGTCGCTCTGAATGCTCTTATCATCCTCTTTACCGGGGTGCTCATACTTGTATACATGATAGCAGCTATCCTGGGTTTCGATCTTAAGGAAACAGCTATAGATGCTCTTTTGTATAAAAACTGGTTCTGGTGGGGACTTGATCTGATTGCTGATGGTCTGGTTCTTATTTTCGTTGCAGGTACGTGGTATCTTCTGGCTATGATGATAAGCGGTAAGCAACTCTTCATGCAGAATATTGCCCGTGCTGCCTTGCTTGTTGAACTTATTGTATCATGGACCGTATGGTCGCATCACCTTCTTTCAGATCAGGCACAACCTGCATACCTTAAAGTATTATCGGGCGAGTTGGTAACTGCTTTCGAGCTTATCACCCAGGGACTTGCCTTCTTTATTACTCTTGCAACTCTCTGGAGCGCAAGACCTTTGAAAATGACCAATCCATTAAAATTCCTCCTGGGCGGGTTACTGGGATTTGCTCTCGCAGTACCGGCAGGCATAATGCAGGCTGATGTTGGATTGAACAGGATCCTTCATAATACGCAATGGATAGTCGGCCCTCACGTTCATGTAGCAATACTCGTAGGATTGACTATGACACTCTATTCAGCCATTTATCTACTCTTCCCAATCCTGACAAACGGAGCAAAACTTTATAGTCAGAAACTGGCTAATATTCATTTCTGGTGCCACCTTATCGGTGGAATCGGAATGGGCGCATTTATGGGAATAGCAGGATTAAATGGTATGTTAAGAAGATCTTTATATATTAATGGTGAGTTCAATACCTATATGGTTCTTGCTGCCCTTTCAGGAACACTTCTCCTGATTGGATTCCTGGTATTCTTTTATAATATTGTTATGAGTGTAGGGATTAAGGGAGTCATCGATATCTTTTTACCTGCAAAGGTTAAAGGGAAAAATCTTCTGCCTGAATAGATGATAAATTTTCCCGGAAAGTACCATAAATGGATGGGAGTAATATTTGCATCCCGGACAGTTTCCCTGGTTAGGTTAATGTTCCGTCCTAAAATGTTATTGTAAATAGCTTTACATCAGTATGGTAATCCAACTGCACGTTGGTTCTTAAATGCATTGATATACCAAACAAACTCATCAAGAAACCGGGAGGTTGATGAGTCAATCCGATCATTAAGCGGTTTCAGGTTTTCGTCGAACAAATTGCCGATTACCGGAAAAGGGAGCATAGAAGATATTGCCGGCATTCCCAGTTCCCCCACAATGACCCTGAGATGGACCGCTGCTCTCACTCCACCAAATGAACCTTAATATCTCTCTCAAGCAGTCTCGTCTCAAGGTATTTTGCAGCCTTAATTCCCTGATGGTAGCTGCGTACCGATCTATAAATAACACTTACTGTAATTCCCATTATAAATTAGTTATAGGCAAGCTAATCAACGACTTGACAGCGATTCTATTCGAGACAATAAGACAGATTTGTGCCCTTAATTAGCTTAAAGCTTGACATTTAATCTTGTCACATTTATCGGGACTTGGCCCCTCGCACAAAAATTTTAAAATTCTAATGCCTGTCCAAAATGGCACATTTGGTTTTGCCCAACACACAAGCAATACACTTCTGCAAAACCAAAAGAGCCATTTTTACTTACACACTGACTCGTTGATGAAAATATACAAAGAAAATAAAATTCACACTCATAACTAATTAACTTGTATGATAAGTTTAATAACGATTTCCCTAATAATTCTTATTCTCAATTCATTAGTCCCTTTATTGAACCAGTTCGAACTTTTTATGAAAAAATAGAAACCGATAAAACTCATAACATAACCTTTATTGACAACTATGCACTAAATACACTGAAAGAATGTTTAGACTTTTTTAAAGACACCCTTGTTTTTATTGATGTCTGGGCAACATGGTGCGCACTATGTTTGAAAGAATTCCAAAATAAAGACAGGCTTAATGTGGTGTTAGAAAAAAAGGATACTCATCACTATATATTTCAATCGACAAAGATGAGAACGATGCCTTTGAGCGCGTATTGATGATAAAAGCACAATCTGCAATGCAATTAGTATTATGAAACTATTGACTTGTATCCTTTTAGTTCATACCTTGCTTAATGCATAATTTTATTATACATACAACCAAAACTTTACTATTATGAAAGCACTTAACCGGATAGCATGGATTTTCGCTGTAATTGCAGCTGTTATTATCTTACTTGCATGTATTTCTCTTTTAATAGGAAAAGGAATTTTGGGTTTTAATCATGCCGTGAATTTTTTCCATGCTGCAAACAGCTTCCTGCTGCTGGCCATAGCTATGTTTATCGTAACCAAAAAATGCGAATATAAAAACGATAAATGAAGGCATTAAAAATCGGGAGTCTTTCAATTACTGTTCCGGTCATTCAGGGTGGTATGGGAGTTGGTATTTCGCTTTCCGGACTGGCAGCCGCAGTTGCCAACGAAGGCGGGATTGGAGTAATTTCAAGTGCAGGGCTCGGGCTTTTATACAAAGACTTTTCTGAAAATTTTCTTGAGGCAAGTATTATCGGACTTAAGGAAGAGATCCGGAAAGCAAGAGAGAAAACCCATGGTGTCATTGGCGTTAACGTTCTGGTTGCCATGACAAATTTTGCGGATATGATAAAAACTTCAATCTCCGAAAAAGTTGATATCATTATAGCAGGTGCAGGACTTCCGCTTAATTTGCCCTCCTTTTTGAAGAAAGACAGTATTACAAAGCTCGTACCTATTGTCTCATCGGCCAGAGCTACTAAGATTATCTGTGAAAAGTGGAAAGCTAATTATGATTATCTGCCCGATGCTGTTATTGTTGAAGGACCGAAGGCAGGCGGTCATCTGGGCTTTAAGGAAGAACAGATCGAAGATAACGATTATTCACTTGAAAAGCTTGTTCCGGAAATCGTTAATGAACTTAAGCCTTTTGAGGAAGAATACAATCAATCTATACCGCTTATTGCAGCAGGAGGGATATACACGGGTGAAGATATTCATAACATCCTGAAACTGGGAGCTTCGGGGGTACAAATGGGGACCAGATTTGTAACCACCGATGAATGTGATGCATCACCTGCATTCAAACAGGCATACATTGATGCCGATGAAAAGGATATTGAAATAATAAAGAGCCCTGTTGGTATGCCAGGGCGGGCTATTTCAAGCAATTTCCTCACAAAGGTGAAAGCTGGTAAAAAACAGCCGAAAAAATGTCCGTTTAAATGTATCAACACTTGTGACATTACTAAAAGCCCTTATTGCATTATCATTGCACTTATAAATGCACTTAAGGGGGATTTTGAAAATGGCTTTGCTTTTGCCGGGAGCAATGCTTTCAGAGCGACTAAAATATCATCAGTAAAGGAGATCTTCCAATCTTTGCTAAAGGAATATAAAGAAAGTAAAGAGCCTGATAGCTGACCTGACAGATCTTTTCTCACAGGCAGACTATCTCGTTCCTAATCAACTTTAATTAAGTTGCTAATCAATAAGTTGCATTCACGACTTGCATTCAGCATTTTATTTGACTAAATTTACTAATCAATAAGTTGTCCTTAGTAATTCGGGATGAGGTGATACGAGTTTATAAAAAATGGTACTGTGTTATAATTCAAATTAATTGATGGTGTTTATTATGAACAAAAAGTGTAAAAAAATAACAGAAGAGATTTTGGAACTCGCCGGAGTGAAAATTAACGGCAGTAATCCCTGGGATATCCAGATTCACAATGAGGAATTTTATAGAAGAGCAATTACAGAAGGTGAATTAGGTATCGGTGAATCCTATATGGACGGTTGGTGGGATGCTGGAAAAGTTGACGAATTGATATACAAAATTCTAACAGCTCAACTTGACAAAAAAATACGAAGAAATTTCCCGATTCTTTTCAGATTTTTTACAACACAAATTTTCAATCTGCAATCAAAACGGAGAGCATTCATCATCGGTGAAAAGCATTATGATCTGGGGAATGAACTTTTCCAACATATGCTCGATAAACGAATGAATTACAGTTGCGCATATTGGAAGGATGCCGATAGCTTAGATGAAGCTCAGGATAACAAACTCGAATTAATTTGCCGCAAACTTTATCTCGAACCTGGAATGCGGGTACTCGATATAGGTTGCGGTTGGGGAGCTTTTGGAAAATATTCTGCAGAGAAATACAATGTTGAAGTTGTTGGGATTACTGTCTCAAAAGAACAGGTAGAGCTTGGAAGAAAATTATGCAAAGGGCTTCCGGTTGAGATCCGGCTGATGGATTATCGCGATGTAAATGAAAAGTATGACAGAATAGTAAGCGTTGGGATGATTGAACACGTAGGTTACAAAAATTACAAAACATTTTTTAAAGTAGCGAATAAATGCTTGAATGATGAAGGTTTATTTCTTCTTCAAACCATTGGAAGTATCAAATCTGTAAAAACTCATAATCTGTGGACAAATAAATATATTTTCCCAAATGGGATGCTTCCATCGATGGCTCAGCTTAGCAAAGCAATTGAAAATCTTTTCGTGATGGAAGACTGGCACAATTTTGGAATAGATTACGATAAGACTCTTATGGAGTGGTTTAACAACTTTGTTACGAATTGGGACAAGATAAAGAATAAGTATTCCGAACGATTCTTCAGGATGTGGAAATACTTTTTGCTCTCAAGCGCAGGCTCGTTCAGATCAAGAAGACATGATCAGTTATGGCAGATAGTCCTATCAAAAAATGGAATACCTGGTGGTTATCAATCAATTCGGTAATGGATTATTTAAAAATATTTGAGGAACTTTAGTTTGATCTTTAAACCAGAGATATTAATGAGATGGTTAATCACTTACGCCCATCTTCCGGTTTCATAAGAGCAGTCCGTTTGTATCTAAATTACGTTAACCTTTTACATTAATATTGTGATGTTTATATTCCGGATTCAAGTGTTGAATTATATTCAGAAACATATGCTCACTTTACTTCTGTTTCAGAAGTTCAGCTTGACCGGTTATTTCAGTCCAGAATAAATTATTTTGGGGAGAATAATTTGGTTGATAAAATGATATGTAGTAAAAAGATATTATAGGCTCATTGTCTACCTCCCTTCAAAAGAAAGGAGACAACTTCTCTTATAATAACCACCTTATGAATAATTTCTCTAATTTAATGTAACTTTAAGTGCACTTTAATACGAGTTACGGTTGTGAGTAAATCATTGGAAGATATAATATTTGACCTCATTGAATTATTTAGACCTTTTATAGAAGGTATTGATTCTGTACTTGATATTGGAACCGGAACATCAATACCTATCCATATTTTTGCTGAGATTTATCCTAAGGTTAGATTTAATACAGTAGATGTTGTC
>Ga0154307_1050_pt1 | contig 5566 bp, 7 predicted proteins | sample RifGroA2_FD_105601 | JGI IMG/M metagenome (GOLD analysis project Ga0154307, IMG submission 105601) | Bacteroidetes bacterium GWA2_40_15 | reverse complement strand
AACTATCATTGTACTGCGGCCACCCCTCCTTCAAAAGGAGGGGAAACTTATACCATACTTTCCTGCCGCAAAACTTCACTTAGGTTGACGGCTATGGGGTTAGGGGTGGGTTTACCAATATGGCTCAGGGCAAAAAAAAAAGAATATTCGAGTATAACTAAAAACAATAACAAATGACTGACAGAAGAAAATTTATTAAGCAGGTTACAGCAGCAGGCATTCTTGCCGGTGTTCCGGATCTCCTCCTGCCACAGCAGAAGCCCTCTGAGAACATGATATGGGCAAACCTTCTTCATTTAAGTTATAATATGTGGGAGGACTCAGTCCCACTGAAATACAGGGATCAGAACTACAAATGCACAACATGCCAGGAAGCAAGAGAATGGGCCCATGGTCTGAGACACGAACTTACATTTGATGAACCTGTATGGAATGAACTGCTTACAGCCATGGCTGCTGCCGGGATGAATATGGTAATAATTGACCTGGGTGACGGGATCATTTATGAAAGTCATCCTGAAATAGCTGTTAAAAATGCATGGAAACCCGAAAAACTGAGAGATGAACTGGCAAAAATGCGAAAACTTGGTTTGGAACCTGTCCCAAAACTTAATTTTGCCACAACCCATGATATCTGGTTAAAGGATTATTCAAGGATGGTATCGACTGATATTTACTATGGTGTATGCAAGGACCTTATTGAAGAGGTATCCATCCTCTTTGATAAACCACGCTTTTTTCACCTCGGAATGGACGAAGAACTGGCGTCCTATCAGACCCGTCAGGATCATGTTGTTGTACGCCAGAATGACCTCTGGTGGGGCGATCTTTACTTTCTTATCGGAGAGGTTGAGAAGAATGGAATAAGGCCCTGGGTATGGTCCGATTATGCCTGGCATAAACCTGATCAGTTTTTCAGGAAGATGCCAAAGTCGGTGCTTCAAAGCAATTGGTACTATGGATCAGGATTTAATCTGGATACCCTTACCGAACCAAATAAAACTTACGTAAAACTTTATAACGATCTGGAAATAAACGGATATGACCAGGTGCCAACCGGCAGCAACCACTCTGTTCCTGAAAACTTTGAATTAACTGTTGAATATTGCAGTAAAGTGGTAGATCCGTCCAGACTATCAGGTTTTATGACGGCTCCCTGGCGCCCTACTCTTGCCCCGTGTCTCGAAAGGCACAAGGAGGCTGTCACCCAGGTAGCGCGGGCTAAAAATAAATTTAAAACTAAAAAATAACAATATGAAGACTCTTAATCAGATATTTCCGATTATACTGCCATTGCTGTTATATTCATGTCTGTCAGATCAGACAGGCCCCGTACCGGTATTTTTCCCTGATGTCAGCTCTCCCGAAATGATCACTGACAGCAGCAGTGAACATCTGTTCGCCAGTTATTACGGAATTAACTCGTTTGACAGATCCGAAAAGTATGTTACGGTACTGGAGACTGATATCAGGTATAAGCTGCCTGATGAAAATGATTCTGCAACACTGGGTCTGGTCGACCTTAAATCAAAAGAATTTATTCCCCTCACAACCACCAGGGCATGGAACTTTCAACAGGGATGCATGGCCCATTGGCTGGGTACCTCCCCTGATTCCCTTATAATCTTCAACGACCTCAGGGAAGGAAAGACCGTTTCGGTAATAATGAATGTTCATACGAAAAAAGAGATCAAAACTCTTCCGTTTCCTGTAAGTGCAGTTGCTCCCGACGGAATCCATGCCCTGAGTATTAACTTTTCAAGACTACGGATAACACGTCCTGACTATGGTTACGGTGGTGATGGCCAGGACTCACGAAAAGATGTTCCTTTTCCTGATGATGATGGCCTGTTCCTTATTAATCTGGAGTCGGGTGAATCAAAACTATTAGTCTCATATAGCCAGATTAAGGAGCTGGTCCCCCCTCTTGAAGAAGGCAGAATAGAATGGTTCAACCACACATTATTCAGCAGGAACGGTTCAAAGATCTTCTGGTTATCGCGGCAGATAGATAAAGACAGAAGGATAACATCTTCATTTACAGTAAATTCGGATGGCACCGGACTTCAAAGGTGTTTTCCTGATAACTGGGGTGGTTCGCATTACGACTGGTTGAATGATGATGAGCTTATGATCACGGCAGCTTATGAAGGAAAACAATATGCCCATGTATTATTCACTGTCGGTAAGAAAAACTATAAAAGGCTTGGCAATGGCTTGCTGGATTATGACGGACATGGCACATTTTCCCCGGATCAGAAATGGATGGTAACCGATACTTATCCATCACAGGAATTAAGAGAACAGAAAATCTATCTGATGGATATGAAAACTGAAGCAGTGCTGCCTCTGGGAAGGTACATACAACCTCAGGAATTCGAAGGATACTGGCGCTGCGATATTCATTGCCGATGGAGCCCAAGCGGAAAAATGATCGGATTCAATTCGACAAACACAGGAAGCCGGCAGGTGTATATTTTCAATTTAACATACTAAACAGAGATGTCAAATTCAGTAGAATAATAATAAGGACTGAGTTTGGAGGTATTTAAAAGATATCTTTACTACAAACTTATAGAGAAAATTTGACTACTATTCCTGATGATATTGAATTGGTAAAGAGGCTTCAGAAAGGGGATGTGGAAGCTTTTGACCTGATATATGAGAAGTATTCAGGCAGACTGTATGCATTTGGGGTAAAATATCTCAAAAACAAAGATGAGACAGAAGAACTTGTTCAATCTGTTTTTGTGAAGCTGTGGGAAAACTATAAAACCCTGAAAAAAGACTCTTCATTCAAATCATATCTTTTTACAATAGCGTACAACGATATTTGCAAGCTTTTCCGCAAAAGAAATTATCAGCAAAAATTCATCAGTGATGCACTGTACGAAAATTCCGGATCATCATCAGAAATTGAGGAAGGTATCGATTATCAGTCTGTTCTGAACAGGGTGAAGCAGATAGTTGACAAGCTACCTGAAAGGCAAAAAGTGATTTTTATGAAAAGCAGGCAGGAAGGCAAGACAACAAAAGAGATTGCAAAAGAGCTAAGGCTTTCCCCGGGAACCGTCGATAATTATATATCAGAAGCCATAAAATTCATCAAAAACAGACTACGCAATGAAGATTTAGCCTTATTGTTGTTCGTCTCCCTGTATCTCTTTTAAAGTAATTACCTTATCCCTGCTTGTTTTTTACCTTACCCCCTCCCGTCCCCCGTTCCGGGGAGAGCGGAGGAGGTAAAAAATCACTGCAACAATTCAGACAATACTGATTAATCATTATCTTTCCTCTATAAATCATATGATTTTTATAGAGCCTGTGTATAAATGAGATTTTTATGTAAGTTTGTAACAAATTAAATGATAAGTGAAACGAAAAGAATTCTTTAAAATTCTGGATAGAGAAGGATTTGACAGATTGAGAGTACGATTGGAGATTGATAAAGGAGAATTGATTAACATAATTGTTCAATATGAGAGTTTGATTGATAATAAATGGACAGCAATTATAAGATACGATATTGAGCATGGATTCTTTCATCGGGATATGATAACACCAAAGGGTGAAAAAATTAAGACTCCAATTGACATTTCGGATTTGAACTCAGCGACAATTTATGCAGAGCAAGACATAAAAGACAAATGGGAATATTATAAACAAAGATATCTTAAAGAATTAAAAAGATGACAAATAAAGAAATAGTAAGCAGGAATATCGGATTGACCTTTGATTTGATACGTAAAATCATTGAAAATCCTGATTTGGCTGACAAAATACCTGATAACAGTGTGATTGAATTTGTTGAAAAGGATTTTGAAGTCAGGAAAAAAAAGTATTCGAAAAACAGCAAATTGATTAAAGTAAAAAATGCGATTGAAATAAATTAACGTCACGCAACAATTATTTAAATCTGAATAGGTTTAACAGATCTTTGCCACATAGAGAAATCATCATCTTTATGGCTTTTAACAAGACTTCAGCAACCTATGTCTTTTTTGGCTTAATTCCAGATTTCATCCGTATATAATTTATTTTTAAAGGTCGGATGGAACCGCACATGATTGGAATTATATTCATCCGTGTTTGTGATTGTGGTCAATCATGTGGGTTTCATCATAATATAATTTTTATTTTAAAGGTATGATAGAATCCACTTGTTAATGAAATTATATTTATAAGTGTTTGTGTGTTCATAACATGTGGGTTTCACCAGGGGTTGAACTTCCCCATCCTTAAAAAATCTCAATCAGACAAAAATTAATTCATTTTCCGCATGAGAAACACCCTCATTGAGGGAATATACCCCACGCTTCGCTTCGGGTCTTCGCTCCGCTTCGACTTTTATCTTTTGTCCTGGTTATAAACTTTCGCCTTCTGCCTTCTTAATAATTAAAAAAAGTGTCCCAATGTAGAAGAAATGCATTTTTTATATGAGACTTCCTTTACTTGTGGATATAAGTTAAGGTTAGGGTTAGGATTGAGGTTAGTTAGCAGGGTGTACTGACAGGTACTTGCAAGTCTTAAAAATAATTCTATTTCTGCAATGCCTGTCAGTTTTTTTAAGTTGCTGGTTCCTCGTTGCTCGTTGCTGGTTATTTGAAAAAAATGCATTTTTTGTATGAGATTTTAATTATTCATGGATATATGTTATAGTACAAGTTAAATATCTACGCTTTTGAAACAGGACGATTTTAATAAAATAGAATGCTATATTAACGGAGAGGCTGATGACAGCGAAAAAGAATACGTAGAATCCCTTTTTTTAAACGGGGAGGATAACTATACTCTCCGAAATTTACTCGACAAAGATTTTAAGACCATGCTTGCAGGTGATTCGCCTTCTGAAGCTAATCTCTTGCCCATTCTGGACAGGGTTCATCATATTATCAGGAAGAATGAGACTAATAAAAAGCAGAAACCTTTGAGGAGACTTGTGGACGTTTATATGAAGGCTGCCGCCATTTTACTTTTACCATTACTGATAGCAGGAGGCATGGTTTACAGTTACCTGGGCAATCATGGCAAGATGATAACCGACAGGCAGGTCAATTCCACCATCTATGCCCCTATGGCAGCACGGGTTTCTTTCAATCTGCCCGATGGTACTACCGGCATGCTCAACAGCGGTTCCAGACTCAGCTATTCACTTCCGTTTACCAATAATCGGCAGGTTAAACTTGAAGGCGAAGCATGGCTTGAAGTAAGCAGAGATGAAAAGCATCCTTTTGAGATCAATGCCGGTAATTCAAAGGTAAAAGTACTTGGCACCAGCTTCAACCTAAGCGCTTATCCGGCAGAAAACTATATTGAGGTGGTACTGCAGGAAGGCAAAGTGGAGTTCCAGGCTGAAAAAGGTGAAGTAGTGACCTTATACCCTTCAGAAAGGTTGGTTTCTCAGGACGGGAATCTCCACAAGGCGGTTGTTGATCCGGAAAAATATAACGCATGGACTGAAGGCAGGCTGGTATTCAGGGGTGATCCGATGGCCGAAGTTGCAAGACGTATTGAAAGGTGGTATAATGTAAAGATTAATCTCGCCGACAGGGAACTTGAAAAATAT
>Ga0154307_1045_pt1 | contig 5851 bp, 4 predicted proteins | sample RifGroA2_FD_105601 | JGI IMG/M metagenome (GOLD analysis project Ga0154307, IMG submission 105601) | Bacteroidetes bacterium GWA2_40_15 | reverse complement strand
CGACCTTAAATTCGATATTAAAAGCTGTTTGCCTATATTGATCCTCCCTGTAAACCTTTTTCAGATTGCTTAAGTTAACACCTATGCCCTTGGGGGGTTTGGGGGTAAAATTAAACAATAGTTACATTTCCGCACTTATTTTGATTTGCCATTAATACGGTTTTTGCAGTTTAACTGAAAGCTGATATCTTTGAAAACAATTTTTCAGATTTTACCGGGAGCAACAAAACAATATATAATTGATTTATTATGAAAAAAACAACCGCATTATTATTGGTGATACTGCTTACAGGCTTTCTGCCGGAACAGATTACAAATGCCTGTACTAATTTTATTATTACAAAAGGTGCATCAAAGGATGGATCGGTAATGATCACCTATTCTGCCGATTCTCATGTCCTGTATGGAGAACTCTACTACCGGCCGGCAAAAGACTGGCCTAAAGGAGTCATGGTGGATGTATATGAATGGGATACAGGCAAGTACCTTGGAAAGATCCCTCAGAAGGCACACACATACTCCGTAGTGGGAAATATGAACCAGCATCAGCTTTCAATCGGAGAGACAACCTTCGGAGGACGTGCAGAACTTGCTGATTCTACCGGGATCATTGATTATGGTTCCATGATTTATATGACACTTCAGAGAGCAAAAAATGCAAGGGAGGCTATTGCCACATTCTCACAGCTTGTTTCTGAATTCGGATATGCAAGCTCCGGGGAGTCCTTTTCAATTGCCGATGCAAATGAGGCATGGATCATGGAACTTATTGGGAAAGGTCCTGGTAATAAAGGTGCCGTATGGGTTGCACGCAGGATACCTGATGGCTATATATCGGGTCATGCCAATCACCCCAGGATCACAACTTTCCCCCTTGCCGACGGGAAAAAATCGATCACTTCCAAACAACTTGACAGGATCAATAATCCGGAAGTTGAAACTGTATATGCATACGATGCCATTGAAGTGGCAAGAAAATCCGGATGGTTCAAAGGGCAGGATAAAGATTTCAGCTTCAGCGATGTTTATGCTCCTCTTGATTTTTCAGGAGCACGATTCTGTGAAGCAAGAGTATGGTCGGGATTCAATGCTGTTAATTCTCAAATGGGACAGTACCTCGATTATGCCATGGGTAAGGATCTGAATAACAGAATGCCGCTCTGGGTAAAACCTGATAACAAGGTGGCCCTGAAAGATGTAATGGGAATGATGCGTAATTTCTACCAGGGTACCCCCATGGATATGACAAAAGATGTTGGTGCCGGACCTTTCGGCAGCACAGTAAGATGGAGGCCAATGACCTGGACGGTTGATGGCGTGTCATATCTCCATGAAAGAGCTATATCAACACAACAGACAGGCTTTTCTTTTGTGGCTCAGAGCCGTTCATGGCTGCCTGATCCGGTTGGAGGGATCCTGTGGTTCGGAGTAGATGATACATACTATACAGTTTATACTCCAATGTACTGCGGTATTACGAAAGTACCTGAGCCATTTGCCGCAGGAAACGGAGATATGATGACTTTCAGTGAAAATGCTGCATTCTGGGTATTCAACCAGGTGACAAATTTTGCTTACAGCCGTACCAGCCTTCTTATTAATGATCTTCAGAAGAAACAGTCAGAACTGGAAGATGGATTTATTGCAGAAACAGCAGGAATTGACAAATCAGCTGAAGCTCTGTACAAAAAGAATCCGGCAGAAGCTGTAAGCTTTCTCTCTGACTATTCTGTAAAATCAGGTAATAAGACAGTTGCTGAGTGGCAGGATCTTTATAAATTCCTCTTTACAAAATATATGGATGGTAATGTGAAAGAGAAGAGAGCTGTTCCCCATGGATATAAATATTATACTCCGAAAGTGACTCAGCCCGGCTACAGTGAAGAGTGGAACAGGGTAATTGTAAAAAGTGCAGGTGATAAACTAAAGGTGATAGAATAGGCGCAGGGTGCAGGGCGAAAGGTGGAAGGCATGAGATCCTCAAACCCCTTTTATTTATAGCCCGTAACCTGAACCATTTTCGTAAATCAGGGATAAAAGCATATTATACAGCATCCGGATAAGTGAGCTTCCCTCCCTGGAGGGGCTGGGGGTGGGTTTAAATAATAAAATTATTAATCACTACTCGGATTAATAAAATATTATTTCTATATTTGCGACCTGATTTTTGAAACTATATTGAGAATACAAAATACTTTGTGAGATGAACTTAATGAAAGTTGTTGAGAAAGAATTTGCGGTAAAAAATGAATATCCCAAATTTACATCAGGAGACACTGTAACTGTCCATTATAAAATTAAAGAAGGTAACAAGGAAAGGATTCAGCAGTACCGTGGAGTAGTTATACAAAGAAGCGGAGAAGGACACACTGAAACCTTTACAGTAAGAAAGATGTCGGGCAATATAGGTGTAGAAAGAATATTTCCTGTAGCTTCACCTTTTATTGATAAGATAGAGGTAAACAAGCATGGTAAGGTACGCAGGGCAAGAATCTTTTACCTCCGCGATCTTACCGGTAAGAAAGCCCGTATCCGTGAAAAGAAATTCTAGAAACAATTAGAATAAACAAAAAATGCCGGTCAGACTTACCGGCATTTTTTTCTTAGATTTTATTAATCATCTCCTCACTCTTTTTCTTAGCTTCCTCTACCAGCTTATTTGCCTTTGCATCAGCTTCCTGTTCCAGCTGTGTTGCTTTCTTATCTGCGGTTTGTCTCACTGTATCTGCTCCCTTTTTAGCAGCAAGTCTGGCAATGGTGCCCTTGCTTTCGGCCTCCTTTGTCAGATTCTGAGCCTGAACTTCAGCCTCTTCGCGTATCTGTTTTGCTACTTTTGCAGCTTCATCCCTTAACCTCTGCCCCTGCTCCTCTGCATCCCGGATAAGTTTTGCAGCTTGCTCTTCTGCTTCAACCCGTGCTTTATCTTTAGCCTGACCAACGGCCTGATCAACTGTTTGTTTAGCCACTTCCTTTACGGTTGCTTTTACACCTCCATCAGATCCTTCTCCGGAACCGCTGCCAAAGAAAGGAGCTATTACAGGTTTATCAAATGTCCCTGTAATTTTAAGATTTACTTTAATGGTTTCAGATGGCTTATATGCAACACCAAATGCCGCTGCCTGTGCTGATAAATTATCAATCAGAGAGTTAACAGAGCTTCCAAGGTCAGATCTGGGTATTTCTGTTTTCGCAACATAGTTTATTGTCTGATCAAGTCCCTGATCGCCACTGATATTCATTTTGAGGTTCCCTGTTTTAATATCGAAGGGCTTTATATATATTCTCCCGTCAGATATAGTAAAACTGATATTTATGTCCTTGAAGGTGTTGGTATATTTATCCCCCAGCTTGAGTGTCTCCTTTATTTTATCGAAGGTGCCTGATTCTACAAGAGTTAACTGATCTGACTGAATTTTTCCATAACCATCGATTGATTGGGTAACCGGCATCATGTCACTGCCCAGGAGACTTGAGAAAGCAAGGGTACTGTTTATTTTCCCATCTATCCCTTTTGCTGCCGGAGCCATTTTCTGAACTGTATTGAATGTTCTGAATGCATCCTTAACTGCAATATTCTTCACATCAAAGTCAGCTTTCATCTTTGGTTTCAGAGTATCGCGGGTGTCATAGTCAGCATTCATGGATATAGATCCCTCAAGGATGTTCATGCCAGTCTCCCTCAGGCTCAGGACGCCACCTCTGACAATAATGAGCCCCTTAACTTTCGTGGCTTTGATATTGTCATAAATAAAGTCGTCTATAAGAGCATTGAATTCAAAATCGATGTTTTTTGGTACCTGAATAACTGTAAGTGCGGAAGTATCTTCAACCACCGTAGTGTCCGTTGCCATTTTTGACATAATTTCACCCACATCTACAAGTTTTGAACGCATAGAAAGCTTTCCCCTGATTGTCTGATCGCTGAATACATATGGGATATAGTTTTCTAATCTTCCATTAAGAAGGAAATCGCTTTTTCCTCCTACATTCAGACTGATACCAGTCATAGCAGCATAGGCGGGAGTAAATTCAAATCCGGCAGAATTAATCTTAACTTCAGGATATCCGGTCATTGCAACCACCATATCCTTTATTCCCATATTACCAGTTGCCTTGAAACTTTCGTACTGCTCCTTTTCAATCATTGACATCTTTCCTGCCATCTGCACCGACATATCAATAATACCTGATAAGCTGATACTGTCCATAGGCACAGCTTTCATAAGGGCAGACAGATCAATACGTCCAATCATCGAACCCTTAAAGTCGGGATCACTCATCGGTGTTTTCAGGGCAAAGGTCATGTCGAACGGACTGCCGGCAAGTTCCATATGAAAAAGATCGATGTTGGCAACTGTTTTGTCCATATCTTTGCCGTCAACAAATACATCTGACTTCAGGTTTATGTTCTGAATCTTCTCAGGAAGATCAGGATAGCTTATCATGCCATTATTTATCGACATATTAAGGGATATATCAGGAAGAGTGCTGTCTGCATCACTGTAAACACCCTTTGCAGAACCTGAAAAAGCAAACTCTCCTGTTGTTGTCAGATCCTGGTAATCATTCATATAGACAGCCGGTATCAGGGATAGAAGGGTCTTAAATGAAGTTTGCGGAGTTCCAAATTCAATATCAGTTTCAATATCATCACCGGGCATAGCAACCATACCCTTGAAATTAAGCCTCATGTCGTTAATGGCAAAGTAATTCTCCCTGAAGGTAAACTTCATATTATCGAGGTCTGCCAGGAGATCAACCTTTGAATCGATAACTGCCTTGTTAAGATATTTCATTCCATCCATGATGAAGGTAACAGATCCTATTTTCAGTCCCATCTGCATATCAGTCTCGCTCATTGTCATGTCGCCCTTAAGATTGAAATTAAGGTCACTGAGATACGCCTTCATAGCAGACTGATCATCAATGTATGTTATAGAGGTATTCAGAAGAGCTACTTTTTTAAGCACAACTTTAAGCGTAGAAGCTGTAGTGTCTGTTTCCACCTCTTCAGTTGTGGTTGTATCCTTCATAATATCCCAGTTTGCAGTACCATCCTTAAGGACAATCGCATTTATAACCGCTTTGTCAATTACAATAGATTTTACTTCATAACCTGAATCACCGAGGAGGCTGGAAAGATTAAACACAAGGCTGAATGATCTGAAACCTGCAAGTGTATCATTTTCAAATTTATCGATACCTACAACAGAAAGGCTGTTCAGTGAGAATGACAGATTCGGGAAGTTTTTAAAGAACCCCAGCTTATAATCGTCAAACTGAACCCTGGCATTGACAGATTCATTTATAACCTGTTCAACCTTTGTCCTTATCTTTTCCTTGAAGATTATGGGAATTGTAATAAGAGCAACCAGTATAAGCAGTATCAGGCCAAGTAAAACTTTAACTATCCAGCCAATAACTTTTTTCATATTTTAGCGTATTATGTTATAATTCAATTATTTACAAAATCATTATATGGTTTGAATTAACAAATAAAATTAATTAATATTCCTGAAAATAAAAAGTACCTGGAGTACTTAAAGTGCCTAAAGTACTTAGAGTACTTAGAGTTCTGGCACACAGATAAACCTGATTCACAACTTCAGGCACTCCGAACTTTAGAGCACTTTAGGCACTTTTTAATTATTTTACTATATTTGCGTCCTGAAATAAAGGTCCCGTAGCTTAACTGAATAGAGCATCTGACTACGGATCAGAAGGTTGCAGGTTTGAATCCTGCCGGGATCACAATAGAACGAGGCTTTCTTCAAAGCCTCTCCTGTTTTGTGCGAAAGACACCCAAAATTAAGATAGAAAGACAAACCCAATTTAAGAACTTCCCATTACT
>Ga0154307_1009_pt1 | contig 6268 bp, 7 predicted proteins | sample RifGroA2_FD_105601 | JGI IMG/M metagenome (GOLD analysis project Ga0154307, IMG submission 105601) | Bacteroidetes bacterium GWA2_40_15 | reverse complement strand
ACTGATATAAAGTCGTCGAGAGAAATTTGATTTATATACTTATTATCAAAAGCTCTGTATGATTGAGATCTGCACTCACCACAAGATCCTTTGGCAATAAAGAGAAATTGGATAAATTCCTTATTGCCTCCACGTTCAAAACCCTCTTGCCCTGTGAAATATGTCTTAGATTAGTAAATAATTTTTCAACCTATTTTTAATATATCTTTTGCCATATGTAGTTTTGAGATACTTCTCTCGGTGCAAAGCATCTGTGTGATTAAGACAACTCTCATAATATACTAATTCAAAGGGTAATCTATTTCTTGTAGAACTTACCTTGCCCAGATTATGTTCAGCGATTCTTTTATTCAGATCGGAGGTATAGCCTGGTTGAATTTACCATCCATTTTGCTACGTAATATGTAAACAAAAAACTCCATCGATATTTATTTCACAGGGCAGGCTATATTGTCCATGATTGAGCCTGATGAACCCCTGATTTGATCCTTAAGCTTAAAATCTTTATTAAAGGGGTCTTTCTCTGTTATTTCAAATATAGATTTACATAGCTCTCTTGATTCCTTCCATATTTCCAGATCTTCAAATCTTGTAACTTTCATAATTGTATTTCCCGTCTAACCTTGAACTTTGAACCTTGAACTTTGAACAAAAAACTTCTGGTTCAAGGCGTAAAGTTCAAGCTTTGCCAGCCATTTCTATGTTCAAAAATATAAAATATTGATCTACTGCCTACTACTTAGGTTGAGGCTGAGGTTGAGGTTGAGGCTGAGGTTGAGGCTGAGGTTCTCTTAACCTTAACCTTTGCCTTAACCTTTGACTTGAGCGTTGAACATTATTTATTGAACAATTTGCCAAAAACCGTTTTTGTCTGACCCAATTCTACGTATTTTCCCGGCACTTTTTAGATTTTCAATATCTCTTGCTATAGTCCTTCTTGTCACATTAAGTAATTGGGCCAATTTAGTTGTGGTAATAGCGTTATCATTCTTTATTAATCTCAAAACAGATTCCAACCTATTTTCTGTGACACTTACTGTGACATCTTCTGTGACATTAACCTGCTCTTTAGGTTCATTCATCATTACTGCTACTCTTTTAATGGTTACCAATATGCCACCCATTGTAGTTTGAAAAACCGGAGCTGGAAGGTTGGCTTTTGTAAACCCATTGATTATTTTGGAAATACCCCTTCCCCAGGCTTCAATAAACCCTGCTTTAAAGAAAACATCAGCTATGTTTTTGTTGTATGGTCTGGAAGGATGCTTCCCCAACAGTGTTTCAATGGTAAAATCTTCGGGTAAATGGCCTTCGTTCCAAAGGATCAGTTTATCGTTATACACACTCAATTGGATAGGTGCACCCCTATAGTCCTTATGGATGATTGAATTGAATATAGCTTCGCGGAGCGACTCTTCAGGGACTTCAAGTTGTTCAATCCGCTGCAGACCTTCATAATGGATGGGAGAAATCAAGTATTTGGATTTTAAAATATCCATTACTTTATCGGCCATTTGCAAAATGTTGCCTTCCACAACATCCTGAAATCGTAGATCATCGTCACTATCAATAAAACGTCCGATTTTGAATGAAACAGATGGAAAAAATTGTGAAGGTCGTTTACCAAACAACAACAATGCAGCGTTTTTTAGCTTCTCTCCGTCTGTTAGCAAGTCAAGGTTTTGAAGTGTCGTTTTCAAATCAACATTTCCGGCATTTTCTGTCAAACGTTTACTAACTATTGCCTTTCGAAAAAAATAATTTATGGCATCTTGATCAATATCCTGAATAACAGCATTTTCACAAGGCAAATCATCCCAGGTGCGTCCTAATCGTTTCAGAAGAAATTGATGTAAGACAGTTCCTTTCAGTTCTTGTTTTGTGCTGCCCGAGCGATAATGATAGATTCCCTTGAAGGAGATTGGTACACTTGAAGGAGAAATCGAAATTTCGATATATGCTTTATCTTCATCCTGTAATAACTTTAAATCAGCAATGATTCCAAGATAGTTGACAATTTTATTGGGTATGTCTTCCATCAGTCTCTGAGCATCCGGCAAACCGACAACACTACCAGCATCGTCCACGCCAATGAATAACTTACCCCCTGAGGCATTGGCAAAACCAGATAGCCATTTAAGGTATTCATCGCGCCAGGTAGTCTTATACTCTATGTTTTGAGTTTCGGGCACTTAATTGAGGTTGAAGTTCAAAGTTTAAAGTTCATAGTTTAAGGTTCATAGTTTAAGGTTTAAAGTTCAACGTTCAGTGTTCCTAACCTTGAACATTGAACATTGAACCTTGAACTTTATGGTTTGTATTTGGAGCCTTTAAGATAATATCCGCCAGTTTTTTTGCTGCCTTTGAATTCTATTTTGTTTTTGCTTTTTAGATTATAAATCCATCTTTCAATCGTCTTTTTAGGAGTATTCAGTGCCGTACTAAGCTGATTAGCTCTTAATCCTTCATTATTACTAATGTATCTTAATAGTGTTTCTAATCCCTCATTTATTCCCTCATTTATTCCCTCATTTATTCCCTCAGTAGCATATCTCCTACCAATTGGAATAACTGTTTTGAAAACATCTCCTTCAATAAATTGAGGAGGCGTTTTCGTACCAGAGTAATGAGGAAGATATCTGTTAACATTAATAATTCCGGAACCAAGCTCATCAACTCTTCCAAGTTGAATAAAAAATTTGGCAATCAACGGATTTTTCTGAAAAGGTGTAAAGTTGACAGGATCAATAATACCTTTACCGTGTGGGTTACTGGCATTAGATGTTTCAACTCTGTCAGAATAAATAATTAAAGTAGCCGGAGATGCATTTGTATACTCCCTATGTACTAAAAAATTAGCAACTACCTCGCGGAATACTTTATTTAATAAACTGACCCGTCGGTCTTCTTCCAAATAAAATTTATCAGGTAAATGCTTTGAAATAAAATTCATAAGCCGGTCATAAGCTTCAATGAGATTACACTGAATATAATCCCGGTCATCATATCGTGTAAGATCTTTCTTTCTGACAATTGCATCTATTTTAAAAAATGGAAGGATATTCTGAATAACCTCATCTTTACCAAATAACAAAACAGCTGCCAGAGTATATGATTCAATTCCAGTTTGTGGATCTCTCCTTAAAATTCCGGCTCTGGACAGCATTTGTTCATTTGTCAGACTAAGCCAGGGATGATTTGGATTATTGCTCCGAATAAGGTTCCGAACTTTTAAAAATAATTCTTCCTTAAGGTCTGAATAACAGACTGCTGAAAAAGTATTTATTTCAGAAAAGTACAACCTTTTACGGTTTACCATATCTGCAATATTCACAGGATTTAAAATCCTGAAGCCACCATCATTACTTCTGTCATATACTGTATTTGCTGTTTTGTGTACCTGAGAGCTGACCGGAACCTGTAATCTGATTATTAATTTCCCTTCTAATTCATACTTCTGAGGAAATAAAATAAAAGGAGGATCAAGTTTTTGCGGATTATTTGATTGAGCCACTATTTGTGCAACAATTTTATCAACATTACCCGAATCTACTCCCAGAATTAAGCCGTCATCACTTACTCCAAGTATTATTTCACCACCATCTCTGTTAAGCATCGCACATACTGTTTCAAAAATATTCTCAGGCAATTCCTTAAGAGCCTTCTTAAATTCGAGTCTTATATTTTCCTTCTGACTAAGCAGATTTTTAACCTGGTTTATTCCCATAACAGGGTTCGGGGTTCAAGTTCGAGGTTCAAAGTTCAAGGTTCAAAGAAATTTTCATATCAAAATTATAATGTTCAACCTGATATGATTTGCCATCAGATGCAGTTGTCGCAAAATTTGCGACAACTGACACAGAATGTAACTCTTCTTTTATAGCATTTGAAATATGTTTGCCAATAGTTTTAATATCTCTTTCAAATAATTGAGCAATCTGATGCCTGTTAAGCCAGACTGTATCATCTTTAACTCTGACTTCAATTTGAAAATCAGCATTATCAGCAGCCTGATATATAACTATTTGTCCTTTTTTGATATGGTTGTTCATAACTCAAAGAATAGTCTATTGTAACTGTTCCCAGTTTGAAGTGTCAAGTATTCCTTGACGGTTGATGCCTGATTTAATTCCCCCTCCTTAAAAATATTATTATTTCGCCTTTTTCCATTTATGAGTTCAAGGTTCGAATTGCAGGGTGCAGGGTGCAAGGTGCAAAGTGCAAGGATTCTTCTTAACCTTAACCTTAGCTTTGAGGTTGAGGTTGAGGTTGAGGTTGAGGTTGAGGTTGAGGTTGAGGTTGAGGTTGAGGCAGTGAACTACTTTATTTTCTTCTTAACCTTAACCTTAGCCTTAACCTTAGGTTGAGGTTGAGGTTGAGGTTGAGGCAGTGAACTACTTTATTTTCTTCTTAACCTTAACCTTTACCTTAACCTTAGCTTTGAGGTTGAGGTTGAGGTTGAGGCAGTGAACTACTTTATTTTCTTCTTAACCTTAACCTTTGCCTTAACCTTAGGTTGAGGTTGAGGTTGAGAAGATAGAGATTTAAGTTAATGTCTTGGTTGAGATTGGGATCTTCTTAAAAAAATAAACAAAATTACTTTGCGACAGGTGATTGTTTCTTCTTCCTGATAACCTTATGTTTTCCGCTAAGTGATGACAAAGTACGGTTCAAAGGATTAAGGATTGTTAAACCAATTATTTCCTTTGTGTCGGGACGAATCCGAATAATAGTTCCTTCACCAATATCAACTCCTTCTGCATTTTTTGGATTTCCAAATGAGATATAAAGTATATCTGCCTCACCATCGTAATCCCACTTTATTTTATTCTTTTTTTCAGAAATATTCAGGGTTTCCATATAATTTTTCTTGTTTTGTTAATACTTCTGCTAAAATATGCTGTTAAAATGAATCCGTCAAGATTGCTGGATTCCTTATATACAACTGTCAGGAACTTATCATTCGAAACCGGAGTTTTTTTGAATAACCTGATAGCTATCAATTCTCCAAAATCCCCCATTACTATAAAATCAGGGCTTTCAATTGTTTCAAGAATCCATGAAATACAACTTTTCATTTCAGGGTGATTCCTGGTAATGTGCCTGATTCTTTCATCAGTCAATCGTATAAGCCGGTTATTTTTTGAATTGACTGAAATCACACTTTGAATTTAATAATGATTATTTCATTAAATTATTACAATCTGAAAAGAGACCACTTATAATAAGAAAAGTTCTGGCTCTCTAATTCTCAAAATATAACTGCAATGCCTCTTTCAGGTTGGCACTTGCCTCATCAATAGTAGTTCCAAAACTGGAGATATCAACGTTCAGACATTGTGAAACGTAATATTTTCCCTCTTTATATATAACATATTTCATCTTTTTCATAGCGTCTATAGTGTAGTTTACAAAGATAACCTGTTTAATTTATAATTATCCTCTCCGGCCTTTGTTCAAAGTCTAAAGTCAGAGCGTTGAGCGGGTTGAGGTTGAGGTTGAGGTTGAGGCTATTGAGGTTGAGGTTGAGAGGTTTTAATCTTAAACATTATTCTAAAGACTTAATTATTTTGTTAATCTCGTGAATGAGTTTAGTTATCCGAATGTATAACACTGATTTACTGCATACTGCCTACTACTTACTACATACTACCTACTCCTTACTTTACTTTAGACCATCAGTTACAAAAGTTCCCAACGTCCCTCCCTCTTGCTCCCGATACGCTTAATTAATTTCAAATTCTTAAGCCTTGAAATACTTCTTTCTACCGTTCTCTGCGTATAGTTCGCTTTTAATGCTATTTCCGGGATTGTAAAATCCGGATTTAACTGTATTATTCTATAAACAACAGCTACACTTCCTGATAAATCTTTACCGACATCTTTACCGACATCTTTACCGACATCTTTACCGACACCTTTACCGACACCTTTACCGACACCTTTAGTGACATCATCTTCCACCTTTTCAAATATGGTCACCATAAAACCTTCTGAAATATTCCGGAATTCAGGTACCGGAAGGTTTTCTGCCTTGAAGTAGTCAACAATTCGTTTTATTCCGGATCCATATTTTTCTATCAATCCAAGGTTTTTACAAAAATCTGCAATGAGCTTATTCCTCGGAGTTGATATATAATTATTTGAGAGCAGATCTTCAACGGTTATGTTTTCCGGCAACCGTCCAGGATTATAAAACTCAATTTTATTACTGAATATCTTAACAACAGAATCTGATGCAGAGCGATAATCGCGATGAACAATCATG
>Ga0154307_1082_pt2 | contig 6860 bp, 6 predicted proteins | sample RifGroA2_FD_105601 | JGI IMG/M metagenome (GOLD analysis project Ga0154307, IMG submission 105601) | Bacteroidetes bacterium GWA2_40_15 | reverse complement strand
TTGAGTAAACGCGACTTCATGTACAGGATCTATTATGAAAAAGGTATTAAAGTGTGGTCGCACTATATGCTCATACACCTTACCGGACCTTATCTTAAACAGGGACATAAAATTGGTGAGTGCCCGGTTGCCGAGAAAGCATTTGGGAAATATGTAAGTCTCCCCATACATCCTCGCCTCTCCCCGGAAGGATTGGATTATATGGTCGAGAACATAATTGAATTAAGCAAAAAATAAAGCTGGTTCCATGTAAGTGGGAGAGGCAAAGAAATTGAACAATGCAGGGTAACAAAGAAGTTAAAACGATGAAGTCAATTAAATTGTATGATTAAAATGACGGGATTAAAAGTACTAAAAAGTAAAATCCTCAATGGTAATGCCGACAACGTCCTTTCGGAACTTTATGGAAATGGAAAAATACTTCAGGAACAAAATAACCGTTACATCAATTTGATTGATAACTTTCAGAAAGCTTTTCCAGATCATTCAGAAGCTTCTTTTTTTTCAACCCCTGGCAGGACAGAAATCGGAGGCAATCATACCGACCATAATGCAGGAAGGGTACTTGCTGCTGCTGTCAGTCTTGACATTGTCGCCATAGCTGCACCCAATGAATATAAATTAGTCAGGATAATATCTGAAGGATATGAGCCTGTTGAGATAAATATTGAGGATATAGCGCCACATATTGAAGAGAAATTCACATCAAAGTCTCTTATTCGGGGAGTTTGTGCAAGATTCAAAATGCTGGGCTATAACCTGTTGGGCTTCGATGCATATATTTCAGGGCAAGTTCCCAAAGGCTCAGGGCTAAGTTCATCTGCCGCCTTTGAAGTGCTTATTGCATTTATAATAAATCATTTTTATCACAATGAAAAGATCGATGCAATTGAACTTGCTAAAATAGCTCAGTATTCAGAAAATGAATACTTCGGAAAGCCATGTGGTCTGATGGATCAAACTACCTGTGCAGTAGGGGGAATTGTTACCATTGATTTTAAAGACTTTGAAAAACCATTGGTAAGAAAAGTTCACGTTGATTTTGCCAAAGCCGGACACAGGCTGGTGATTGTCGACACAGGAGGTAACCATGCAAACCTGAATGACGATTACATAGCTTTGGAGCATGAAATGAAATTAGTTGCAAAAATCTTCGGGAAAAGTGTTTTGCGAGAAATAGATGAGAAAAAAGTGATGGAAGCCTTAGTTTTAATACGTGAGAAAACAGGAGATAGAGCAGTTATGAGAGCCCTGCACTTTTTTTCTGATGACCAGCGTGTGGTTAATCAGGTCGATGAATTGGAAAGAGGCAACTTTGATCGATTTCTTCGAATTGTTACTGAATCAGGACAAAGTTCCTGGATGTATTGCCAAAATTGCTTTTCAAACAAATATCCCGATGTGCAGGGCATTTCTATCGGTTTAGCCTTAAGTCAGTATGTTCTTAATGGGAAAGGGGCTTACAGGGTCCATGGAGGCGGTTTTGCAGGTACAATACAAGCTTTTGTACCTTTAGATCTGGTGTCACATTATGTAGAGAAACTTTCCGAAGTATTCGGTATGGGGAGTTGCCATACAATTTCAATCCGAACAGAAGGCTCAATAATGGTTAAAATTTAAAGTATTTTTTGATCTATTTTACTTTTGGAGTATTAGAAATCATGTATAGTGATAAATCAGGTTTATTACAAAGCAGATGTTGTAAATATCCCTGGAAATCCTGCAAGTTCAAATTAGACGAAAGTGCCTAACTTAAAGCTTTTAATATGAAGAAGTCAAAATACTAAAAATGAAACTACTGGTAACTGGTTTTAACGGATTTGTAGCAGGTAGCGTGATAGCTCAGGCCAAGGGAAAATGGGAAGTCCACGGTATCGACCTTGCAGAAATTCCTACAAATGATCCTCATATCTTTTATCATAAACTTGATCTTTTGGATGATAAGAAACTTACTGACCTTTTCCGCAAAATTGCACCTGATGCCGTTATTCATACAGCAGCAATGGCCAACATCGACGTATGTCAGAACAATCAGGAAAGGGCCGGACAAGTCAATATCGGTATCACAAAAACCATTGCCCGGCTTAGTCATGAGATGGGTGCTAAAATGATCTTATGCTCAACTGATTCTGTTTTTGACGGAACAAAAGGGAACTACTGTGAAAATGACACTCCTAATCCGATTAATTTCTATGCGGAAACAAAGGCAAATGCTGAACAGATCGTATTGTCAGCTTCCGATAAAAATGTTGTTACACGTTTGTCATTGGTTATGGGACTTCCTGTAATGGGACAAGGAAACTCTTTTCTTGCAGATACAATTGAAAAACTAAAAAAAGGAATCCGGATTCCCTTTCCGGCAAACGAAATTCGTACACCCATTGATGTTATAACTCTGGGAAGAGCTTTGTTAGAACTAGCAGGCAATCAATTCAGTGGGATTATCCACCTGGCAGGGAATAGTAAAATAAACCGTTATCAGATTGCGAGAGAGATTGCCGTTACTTTAGGTTTCTCACCTGACCTGATACAAAGCACTGACTCCAGTGCCATGGAGGGAAGAGCAACCAGACCAAACGATGTATCTATGGACAATTCGCTTGCTAAGAAAACCTTGAGAACACCTATGCTCTCTCTGTCTGAAGGGTTGGAACTAACCTTGAATTTTAAAATCTGAATAACACATATTATAAATAGGATTAAATATGACTTTAAGATTAAGTTTGTTTCCAAATAAGGTAAAGTAGAAGCAGGTTTGAAAGTATTGCAAAAAAAAGCATCCGCAAGCGGAGACATATGTATCACATTTGAACAGAAGTACTCCGAATACTCATGTGCTAACCATGACAGAGTAGTAAGTAACATGACTGCTGCTGCTTGCGGGATTGATATAGCTGGAATTGAACTGGTTATGACTTGTCAGTGGGTGGAAAATGTAATTGCTGATTCAGCTTGTGGAATCATGGACCAGATTACCTTTGTAACTGGTAAAGAGGGATTCATCCTGCAGCTTGTTTGTCAGCCTTGTATACCCGAACCACTATTCCAGCTTCCAGGGGATTTGCAAATCTGGGGAATCGATTCCGGGATAAGTCATCAGGTAACCGGTATTGAGTACGAAGCTGCCCGTGCTGATGCTTTCGATGTTCTGAAGATTAATGATAAATAATTCCGGATTCAAAAGCTAAGGAAATTTTTCAAAGATATTTAATAAATATTTAGCTGATGTACCGTTTGTTTATACTTCTTTTTATTATTTCGTCAGGAATTAATACTGCTTCAGGCCAGCAGTTAAAGGTGCCTGGTCTGCGGCAATCTGTTGAGATAATCCGTGACCAGTACGGAATTAACCATATTTATGCGCAAAATGAATATGATCTATTCTTCTCCCAGGGATATTGTGCTGCCAAAGACCGTCTTTTCCAGTTTGAAATATGGCGAAGGCAGGCTACCGGTACCACAGCAGAAATCCTTGGCCAACGTGAGTTAAACCGGGATATCGGTGCAAGACTCTTCAAATTCAGGGGTGATCTTACCTCTGAATACAATCATTATCATCCAAGGGGAGAAGAAATAATTCTGGCATTTACTGATGGAATAAATGCCTGTATCCGCGAGGCTTTGGCTGATAAAAGCAGGCTTCCGCTCGAATTTAAACTGATGGGAATCAAGCCGGGATTCTGGACTCCGGATGTTGTGATTTCCAGACACCAGGGCTTACTGCTGAATATTGAAGCAGAATTAAATACTGCAAGAAGTGTTGCAATTCTTGGTGAGGAGAAAGTAGTGGAGCTTGGAATATATGGACCCGGAGATCCTTGTCTTGCAATGGATCCATGCATAAATCAGGACCGGCTTTCAGATGACATTATTGCACCTTATACTGCATTCAGGACTCCGTTAAGATTAACCCCGGAGGATCTGTTAAGCTCTGCAAACTCAGAGTCGGATTACAAACGATTGTCACTGACTGATCAGGAAGCTCATGAATCATTGATTAACATGTCTTATGCACTTACCGGAAGCAATAACTGGGTTGTCGGCAGTGAACTCTCGCAATCAGGTTTTCCGCTGCTTGCCAATGATCCTCACAGGACAATAATGGTTCCATCATTAAGATACATTGTTCATCTCAATGCTCCGGGCTGGAGTGTGACAGGAGGAGGAGAGCCAACAATCCCCGGAGTTTCAATCGGGCATAATGATCATGGCGCATGGGGATTAACACATTACGTTATAGATAAAGAAGACCTTTATGTTTATAAGCTAAATCCGCTGAATCAAAATCAGTATGAATATCAGGGAAGATGGGAGGATATGAGGATGATCGTGGATACGATAAAGGTTAAAAATTTGCCTGATGCGATAGTCGAACATCGATATACCAGGCATGGACCGGTTACTTTTCTGGATAAAAAAAACAATATTGCTTATAGTATACGATGTGCCTGGCTTGAAACCGGATGTGCCCCATACCTTGCCAGTTTACGTATTGATCAGGCAAAGAGCATGAATGAATTCAGGGATGCATGTCAATTCAGTCATCTGCCAGGACTTAATTTTATATGGGCTGACCGGTATGGTAATATCGGGTGGCAGGTTGCCGGGATCGCCCCTATAAGGAAGAACTGGAGTGGTCTTGTCCCGGTTCCGGGAGACGGGAGATACGAGTGGTCAGGATTTCTTCCTGTATTATCACTGCCTAACCAGTATAATCCGGCAAAAGGATTCTGGGCAACTGCCAATGAGAACCTTGCCCCTTTCAATTACCTCCATAATAACGCGATTGGATTGACCTGGGCAGATACATATCGGGCCGACCGTATAAATGAAGTACTGGCCACAGGAAGCAGGCATTCCCTTGCCGGAATGATGCGTCTTCAATTTGACTACCTCTCTATACCTGCCAGGACTCTGATCCCATATTTGAAAGATCTTAATTCGGATAATGCCAGGACTGAAACAGCCAGAAAACTATTGCTTGCATGGAACTATATCCTTGATAAATCATCTGTTGAAGCTGCTATATATGTAGAATGGGAGAATAAGATATCTGAAAACATCATTCCTCTGTTTGTCCCTGAAAAAGGCAGAAGCCTGTACAAAACCATTCCTCTCAGAAAAATAATTGAGTGGATTGCATCTGTGAGGCCGGAGTTTGGAACATCCGCATTTGAGGGTCGAGATAAATTCCTGCTGAATTGTTTGCAGCAGGCAGTGGATGATCTGACTAAAAAACTGGGGCCTGATATGAAAAATTGGATATACGGACAACCAGCATATCATTATGTATTAATAAAGCACCCTTTGAGTAACGCTGTTGACAAAGCCACACGCAGCAAATTGGATTTGGGCCCTCTTCCACGTGGTGGTAATAGTTCAACTCCAGGAATGACCGGTAATACCGGTAACCAGACAAGCGGCGCATCTTTTCGAATGGTTGTTGATACAAAAGACTGGGATTTAACCATGTTCACAAATACCCCTGGTCAAAGCGGTGATCCTGAAAGCCAATTTTACAGTAACCTTTTTGACCAGTGGGCACGGGATCAGCATTTTCCGGGTTATTTTAGCCGCAGAATGATCGAAAAAATTGCATTTGAGAAAATGTTACTAATTCCCTGATATCAGGTTAATATCTTATGGGAAACGCATTCCCTTTTAAACCTGACTTTTTTTTCAGATATTATCTATTGTATTGTATATTTGGCAATAATAACAACTTTACTATATGAGAATTTTTCAAATATTATCACTTATTGCAGCAATGTTTACATCTTGTAACGAGTCATCTAAAAACAAACAAATGATGAGAAAAGAAGTTTTTGGGAACCATAACGGGAAAGAGGTATATCTTCTTACCCTCACAAACAATAACGGTAATGTCATCAGATTAACGAATTTTGGAGCTAAGCTCATCTGGATAGAGGTACCAGACAGGAATGGAAAGAAGGATAATATTACATTCGGCTACGACACTTTTGAAGAGACACTTGCAGGCGACATGTCATTCGGATCAGTAGTGGGGAGGTATGCAAACCGGATCGCTAATGGTAAATTCACAATCGATGGAGTTGAATATACCACACCTAAGAACAATGGCCCCAATACCCTTCATGGAGGACCACTGGGATGGCACAGTGTTGTATGGGATACTGAAATCATGAACGAGAGCAAGTTCCCTGCAGTGAAGTTTTCTTATCTGAGTCACGACACAGAGCAGGGATTTCCAGGGAGTGTTAATGTGGAGGTTGTATATACCTGGACTGACAGTAATGAGGTGGTGATGGATTATACCTGGACCACCGATAAGAAAACAATTGTCAATGTAACTAATCACTCATATTTCAACCTTCATGGCGCAGGCATCGGTGATGTTCTTGACCATATTCTGACATTGAAAGCCTCGGCATTTACACCTGTCGACTCAGTAATGATCCCGACAGGAGAGATCAGGCCTGTTGCCGGCACACCCTTTGATTTTACTACACCTCACACCATCGGGGAAAGGATAGGTGAAACTTATGACCAGCTTATACTGGGAAAAGGATATGACCATAATTTTGTGCTTGATAACCAGGAAGATGTTGATGTTACAGTATATGAGCCTGTTAGTGGAAGAGTGCTTGAAGTTATTACTGATCAGCCGGGTATGCAGCTTTACACCGGTAATTTTCTCAACGGTTCGCAAAAGGGACACGGAGGAAGAGTGTTCAATTTCCGTTCAGGTATGTGTCTCGAGTCGGGCCATTTCCCTGATAGTCCGAATAAACCGGGTTTCCCGTCTACAATTGCAGAACCGGGAAAAACATATAAGTCGACTACGATATACAGATTTTCGGTAAGATAGTCCTGGTTGC
>Ga0154307_1046_pt1 | contig 7247 bp, 10 predicted proteins | sample RifGroA2_FD_105601 | JGI IMG/M metagenome (GOLD analysis project Ga0154307, IMG submission 105601) | Bacteroidetes bacterium GWA2_40_15 | reverse complement strand
GATCTTTTCCCACTATTCAAAGGTTGGTCCGATGGTTATGGTTCGTTTACATGCTCATACAGAGACCTGGAGAGGTTGGTTGACTATGTGAAGAATTAACAGGAGCATCACAAAAAGCATACATTTGAACAGGAGTACAGACGGCTTATTGAAGAGTCGGGCCTGAAAATAGATGAAAGGTTTTTTCCCTAACAAATTCAGCTCCTTCAGAGCTGAAATTATGATAGTTACGATAAACCTCCGGTTTCACCGGGGGTTATTAAAATATGGCTCTTTCAGAGCCTGTTGAAGGTCTTATTATATATCCTGCCTGTTTTTTAACAGTTGGAAGTTCTGTCGGGTTAACTCACAATATTTGCCAGCTAAATGTCGGGGTATCCCAGGTCTAACGCATAAAATCAATGCCCTTACAGATGGCCAGGGAACATGAAGACTTATATCTGATAATTCTCAAGTATTACCGAGGTGCCGCATTGGCAAATCAAAAAGGCAATCCTTATTACCATACTGGTTATACTTATATCAAATTGGAATTTGCTACCGCACTAAATGTCAGAACTCAGGATGGATAAGAAACTAATTCCTCTTATTGAGAATACCTTCCCGCTCTCAAAGTGCGGTGATGCATTTTATCATGCAGAGAATGGTAAACCGAGGGGAAAGGTAATCGTTACAGTATGAAGCATGAGACTACAGGTGCAGAAAACCTTCACTATCGTTTTCTGCAAGCTGACTAAAAAACAATTGCAGGAGCCCTGAATGTATCCGGGTCATTATGAAGACCATACTTATAATTAATTACTTCCAGTGTTTTTGGTACAACTTTTATGAGAACAAATGTGTTTTGCCAGTTTGGGATACTCTTCCAATAATCACGTTTCATTTTCATCAATAGTTCCTTATCATCTATTACTTCAGCTGCTCCGGCAATATTAACATAGCCTTTTGCAGAAATAAGTCGGCATAATAGACACAAACTTTTGGGTTATTCCTGATTTCCCTCACCTTCCGACTGGTTCTTGAAGTTATGAACCATATTATAAACTCATCATCCAAAGGAAAAGGATTCATTGTTCGTACCTGTGGCTGACCTGTGGAATCCATTGTAATAAGCCCGCAATAAGTTGTTTCACTGATTATTTCACGGGCTGCAAGAATGATTGTATCTCTTTTAATTATGGACTGAGCATTGACTGTCGAAGGCAGGATTGCAGATACTGATATTAAACTGAAAAACGCAAATAGAGCAAGTTTCGTTTTCATAAAATTATTTTTTGATCATTCGGATAATGGAGGTGTAAATTTTTTAAATTAAGAGTTTACTATAATAAATGATCGCCTTAAATGGTTTTACCCTATACCAATAATGATATTTTTTTCTTTACTATAGTAATATTTTACCTCATTGACAAATCCTATTGCCTGGATGCTATTCTTATCCAACCTCATTTGGATAACTCTTTTTTGTCTGATTACGGAAAATACTTATTCATAAGCATATAATCGATATTTCCCGACTGGTTATGGCATTCGTTACAACCGCTGCCCTTTTTCCCTGATTCCTGGGCAACCGTACCATCTGCATTGATATACCCCCATACCCAGCCTTTTGAGTCAGCATCAGAGTTATCCGATGCCTTATAAAGAATGGCATACCTTGCCAGCTTACGGGAATCATCGTGAAACTCCTTCACAATAACTGACCCTTCAGGGAAAGTTGAACCTGCTATGATCTGACCGTTATCATTCAGTTTTGCCGCAGCAATCTGATTATAACGTGTTCTCAGGAAAGGAAAGCTATGTCCGCTTCCGGAAGTTGTATTAAGAAGCGCATCTGACTTTTTATACCAGGTAAACCCTGTTGTCTCTTTTGCCATATCATATAGCAATTTATCTGTCCCTTCTGCCTGTTTTTCATTCTTACATCCTCCCGAAGCAAGTAGAATAACAAAACTTAATAAAATCGTTGCTCCTGATAACTGTTTTGTTTTCATATTTTCATTTAATATTGAAATATTTCTTAAGAGTATATTCAGGTTGCCACTTATCAGGCTTCCTGACAAGCTTTATGTGGTCGTACTGCAAAGGTAATATAACATTGGCAGTCAGAGGTGCATTATCGTTCACTTCCATCTGCCATTCTTTCATCAGGCCGGTAAGTTCATCCACTTTTGATTTGTATGGTCCGGCTTCAGCCAGATTATTAAGCTCAAGAGGGTCTGAAGTTAAGTTAAACAACTGATTAAAATCCCTTTCCGGATATCGTATCAGCTTCCATTCATCAGTTCTGACAGATCTGACTGTATACCTGTAGGCAGTAAAAAGCGAAGTTCTGACTCCATCAGACTTCCCGGTTATTACCGGAACCAGGCTTTTCCCATCAATTTCCACGGGAGCGGGAACATTGCATAATTCAATCAGTGTCGGATATATATCATAAAGGTAAACAAATGCATCAGAGACTTTATCTTCATGAATTCCGGGACCAGTGATTATAAGCGGTACTTTCATGCTGTGTTCATAAAGATTCTGCTTACCCAGCAAGCCATGGCTTCCGACGGCAAGCCCGTTATCGGCTGCATACACAATAATCGTATTGTCGTATAAACCATTCTTCTTAAGAGTACCGATAATATCACCCACGGCTTTATCGAGATGTGATATCAGGGCATAATAATCGCTTAATACCGAGCGTACCTTCTCCGGTTCCCTCGGCCAATCAAGCAGGTTTTCATCCCGCACTGTAAGGTCATCGAACTGAAAGGGATGAAGAGGCATGTAATTGCCTGGCAGAGGCAACGACTGGTCGGGATAGGCGTCAATAAAACCGGGTTTGGGGGAATATGGATCATGCGGGGCCGTGAATGCCACATAACAAAAAAAAGGATTTTCCCTGCTCCCGTTAGCATAATCATTAATAAAATCAATTGCTGATCCGGCAAAGATATCGGTAGAGAATCCTTTCATTTCAGGTTCGGAGAGTATCCCATCCGGTCCCATATTCCGGCAAGGAACCTGAAAATGGTTTGCCATACCTCCCAGAAAGACATTTTGAGCATTCTTAAATGATTTCTCAAAAGCACTTTTCTCATTATGCCATTTTCCTGTACCAAAAGTTTCATAACCATTAGCACCAAACTGCATGGGCATTGTAGTAACACCATCGAGTTTGTCGTAAACATTGAACAAATGTTTGCCGCTCAGAAGCATAGCCCTGCTGGGAGCGCTTATTGCACCATGATGTCCGCCCATTACATATGCATTCCGGAACCTGATACCTGACGAAGCAAGGCTGTCGATATTGGGTGTTCTTATATAACTGTTTTCTGAACAACCAAGTGCATCTGCTCTCTGATCATCAGCCAGAATAATGAGAACATTAGGCCTGCCGGGATTTTGTTTTTTCAACATATCGCCGTCAGTTTTACATCCGGCAACAGCACCAATCATTAAAAGAGAAGAAACAGATAAGAAAGTATGATCCATTTTTATTTATCATTAATTAGTTTGAATTATTCATGAACTTAGCTAAAGTACTATATTCCTTTGTGTTACTTTGTGCTGTACTTTGTGATCCTTCGTGGTAAAAAAATGTTTAAACACAAAGGCGCTAAGGCACAAAGTTATACCAGGAATTAGTCATAGTAGGATAAGCTCCTGGTGAACCCTGGTGTCTTGGTCTTCGTGATTGCTTTTTTTTTAATTTATCGGAGTGGATTCATAATTTTAAGACTAAATATACGAATTAAGTTTTTAATCTGCATCTCCTGCCCCATGCCCCATGCCCTATGACCACTCTATTCCTTTTACCCCACTAACCCACCCCTAACCCCTCCGGGGAGGGGAACCAAAACCTTCACCGCTCCATGCTCTGTACTCTATGCCATGCCCCATGCTTCACGCTCTACGCTCACTCCTCACTCCTCACTCCTCACTCCTCTTCCTCACTCCTCTTCCTCCTGACTACCGGCCGCAAATTCAGAAATATAGAAATCACCAGTGATCCCAGGAAAGCATAAAGAGTAACACTGTCAACCAGTGATGAACTAAAATCCAAACCTGTGATCCTGTCCGCCAGGTATTTAACATATGAGTTCGGCAGATCAGTCTTTCCGAGATTATGCAGGATATTGAAATGCCAATCGGTGAAGGGGCAGTAACCGATGGAACCAAATAACAGTCCAAGGAAGATCCAGGATGCCCCGGTCATTATAAGAGTAATGAGATTTAATTTCCTGGTTCTCCGCCATATCCAACCGAAAAGATTAAAGAGGATAAGTGAAGTGTGGAAGATGACAAAAAATATGTCAAGGAAATGCCACATAATTACACAACATTAGAAATAAGGTTTTTCAATGGCAACCAGGGAGCATCAAAACCGAGCATAGCATTTATCAGCTTGAAATGAGTGAAGCGGTGAAGATCATCTACTGTTATCCTTTCTTCCTTTATCACGCCATTACGAAGCAGCAACTCCCGCATTGTTCCGCAAAGGAGAGGAGTGTCGGATGTTACCTGGCGACGGTCATCGCTAAAAACGATATTTGCATAGGATGCATCTGTGATACAACCATTCCGTATAATCAGTATGTCGTCTGCTGCGTTCTTATCAATGAGAGCATTTAGCCGGCTGCGATCAAGATATTTGTGGTCGTAGACCAGTGTACCTGCCTCAACTAATTTCAGCGTCAGTATGTTTGCCGGAGAATATGATGAAAACTCTGCTGATACGAATGATCTTCCATAGGTGATCCTGCACCTTACTATACCTTCTTTAGCATTATCAGGAACCGCAATAAAGTCTGATAGCTTCAGGATATCTTTCATCCCCAACAGTTTAAGTCGGGAACGGTTCATCCGCTCATCATGGAGGACAAGATTCTGTGGTTCTCCTCCAACAATTTTTATTGTCTCAAACAATTGGCACATAGATCTTATCAATCATCTCTTTATACTCCGACAATGGGTCACTCAACGACGTGATCCCACCACCGCTTCTGTAAATCAATCCGGCATCACTTTTTTCTATAAAACGTATCAGCACAAAGCTGTCCAGATATTGACCATCGAATATCCCGGCAACCCCTGTATAATAACCACGGTCAGAACCCTCTGTTGCAGCAATGATCTCTGTCGTTTTTCTCTTGGGAGCCCCGCTGACCGAGCCCGCCGGAAGAAGGGAATAAAATATATCTCCCAGATGAGACAGATAATTCTTATCCAGATCACCACATATTTCAGAACTCACCTGGAGCAATCTCTTTTCATTTGTCTCAATAATTTCGGGATACCTGAATCTTTCAACTCTTACTCCGGACGATACCAGACTTAAATCATTGCGTATCAGATCAACAATTGTATTATGCTCCGCTTTCTCCTTATAATCATTCAGAATGATTTTCTCTGCATCTTTTATCGTGGCATCAATTGTCCCTTTCATGGGGTATGACCTTATAATCCCGTCGCGGATTGTAACAAATATTTCGGGTGAAAAGCAGACAAATTCATCATCAAACCAGATCCTGTACCGCGAGTTGCTCATAAGGAAAACCTCCATAAGTGTCAGATTCAGCTCTATCGGAGTGGAACATGTAAGATTCAACAGGTAACTGTTGCCAATTGCTATCTCTTCCTGTATTCTATTGAGTTTAACCAGATAATCCTCAAACTTCTCCGGGTGCTTTGCGAGTGTTATCTGCTTATGGATCTTAGTTTTAGTCCCGGAGTTAGTGAATCCATTAATACTGTAAAGAATTTTGTTCTTATCAATCTCGTCAAGTTTGAATATCAACGGTTTATTCAGCTCAAAATCAATAATAAAAAGAAACGGGATACCAGCTTCTCCCCAACTGTTCATCTGTTCTTTTATACTCATTTTAATGAAATGAAGAGATTCAGGCACCTGTATAGGTGAGCTTAACCTCAAGTTTAGTTATAGTTCCTTTAGCATCTGTTGTAACAATCACTGCCATCTGATCATATTATCAGGGACCGGTCCGGGGCCACTGGGCATTCTGGTTACAAGTCCTATTGTATCAGCTCCAAGGCCGATAGCTGTCTTAGCTTCGCTTATGCTGCTGATACAGCAGATCTTTATCCGGATTCTCATAGAAATATTATTCTGATTTATTATTATTCATCCATGGGCAATCATCTTTGATCTCACAGTTTTGCAGCCAACAAACTTTGAAATCAGAGGTATGATTATAAATCCAATCAGGGAAAAGATTATCGTTAAGATCAGAATATGCTTTGAAAAGGCAGTAATCAACAGATAGACCGATACCCCCGGCGGAACGAACCGGTTTGTGAATAGGGCATATCTTTGCCCAGAACCAGACAACGCTGAATAATGCATAGGCAATAAACAGTATTGCCCACATAGTTGATACCAATTTGATAATTAAAAATCCCACAATGAACAAGAGAAGTGTTGGTATATTATCCAGCAGCACCAACCAGAGAGGAATTTTTCTTGAATGACATGAGGGTGTTATATTCTTGTTAATCAGTTGTTCCGATTCAAAATTAATCATCTGTTGTTTGTCCGGTTCCATATTAATATTCTTGTTACTCTTATGTAACTACTTTTTTAAAGCGTTGAATTTTAATTTTTTAACAAGTTACTCTTTTAGGGGCCATATGTACCCATACTGAGGGACTAATCAGTGCCTAAAGTTAAAAGTAATAAGATAAATCAGATTCTATTATAATCGGCGATGACATTTAACGCATGTAGCACATTTTGATTGTTTTTTATAGCAGTATCAATAATGGATCTCAGGATGGCGAAGTTTTCAGCAGCACTCAGTATTTTGAACTGTCCGGATATTTTTTGTTTAGCCTTGACATTTCGGATGGCTTGTTCAGAACCATTATTATCAGGAGGTACATCTGGATGATAAAGAAAGGTAAAAACATAATCACGATACTTGGTAATTCGCTTTTGAAAAGCTATCAACTCTTTGTACTTTGGATCCAAAGTCTCGGACAACAAATTATCCAGCTCTTTTTCCAAAAGAGAGCAAAGATGGTTTGGGGAATAGTAATCTACAGGAGTAAATTGTTTTTTAAGTTTATGTGCCTCCCTGAGCATGGCTCGGAATCTTACCGACCAGGCTACTTTGTAACGCTCTTCCAGGTATTTGGTTTCGCGTTCCAGATGAGCCGTGCACAACTGATGTGTCTTTACCGAGGTTTGAAAGTGCGCTTTCCAGCAATCATGAACAAGTACAGCTTCCCCGGAT
>Ga0154307_1108_pt1 | contig 7262 bp, 8 predicted proteins | sample RifGroA2_FD_105601 | JGI IMG/M metagenome (GOLD analysis project Ga0154307, IMG submission 105601) | Bacteroidetes bacterium GWA2_40_15 | reverse complement strand
AAGAAACCAGCACCTATACTTAAGAAACTAAATCCCGATGTCAATTGCTTTTTCAATTAAAAAGTTTTTTATTTCATCTTCAGGAACCGGAGTGGAAATATATTCAACAGGTTCAGAATAATCAATATCTTTAAAATAGCTTAGTTGAGCCCTGAATAGTTTTTCAGAAAACATCTGGTCAAATATTACTTCTGCCCTGGATGATATCTGTTCTATCGAATAATAGTTTTTTAAAATAAAATAGAGATCAACATAATCTTTCCATTTTGATCTACGTCCGAGCGCATAAGCTTTCATTGCAGCCAAATCAATAAGCTCAGGCAATCTTAATATATCCTCAAAATTACATGGAGCTTCAATATTATATGGATACTGATAAAAAGTAAACTTAACATAGTTAATAGTCAAATTCATCTGCTCTGTAACTCTCCTTGTTATGACATATGGATAGTTACATTTTGAAACTTTTAATAGAATGCTTTTATGTCTAAGGTCATTGTACTTAAAAAGATCAAAATCAATAGATTGTCTGTGTCCAATATGTAATGCGATAGCAGTTCCGCCAACAAGGTAATATTCACGAATAAACTGTTTTACAAGAGGTAAAAGTTCAGTCTGATCTTTAGAAAGAATATTTTTATGCATATTTTTTTAAAACGAGTTCAAAAAAATTATATATTTCAGGATAATAATTTAACTTTTTCCTGCCGGTAGCATTAAAAAAAACATCTGAAACTTCTTTTATGCCCATTAATTTAATTAATTTACGTATAGAATTTATATCTCCATAGTTCATGATGGTCTCTACCAATAATTCCGGACCAATATCTTCTTTCCTGTCTTGAGGAGTGTACCAGAAAAGAGAGCTATTCTCCAGTATAAAAGCTTTTAGTTCAGGACTGTTCATTGTTATGGCGTTGTGGCGTTATGTTGTTATGGCGTTATGTTGTACGGGTGTTATGGTTTTAAGGATTTGAAATATTTGGTGAGTGAACTTAGTTTATTTGAGACTTTTTCAATTTGCTTTCTTATTTCATTATACTCATCTTCTGTAATATAATCTAAATCAAGTGATACTATTGTTTGATTCAGTAACTCCATCAAACCCGAATAGGCTATAGTCATAAAATTAGATTTGTCTTTACCTGAATTCCTGTAGGAGCCTTCGACAATATTTGATGAAACAGAAATTACTGCCCTTCTCATCTGATTAGTAATTCCAAATTTTTCATCTTCAGGATATCCCTTAGTAATTTTATAAATAGTTTTAGTTAAAACTCTTGCATCATTCCAGACCTCAAGTTTTTCAAACGAATACTTCATCACTTTCAATCAAAATATTCTTGTTCTAACGACATAACAACATAACAAAATAACAACATAACCAAAATTACTCGATCCTTCGCTTTGCCTTTTCAAAATCTGACAATGTCATGATCTTCACAAGCTCTTTGAAGGTTGTCTTCGGGATCCACCCTAACTTTTCTTTTGCCATAGCCGGATCACCAATTAATATATCAACTTCAGTTGGTCTGAAATACCGCGGATCGATATTTACAACTTCCCTGCCTGATGACTTCAGTATCCCTTTCTCGTTAAGTCCTGTTCCGGTCCAGATGATCTCTTCTCCCAGCACCTTAAAAGTTTCTTCAACAAATTCACGTATTGAATGGGTCTCATTGGTTGCAAGTACATAATCATCAGGCTCATCAGCCTGGAGTATGCGCCACATCCCTTCAACAAACTCAGGGGCATAACCCCAGTCGCGTTTTGAATCAAGATTCCCCAGCACCAGAACATCCTGTTGTCCCAGAATTATCTTCGAAGCTGCCACAGTGATCTTCCTTGTAACAAAAGTCTTTCCCCTTCGTTCACTTTCATGATTAAAGAGTATTCCGTTACTCGCAAATACATTGTAAGCCTCACGATAATTCACGACGATCCAGTAAGCATAGAGCTTGGCAGCTGCATAAGGGCTTCGCGGATAAAATGGAGTTTTTTCTGTCTGAGGAATTTCCTGAACCTTCCCATACAGCTCAGATGTTGAGGCCTGATAAAATCTGGTCGTTATTCCGACCTCCTTTATTGCATCAAGGAACCTCAGTGTACCAACACCGTCAACTTCAGCAGTATACTCCGGCACCTCAAATGAAACCTGGACATGCGACTGTGCACCGAGGTTATATATCTCAGCTGGTTTTATTTTCTCCACAAGCCGGTTCAGATTACTTGAATCGGTCAGGTCGCCATAATGAAGAAAAAACCTTTTATTCAAATATTCAGGATTATTGTAGATATGATCTATCCTGAAGGTGTTAAATGAGCTTGATCGTCTTATTATTCCATGTACCTCATACCCTTTATCCAAAAGTAGTTCAGTAAGATAAGAACCATCCTGACCTGTTATACCTGAAATTAATGCGATTTTTTTCATGATCTGACTATAAATTAAAATGAGTATCGGGAATCAAGCATAAAAAACTCATTGATCTTGACTTCGTCGGGATTTGCAACGGTTCTTCTTTTTCACAGCCCCCTGGAACATATCCGTCAAACGGAGAATAATAATGTAAATACAAAGATCAGAAGAAGTTTAAGTTTCCCCTCCTTTTGAAGGAGGGGTGTCCCGACGGTAGCGTCGGGACGGGGTGGTTGATTAAATGATTCTTGTTACCTTTATTTTTATGAAAAACAAAAACCTCTTCAACAGAAAAGGCCTTAAATCTGTCAGATCATCTCTCAGGAACAGGTCCACTTCAGCTGAGTCAGTATTATGGGAGATGTTAAAATCAAGAAAAGTATCGATCTGATAAACCAATCAACCACCCCGGCCGCAACTAGTCTTTGCAACACATTAACTATCAATGTGCTGCGGCCACCCCTCCTTGAAAAAGGAGGGGAAACTTTGTTTATTTCATCAAATCAACTACCCCGGCCGCAACTAAAATCAATTTATTCTCAAGCAGGGATGGGGTAAATAGAATCATTTTCAAGCTGTTTGTAATTTCTTATTCATGATTGCTGATACTCAAATAAATAAAAATTATATCCAGTAATCCTTGATCCTTATCTTAACTCTTATTGCATTAGGAATTTCCTTTTCACTGATAAGGATAAGATATCCTCCGCCTCCTGCTCCCGATAGTTTCCAGGCACTTGCAATATTTCTGTATTTATCAATAGCCTGTTCAATTTTGCTGTTAACCATCCTTGGAAACATCCTGGTCTGGGCATTGAATGATTCTAAAAATCCTTCTGAGAAGGTTTTTATATCCCTGGCAAGAAGGCCATCCCAGGCTTTCTCCGAAGCATCAGTCAGCTTCCTTACATTCTCTGAACTTATGACAGTATTCTCAAGAACCACAAAATCAGCAGGACGAGGCCACAGAGTTACCATATAAAGTCTCTCCTCAAGCCACTTAATTATTGAAAGATCAGTTATTTTTTCAAATTCAGAAGGCCAGTACTCTCCCTTTTCATAATAAAACCTGTTAATTCCGGGCATTGATATCCCAATCGAATCCTGTGACCCGCTGACATCTTTGGTGCCAGGGTCATTATCATACCTGAAAAGTATCTTTGCAAGTTTTTCAGGATTCTCCATGGGCAACTGGTCATTCCAGAGTTCAATTGCTTTCTTTCTGGTAGAAGTTGCCATCCCTGACCGCTCGTTAAAATCAATTACAGGTTCAATGGAAGCAGTTATTGCCCATCCCGGATGAAATTTCGATACATAAGGCTGGTCAATCCATGTTCCTGCCAGGTCTATCCTGTAAGGAATGGGTGTTTCTTTTCTTAGCGATGTCGTCGACCGGGCAGGAAGATTTGCATAGGGAATTCTCTTAAGAACTTTATATTCAATCCCCATCTCAGCACAAATGAGTTCCTTTTCAGGAGTGTGTCCATCTTCATTCACAATAAAAACATCAGGTTTAAGTTTCCTCATGTCATCCAGGAAATCAAGTATTCCGTTGCCGGAATTAATTTTAACAGAATGAACACATGATAATGATTCAAGCATATACTTTCTTTCGTCCTCTGAATTGACAGTATTACGCCCCTTCAGATCATAAATAGTCTGGTCAGAACCAAGTCCGACACATAAATTTCCAAATTGTGAAGCTTCTTTAAGAAATGACACATGCCCTGAATGCAGAAGATCGAAACAGCCGCTGACGAAGACTTTACGGTTTGGTATGGGGTTCATAGAGGGTTACAGGGTTACAGGGTTACAGGGTTACAGGGTTACAGGGTTACAGGGTTTCAGGGGTGAAGTTTTTTATGACCTTCAAAGTCTGAAGAAGCCAGGTAGTTGATAAATTTCTTTATTTGAGCAGACAGATTCAGACACTCATCCAGTAAGGCAGAGTATTGTTCGTTTGTAAAGTGTTTTGCATCAAAACATCTGTACACTTGGGATCTGGTTTCACCAAGACTTCCTTTAGCGAAATATAAAAACTGTATGAATTCTTTTTTGCCATCCCGTTCGAATCCTTCAGCAATGTTATCCATAACAGAACCACTTGACCTTAGTATCTGATCTCTAAGTGAATAATCTTTGTTTAATGGAGTACTTAATGAAAATTCTCTGATCACTTTACAAAGAATTCTGGAGTTCTTCCAAATTTCCAGGTCCTCAAACCGCTGAACCGTCATACTCAGAAAACTATCTCTTCAAAATTGAATTGTAAAATACCAGAAACAGCCAAAATGAATCTCTGTAACACTGAAACACTGAAACACTGAAACTCTGAAACTCTGAAACACTTAAACAATAAAACTATAAACCAAAATATAACCAACTAAACAGTCGATGGATATTTGCTGGTATACCCGGGAACAATCTCCATCATAGATTCCACAACTTCAGTGCCGGTTTTCTGGTAAATATCTGTAAGTGTACTGTTTATTTTTTGCATTATGCAATAGTAATCAGCATCCGCTACTTTTGCAATACTGATTTTTGGATTATGAGTAGGAAGCTGCTGCTCTGATTCAGAAAAGAGTTCTTCATATAACTTCTCGCCCGGTCGAAGACCGGTATATATTATATTGATATCTTCGTATGGGACAAGCCCTGATAATCTTATCAAATTCAGGGCTATATCAAGAATTTTTATTGGCTCACCCATGTCGAAAATAAAAATTTCATTTCCATTACCCATAAAACCGGCTTCCAGCACAAGCTGACAAGCCTCAGGTATTGTCATAAAAAAACGAGTAATGTCAGGATGAGTTATGGTTACCGGGCCACCTTCAGAAATTTGCTTTTTGAATAAAGGAATAACCGATCCGTTTGATCCAAGAACATTTCCAAACCTTGTTGTAATAAATTTGGTTTTTGAATCTGATCTCTTTGCCTGAGCATGAACCAAAAGTTCACAGACTTTCTTGGTTGCCCCCATAACATTTGTCGGGTTCACTGCTTTGTCTGATGAGATCATCACGAATTTTTCAGCCTTATACTTAATTGCCATATCTGAAACAATCCTGGTCCCGCCAACATTAGTCCTGAACGATTCATGCGGATTTGCTTCCATCACAGGGACATGCTTATATGCAGCAGCATGAAATACTATCTCGGGACGATATCTGCGGAACACAAAATCCATCTTGAGTTCATTTGTAACATCTCCGACAATCAATTTATAGTTCGACCCGGGAAACTTCTCCTTTAATTCATTATTAAGATAAAATGACGGAGTTTCAGCCTGATCAACAAGGATAAGTTGCTTGTAATCAAATTTCATAAGCTGCCTGACAATCTCTGAACCAATTGATCCGGCAGCACCGGTTATAAGAATTGTCTTGTTGCGGAGACCTTTCTCAATACGAAGAAGATCGAGTGTAATCGAATCCCTTCCAAGCAGATCCTCCAGCTCGACTTTCCTGAGCTGTTTTACCTGCAGGTCTCCATTAAGCCATTGATCGAACGAGGGGGTATCAAGAATCTCAAGTCCCAGTTCTATAACTGATTCGAGTACCTTCCGCTTTTTTTCAGCAGTAATATCCTTTATGGCAAAAATAAATACTGAAATTCCTTCTGATTTTATGAACTCCTTAGTAAGAACTTTCCCGGAAAACACCGGATAACCATCTACTTTTTTTCCCTGAAGCTTGCTATTATCATCGATAAATCCTTTAAGCTGATAGGCACTGCGAGGATCGCTCTGTATAACCCTCCTGACTATCAGTCCCGTGTTTCCCGAGCCATATATAAGAACATTTTTCTTATTGCTTGTCGGTACTGATACGAAAACGTAGAACATCTTGATAAGTACCCTGAAAAATGTCAGTGAGGCAGTAACTGTTACATAATGTATAGTCAGTATTGCAAAAGAGATATTAAAGAAGTTTTCAATTGAAATACTTCTGCTGAAATATGTTATAATGTATAAGATGATCAGTGAAGATGTTGTGGTTATACCCAGAACAAAAGTATCTTTAATTGTAGTTTGCCTTATAAGACCGGAATATGATTTATACAAGAACATAAAGCCCAGATATACAGCGGATACAAACACTCCCTGTCTCATTGCCACACCCATACTGAAAACAAATGGATCAAGATTATATCTCAGAAGATATGCAAAAATGAAAGTTATGTAAACAGCAGCCAGATCAATTGTCAGAACAAGCCAACGAGGCAGTGAGTGATTTCTGAAAATCTCAATTACTCTGTATTTGAGCTTGTTTATCATATGACTAATACCAAAATGCAAAATTAGTTAAAATTTGTTAAAGTGAACAAAAGTAAAAAGATAAAAGGCAAAAGGTAAAAGTGTTATAATCATGACTTTGCTTTTATGATAATAGTTGCAAGAATTTTACCAAGTTCTTCGCTTTCCTTAACCAAATTACTTACATTTTCTGTTTTTGGATAAAGTTCAGAAATGATTCGTAACCAATAATTTGATTCCCTCATTTCTTTTAATGAGATATTAACCTTGTTTATAAAATCAGCTCTGGAAGCTGCAGCCTGAGATTCTTCATAATTAGCACCACCCGATGTTGATGATTTTGATAACTGATACTTAATGACATCTGTCTCTTTGCCTCCACTTAAAATTGACAACATCTTCAAAACATCAATGGCAAACCTGAATAGTCTGTCCTTTAAATCATTTTCTCTCAAATTCTCCCCTTTTGCCTTTTTACTTTTTACTTTTTACTTTTTACTTTTTACTTACCTCCCGGGCATGCTTTCGCCTCGTCAGTCACATAAATATTTCTTTTATATGACTGACTAAGTGTTAATTACA
>Ga0154307_1038_pt4 | contig 7760 bp, 5 predicted proteins | sample RifGroA2_FD_105601 | JGI IMG/M metagenome (GOLD analysis project Ga0154307, IMG submission 105601) | Bacteroidetes bacterium GWA2_40_15 | reverse complement strand
TCCCAATCCCGATACTAACATCAAAGAATTGGTTAAAACTGAAATATATGCTCTTATAAACTTTGATATTAATTGTAAATTTTATAAACCTTTTATGGAAGATTCACTTTGCATATTATTTAAAAAAGCAGGTTTAGAAGTTTTGGACAAAATTGAAATACCTTATTATGGTAAAAGGGAAATACGAAAGTATTTTTTCAAATTAAAATAATAAAATTGCGACATCTGTACAATCTTCTTAATAACCAGTTAGTTAACCCAGGCAGGTCTTTAATATTCCACATATCGAAGGATCCTTTAATCTTTTGATCGCCTTTTTTTTGATTTGCCTGACTCGTTCACTTGTCAGATTAAATACCTCACCAATTTCCGAGAGTGTGTGCATGTGTTTGCCGTCTATGCCAAAATATAATCTGATAATACCAGCTTCTCTTGGGGTCAATTTACTAAGGACCCTTTCAATTTCTTTCCTTAGTGAATCCTTTAGCAATTCTTTATCAGGGCTGGAAGTATTTTCGCTTAATAAAACATCGTGCATGTTCCCTTCCTCCCCTTGTACAAACGGGGTATCCATTGAAATATGCCGCCTATAGTTATTTATGGCTACTGCCACATCAGCAGGTGTTAGCTCTAATACCTGTGTAATCTCAGGTATAGTTGGTTCTCTTTCATACTTTTGTTCCAATTCAGCAATGACCTTTTTTATTTTATTAAGATGATTCACTCTGTTTAGCGGGAGCCGTACAATTCTCATGTTTTCTGCTACGGCTTGCATAATAGATTGCCTTATCCACCATATAGCGTAGGATATAAACTTAAATCCCAATGTTTCGTCAAATCGTTGTGCAGCTTTGATCAAGCCAAGATTCCCCTCATTGATTATATCAGAGAGACTCAATCCCTGATTCTGATACTGCTTTGAAACAGATATAACAAATCTGAGATTTGCATTTATCAAACAATCCCTTGCACTAATGTCCCCCTTGTGTATCCTTACAGCAAGATCAACCTCTTCTTCTGCAGTAATTAGCTTAATCCTGGATATCTCCTGAAGGTATTTATCCATAGATAAATCCTCTCTGTTGGTGACCTGCTTGATGATTTTAAATTGCCGCATTTAAAGGAGGATTTAGGTTTCTGGTATATATACGTAAAATACATGCTAAAGTTATCACATTATTATTGAAAAAACTCATCCTTCTTCCCTCTACCGGGTAATTTCCCAAAATTAAACAGGTAACATAACACACATGATTCCTATTAACCTCAAAATAAGATTAATGATCTGTCGCGAAATATCTTTACTTCGTTACAATAATTCCGGTTATTTAAATTTTTAATAGTCAGTGCAGCAGATCCGGTCGGCAGTATAATCTACTGACTGGTAACGATTTTGTGGTGACAGGTCTCTCCCGTTAGCCCGTTTTATTGATGTGACTGACGAGGCGAAAGCTTAAATTAAAACAATAGTTTTGAAATCAGGCCTGGCAACCTTACCGTTACAGGCAAACATGACTTATCCCAATCTTCTTGCACTGATGAGGCTACTCAAAGGCGATGTTTATCGAGATGCTTTTTTGACTACCGGGACTTTAAAAAAGCGACCCATCGACATCAGGAAAGTTTTGCACCCTGACCAACGGTTTATTGGTAATTTAACAAAAGTGAATTGTCTGCACGATGAAAAAAGGATTTTATTTTAACACTATCCAAATATTTGATAATCAGCAAATTTTTCGTATACTTGTGTCTTGGCTTACCGGCGCCACCCAGTAGTAAGTTACAGTTCCACGCTTTCGCTTTTAAAAGTTATGGGATAGAACTTACCGGTTGATTTTTAAAATTGGTATTAATGAACAAAAGTATCAAATCTGAAGCCACAACCCTGAGCCAAATGGCAGGAGAGTTAATCATTGCTAACAAAGAAGTGTCTTGAGACAGGGGCTGAAGATTTTGAAGATATTAAAATTATCATTTTTGAATTGGTAAACAGTCAGAAGGGAGGATAAAATGAGCGAACCTGATTTTACAATGACAGATCAGATTGTAGTGTTCACTCTTGATGAGCAATTTTATGCCCTTCCTTTGCACACAGTGGTAAAGGTTATCCATGCAGTGGAAATAAGGCATTTGCCAAAATCCCCGGAAATTATTTCAGGCATTATTAATATTCAGGGCCGGATCATCCCGGTTGCTGACATCCGCAAACGTCTCGGACTGGAGGCGAAGGAAATTGACCTTGACGACCGGATGATAATTGCTGATACGGGGAAAAGGAAGGTTGCTCTGTCCGTCGATACCGTGACCGGTATTAAAGACCTGGCAACCCGGCAATTTGTAAATTCCAAAGAGGCGTTACCCTTTGCGGAATATATCAAAGGTGTAGCAAAAGTCAATGACGAACTCATTCTGATCTATGACCCTGAACTGTTTCTCAGTCTCGATGAAGAAAAGGAACTTGAACATGCTCTGAAAACGAAAAACCAATGAATCGCAATCTCACAGATAGCGAGTTATCGCAAGTCTGCGAAGTGATTGCAGCCCGGATGGGATTGGACTTCCCCGTTGAAAGGTGGGCTATACTCGGTCGTAACCTGGCTCTGGCAGCCCGGGAATTCGGATTTCAAAACATGAACGGATTCATTCAATGGCTTTTGTCTTCAGAACTGAACCAAGATCAAATAAAGATACTGGCATCGCATCTTACTGTCTCTGAAACTTATTTCTTGCGGGAACCAAAGGTTTTTACCGCATTAACAGATTTTGTACTACCGGAACTTATAAAATCAAAAAAGAAAAGAGACAGGAACATCAGGATATGGAGTGCAGGATGCTCCACAGGTGAAGAACCATACTCCCTTGCAATAGCGCTTCATAAAACAATTCCGGAAATTAAGGACTGGAATATTACCATTCTGGCTACCGATATAAATTCGAAAGCGCTTGACAAAGCCGCAACGGGTATTTATGGGCCATGGTCATTTCGTAACACTCCGGATTGGTTAAAGACAAGGTACTTTCATGATCTTGGGGATCGAAGGTTTGAGATTATTCCTGAGATAAAGAATATGGTGACATATTATCCCCGCAGCCTTATTGATGATAACATTTTTTCTGCCATTGCGAATAAAATGGATATCATCTTCTGCAGGAATGTTCTGATGTATTTTACCAGTGACTGGGTAAACAAAATTTCTCAAAACCTGTTTCAATCCCTGTCTGAAGATGGTTGGTTTGTGGTCTCTTCCAGTGAACTCTCTTCCCATGTTTTCCCTATGTATACACCGGTTAATTTTCCGGGTGCAGTTTTGTACCGCAAAACCAAAAAGGAATATATTCAACCTTTCGATTTTTCTTTAATTGAAATACCGGAACCTTTAAAACAACCTTTTCAACTTTTATCTTTTGTACCCTGTATAGATAAAGATCTGCAACAATTATCATCCAGGTCTTTAGCAGAGGCGGGTCTTCAACCTTTGTCCTCCGAAGCTTCCCTGACCACCGAAGCATTTGCGAAGGTGGTGGCGAAGGAGGACAATAAATCCCGCGAGAAGACTCCTGAAGACTCTTATGCTGATAAAATTTTTGCCATTCGTTTATTAGCCAACCAGGGTTATCTCTCTGAAGCGCTTTCTCTTTGCAATAAAGCAATTGCATCGGAAAAACTCACTCCGGGTTTCTATTTCATGCGGGCCTCAATCCTTCAGGAGATGGATAAAACATCTGAAGCTATCACATCACTTAAGCAGGGAATCTATATCGACCCGGATTATGTTATGGGACACTTTATACTCGGTAACTTATTTCTGCGCCAGGGAAATTCAAAGAATGCAAAACGATATTTTAAAAATGCACTCGATTTATTAAACGGGCGTGCAAATGACGACATCCTGCCTGAATCAGATGGATTATCAGTAAAGTATATCAGGGAAATCATCGTTGCCAACCTGAAAAAACAGAAATAAAATGAAGAAAGAAATCCGTATCAGGCTTAAAAACCGCGCCATTGCCATGGCACAGGAGCCCGGGCAAAAAAAAGCAGCTTCTGCAACTATAGGGGTAATAGCGTTTACACTGGCGGCTGAAACCTATGCCATTGAATCTGTTTTCGTGAGGGAGGTTTATCCGCTGAGAGATTTCACGGCGTTGCCGGGAGTGCCCCCTTATATTTTTGGCATTATCAATGTACGCGGACAGATCCTTCCGGTCGTAGATCTTAAAAAATTCTTCAACCTCCCGGAAAAAGGGCTGGGTGATTTGAACAGGGTAATCATCCTGTACGATGACCAGATGGAGTTCGGAATCCTGGCCGATGTGGTTCACGGTACTCAGGATATTGAACCCGAAGATATCCTGACCGTTCCTCCTACAGTTACAGGTATCGGAGAAGAATACCTGAAGGGGGTCACAAAAGAGAGGCTTATCGTATTAAACGCTGAGAGATTATTGTGTGATAAAAGTATTGTAGTAAATGAAGAAGCAAATTAAAAAAGATTACAAAAAGAGTTTGTACTAAAAATAGTTTTAACCGAAATAACAGGAGGAATACACAATGTTTAAAAATTTGAAAATCGGATTACGCCTGGGATTGAGCTTCAGCTTTATTCTGGTATTTATGATTGTAATAATCCTTGTAAGTCTGAATCAGATCAAAGTCTCCCGGACAATGTTTGACCGGATAATAAAGACAAATAATGTCCGTCTGCAACTGGCTAATAATATGATTGATCAAACAAGAGAAGTATCTATTAACCTGCGCAATATTTTATTACTGAAAGATAGCGAAAATACATTGGAATTAAAAAACAAGATTGATTCTATCAGGACCCTGTACGATGCAGATTTTAAAAAGTTAGAAGGATTAATCACAAACGATGATACTATGTCATTTGCTATTGTTGCTAAAATCAAGGCTTCTCAGGATGTATCAAGGCAGCTGAACAATACAGTAATTGATCTGGCGATGGCAGGCAAACATGAGGAGGCAATAATAATAATGAATCAACAGGCAAGTAAGAAAGTAGCTGGTTGGATAACTGATATTGATGAACTCATAACTCATAATGAACGCCGTAATATAATGCGTTACATGGAAGCAGAAGAAGCACAGGATGCGGCACGTTTATTCATGTTTATACTTGGTACAGTGGCCATAGCCCTGGCAATTATGATATCCGTCTTTTTGACCCGAAGTATTACCAGGCCTTTAAAGTTAAGTGTACAAACAGCCAACGAGATTGCCTCAAAAGATCTTACCGGAGATCTTTCCGTTTATGAGAAACGGGGGGATGAATTTGGTATTATGATACAGTCGTTCAGCAAAATGATCGAGATTCTCAGAGAGCAGATGCAGAGGATACAGGATGGTGTTAATGTTCTTGCAAGTTCTTCTTCTGAAATTTTTGCTTCAACCACTCAGATAGCATCCGGTTCTGCAGAAACGGCTGTCGCGATCACCGAGACTACGACAACAGTTGAAGAGGTCCGTCAGGCTGCTCAGTTATCCAGCCAGAAAGCTAAAAGTCTTTCCGATAGCGCACAGCATGTTGCTCAGGTCTCTCAGAGCGGACAAAAGGCAGTGGACGAAACCATTGATGGAATGAACCGTATCCGTGAACAAATGGAGATAATTGCACAAACAGTCGTACGATTGAGCGAACAGAGCCAATCCATCGGAGGTATTATAGCTTCGGTTACTGACATTGCCGATCAATCAAACCTGCTGGCAGTAAACGCTGCCATAGAAGCGGCCAGGGCCGGTGACCACGGCAAAGGTTTTGCCGTCGTTGCACAGGAGATCAGAAACCTGGCAGAACAGTCAAAGCAATCAACTATGCAGGTGCGCAACATATTGAATGATGTACAAAAAGCAACCAATGCAGCTGTACTTGCTACGGAACAGGGGAACAAAGCAGTGGAGGCAGGAGTGAAACAATCGGTACAGGCTGGTGAGGCAATCCGGATATTGACAGATAGCAGTGCTGAGGCAGCCCAGGTATCCACTCAGATCGTAGCATCGAGCCAGCAACAGCTGGTAGGGATGGACCAGATCGGAATCGCCATGCAAAGCATTAACCAGGCTGGAATGGAGACTTCTGCAAGTATGACCCAGGCCGAAGATTCGGTAAAAAACCTGCATGAGCTCGGACAGAAACTAAAAGAGCTTGTGGAACAATTTAAGATGTAATAGCAGAGGGCGGAGGGTACAGGGCTCAGGGCAAGAAATTAACCTGCACCATGCAACTCACAAACAGATAATGACATGGGTAAAGAAGATAATGAATTTCTCAAACGGATTCAGGCAACGTTCAGGATCGAAGCAGAGGAACATCTTCATGCAATCTCTGCAGGCTTGATTGAATTGGAGAAAACACCTTCAAAGGAAAAAGTTGCGGAGATAATTGAGGTCATGTTCCGCAAAATCCATAGCCTCAAAGGTGCAGCCCGTTCTGTTGATCAGAAGGATATCGAATATGTGTGCCAACCGTTGGAAAGCATATTCTCCTCATTGAAACGCGGGGAAATCACTTTGTCGCCTTTGTCGTTCGATCTTTTTTACAAAACAGTCGAGTGGCTCTCAAAACATATTGCTATCTCAGAATCGGAACAAACAGGTACTTTTCGTCAATCCCGTCAGGAATTAATTCAAAGGTTGAAGGAGATAGCTTCGGAAAAATCTTTTGCATCTGCATTGCAGGAACCATCAGCAGCGGAAATAGAAAGCACCCATTTGCCTCAATCTGATCCGGTTTCTGTTACTGAGCCCGGCGCTGATCTTCATGGGAATTTAGCGAATACACAAGTTGTGATGGCTCGTATCCCAATGTCAAAACTTGATCCGTTACTTCTTCAGGCCGAGGAGATGATCCAGGCCAAAATGGCGATCAATCAACAGACTGATGAACTGAAGGAGTTGATTGAGGAGTTGAACGAATGGAAAACCGAGACACAAAAATGGAGAGGCCGCAAGGCCGCTGCCACACCGGAATTGTGGAAAGAACTGTGCGATACCGGCGATATGCGCCTGAATAAAGTGGAGGGCCGGATAACGGAGATCACCCGCTCAATGGAGCGCCATCAGCACAGTCTCGACCGTCTTGTCAACGATCACCTTGAGGCGATGAAACAGGTACTCATGCTTCCCGTGGGCTCCCTGGTTGAGGCATTTCCGGGGATGGTCAGAAAGATCTCACATGAACAAAATAAGGAAATCGACTTTATCATCAGCGGAACGGAACTTGAAATTGACAAGCGTATCCTTGAGGAGCTTAAAGATCCGCTGATCCACCTTATCCGCAATAGCATTGATCATGGGATTGGCAAACCACAGGAACGCGTATTACAGAATAAGCCGTTCCGTGGAAACATAACACTTGCTTTTGCTGCTAAAGAGAGCGGACAGGTTGAGATAACTCTCGCCGACGATGGAAAGGGTATTGATAAAGAACATGTTCTTAAAGCAGCCATTAAATCAGGAATAATTTCGAATGAGGATGCCGTAAAGCTTGAACCAAAAGAGGTTTTGAACCTTATTTATCAGTCGGGAGTCTCCACAAGTTCTATTATTACAGATATTTCCGGACATGGATTGGGTTTGTCGATCGTGCAGGAAAAAGTCCTGAAACTGAATGGGAAAATATCCGTGGACTCGGAAGAAAATGCAGGCACTACCTTTCGTATTCTTCTGCCAATGACACTTGCCACATTCAGAGGCATCCTGGTAATGTTACAGGAATTCATGTTCATCCTTCCTGCCACGA
>Ga0154307_1038_pt3 | contig 9086 bp, 7 predicted proteins | sample RifGroA2_FD_105601 | JGI IMG/M metagenome (GOLD analysis project Ga0154307, IMG submission 105601) | Bacteroidetes bacterium GWA2_40_15 | reverse complement strand
AGTTGTTCTTGTTTCAGGAGAAGATCGTATTGCCTTTAAAGTGGATGACCTTGTTGACGAACTGCAGGTACTGGTAAAAGGGTTGGGAAAATTATTGAGACGGGTAAGAAATATTTCAGGTGTAACTATTTTGGCTTCCGGCAAGGTGGTTCCGGTGCTTAATATCCCCGACCTCATGAAATCTGCAGTGAAGACAAAAGGAAGGAAGAGCGAAGTATCAGCCGGTGAACTTTTCGTTCCGAAACCCGGTAAAATCCTTGTTGCGGAGGATTCAATAACCTCACGGACATTGATAAAAAATATTCTGGAAACGGCGGGTTACCAGGTAACCACTTCGGTTGACGGGGCCGATGCATTTACAAAAGCCCGCACCGGCGATTTCGATATTGTTGTTTCAGATGTGGATATGCCTAAGATGAACGGGTTTGAACTTACCGCAAAGATCAGAAGCGATAAAAAACTGAGCGAAATTCCGGTGGTCCTTGTAACGGCGCTCGAATCGCGCGAAGACCGTGAACACGGCATCGAGGTTGGAGCAGATGCTTATATTATAAAAAGCAGCTTTGACCAGACCAATCTTTTGGAAATTATAAAGAAGTTGATATGAAAACGGCTCATGGCAAACGGCTCACGACTCACGGGAAACTATTATTTCTTCCTTGTGCCGTGCGTCGTGCGTCATTCAAAGCACCAGGTAACAATAAATTAGAAATTAAAATATGATTAAAGTACTAATTGTTGATGACTCAAAAGTAATACAGGAATTTCTTGCTCACCTTCTCTCTTCTGATCCCGATATCCACGTAGTGGGTATTGCCAACTCAGGCCATGAGGCTATTGAACTCGTTAAGTTAAAAAAGCCGGATGTAATAACCATGGACATTCACATGCCCGGGATGGATGGATATGAAGCTACCCGGACAATTATGGAAACTTATCCAACCCCTATTGTCATTGTATCAGGAAGTTCAAATAAAAAAGAGGTAACCAACACCTTCAGGCTTCTGGATGCCGGTGCACTTGCTGTTGTTATTCGTCCGCCCGGTTTCGAACATCCTCAATTCGCAGCTTCCCGTAAAGAACTGATTCAGACCGTAAAACTCATGTCGGAGGTCAAAGTTGTAAGGCTATTCCCGCAAAGTAGAAAGGAGCAAAAGAAACCACTTCTTTTAGTACAAACATTTGAAAATGATCTTAAGCGAATTCAGGTTATAGCAATTGGCGCCTCCACAGGTGGCCCTATGGCCCTTCAGATAATCCTTTCAGGGTTACCTGAAGATTTACCGGTACCTGTTCTTATTGTACAACACATTGCCAAAGGATTTGTAAAAGGATTCCTTGAATGGTTATCGGCAACATCCGGTATTAAACTGAAGATCGCTGAGGATGGAGAACATATATTACCTGGCATTGGTTATATCGCTCCCGATAATTTTCACATGGGGGTAGGCAGGGGAAATAAAATCAGTTTTAGCGATCAACCTCCTGAAAATGGATTAAAACCTTCTGTCAGTTTCCTTTTCCGTTCTGTGGCACAATCTTTTGGACCGAATGCTTTGGGAGTCCTGCTTACCGGAATGGGCAAAGACGGAGCTGATGAGTTGAAAGCTATGAAAGATAAGGGAGCCTTCACTTTAGTTCAGAATAAAGAAAGTTGTGTTGTTTTCGGTATGCCCGGTGAGGCGCTCAGCATCGGAGCTGCCGATCAGGCGTTATCTCCGGAGAAGATTTCTGAAATTCTGGCAAAATCAGGCACAAAAAAAACAGATTATGAGCAAAAAAATAAAAATCTCAGATAACGAGACAGATATCCTGATTGTTGAAGACAGCCCCACACAGGCTGCCCAGATAAAATATCTGCTCGAAAGTTATCATTACAAAGTTGAGGTTACCCGCGATGGACAGCAGGCTTTGGTTTGGCTTTCTGAACATAAACCATCACTGGTAATTTCGGATATCGTTATGCCTGAAATGAATGGATTTGAACTCTGTGAAAAAATAAAATCGGATGAACGTACTGAAGATATTCCCGTGATCTTATTGACCTCATTGTCCGATCCGGAGGAGGTCATTGAAGGACTTTCGTGCGGCGCAGATAGTTTTATAACCAAACCATTCAATAAAGAATATCTGGTTTCCAACATTAAAAAGATACTTACGGAAGAAGGCACTCCTGAGTCCAAAAGAGATACAAGGGGTATAGAAATTTATTACGGCGGAAAGAAAAGGACAATCCGGACCGGACCGCAGGAAGTGATTAAATTCCTGCTGAATATTTACCGGGGGGCCATTCATCAGAATAATGAACTTATTCAAACCCGTGATGAATTGAGGTCATTAAATGAAAGGCTGGAAGATCTGGTTGAGGAGAGAACTAAGGAGCTTAAAAAGAATGAAGAAAAAATTCTTGCTTTCAATGCGGAACTGGAACAACGTATACAGGAACGAACTGCCCAGCTCGATGCTGCCAACAAAGCTAAAAGTGAATTTCTTGCCAATATGAGCCATGAGATCCGTACCCCTATGAATGCAGTATTAGGCTATGCCGAGCTGTTGGGTTTCATGCTTGAGGATAGTACCCAGAGAAACTATATTGAATCAATCAAATCAAGCGGGAGAAGCCTTCTTACACTGATTAACGACATTCTTGATCTATCCAGGATTGAAGCCGGGAAACTGGAGTTACAGTTTGAGTATGTGAATTCACAACCTTTCTTTTCAGAATTCGAACGGATATTTTCATTAAGATTATCTGAAAAAGGGCTGAAATTCATTCTGGATATTTCTTCCGGTACCCCGGCAGGTATCTATATTGATGATGCCCGGCTTCGTCAGATCATTCTTAATCTTATCGGAAATGCAGTGAAATTCACCGAAAGAGGAAGCATAAAATTACAAGTATATACTGAAAATCCACAAATCATTATTTATTCCAAAGAAAAAACCGAGGAATTTATTGACCTTATAATTGAGGTAACAGATACCGGTATTGGAATTTCACAGGAGATGCAGGAAGAGATATTTAATCCGTTTGTGCAAGGCCAGGGACAGAACGTAAAAAAATACGAAGGAACAGGGCTCGGTCTGGCAATTACTCAACGTCTGGTACAATTGATGAACGGAACCATTAATCTTGATTCTCAATTGAACAGGGGAAGCTCTTTTATAATAAAAATTCCCGGAGTTTCTTATTTAAGAGACTTTGAAAAAAGAACCGGGGAAATTCATCTTGATCCTGCCGATATTTTATTTGAAAAGGCAACAATTATAATTGCTGACGATGTTGAACATAACAGAAAATACCTGATTGATGCCCTGAGTAAAGCAAATATAGAGATTGTTGAAGCTACAGACGGGCAGGAAGCCTTTTCTCTTGCTAAAAAAATAGTACCCGATCTTATTATTACCGATATAAGAATGCCGGTTCTTGACGGGTTTGATTTATTAAACAAATTAAAAAGTGATAACGAACTGAAACATATTCCTGTGATCGCCTATTCTGCTTCGGTAATGAAAGCTCAGAAAGATCGTATCCAGGCAAGTGAATTTGCCGGTTTATTGATAAAACCGGTTCAGGTCACAGAATTATACCTTGAACTTATGAATAATCTGCCATATAAGTCGGTCAAAGCTCCTGAATCGGAACAATCTGTATCAGAAATAAACTTCACTGAAGAAATATCTGATCTTCCGGGATTAATTCATTCCCTTGATACCCAATTTAAAGACGTCTGGATGACTTTTGGAATCCGGCAACCAATCGATGAAGTCCTGGATTTCGGAAATCAATTAGTAAGATTGGGCAAAAATCACAATGCAGCAATTATTACCAGGTATGGGGAAGAATTGATTATCGCAGCAGATAATTTTAATATTGAGGCTATATTAAATCTGCTACGGAAATATCCCGGATTTATTGAATTATTGAAAGGTGAAAAAAGCAATAAGGCATAAAAATATGGATAAGATACATCCGCCCGGACCTGTCATACTGTTAGTTGATGACAATCCCCGGAACCTTCAGGTTTTAGGTAAACTATTGCTGAAGGAAAAATATAAAATCGAATTCGCCGTAAATGGAGAATCAACTTTGGAGTGGTTAAAAAACAGGCAATTTGACCTGATTTTGCTGGATTTAAACATGCCCGGAATGAATGGATTTGAGGTATGTAAAAGAATTCGCTCAGATAAGGAAATGTATGAGATACCCATAATATTCCTTTCTGCCGAGTCTGAAAGAGAAAGTATTCTGAAAGGCTTTGAGGTCGGTGCACAGGATTATGTTACCAAACCATTTGACAGCAGAGAGCTGCTTGCAAGAGTTAAGACTCAGCTCGATCTTAAATCTAAAACTGAAAAGCTCGAAAAGATTAATAAATGGTTGAGCAGGAAAATTGATAACTGGCTGAAGGCGAGCGTTAGCAAGCCATGGAGTGTGGAGACAAACGATCTGAGTGCTAAATTGATAGAATTCGATAAAAACCAAAGCTTTGTTATGAAAGACATTTGTCTTGAGCTAAATACATCGATAAAGGAGATTGAAAAACTAATTGGTAAGAATAACGATCCAAATATCAAACATCAATTTGAAGAGATTGTAAAACGGATGGAAGACTCGGTTGGAAAACTCGGAAAACTATAGAAGAAATGTAAAAAGCAAAAAGCAAAATGAAAAAAATGAATCAAAAGTTCCCCTCCTGGGAGAGCCTGTCCCGCATAAGCGCATAGCCGTCAAGTTAAGGGTTATATTTTAAATGCAAATCTGGGAAAAGTTTCCCCTCCTTTTGAAGGAGGGGTGGCCGGGACAATTGATTATCTGATATTTACAAGATTCATTTCCCGGCCGGGGTGGTTGATTTAATTGATTCCGACAGATCCCACTAATGGGGATATTATAACTACAAAAGGTTGAGGACGAGAAAAATATCATTAGATCCTGGGGCTAATGCATTAAGTTTTGAAAACAGCTTTGTGTTCCATTATTTTTCGAAAAAGAGATAAGAAAATTAAATAATGAAAAATGAATTTTTATGACCTTTTAATCAACCACCCCGGCCGCAGACGGACTTTGCAATGTATTAACTATCATTGTACTGCGGCCACCCCTCCTTCAAAAGGAGGGGAAACTTCTACCATTCTTTTCTACCATAAAATTACGATTAGGTTGACGGCTATGCGCATCAGCGGGAGGCGAGGGGTGGGTTTTCAAGGTATTAGGTAGCCCTCATGTAAAATATTCTATGGTACCAAGATGACGAATTTGAAAAAGAAGTTACATAAGTTACAGTTAAAGTTTTCTGATGGAAAATAATAATACGATACGAACCCCATTGATACTGATCGTTGATGATAATCCGAAGAATCTTCAAATACTTGGAAACTATTTACGAAAGGAAGGATTTAAAGTTGAATTTGCTTTAGATGGGAAATCAGCTCTGGATTGGATCGAACGAAGTGAATTTGATCTTATCCTTCTTGATATAATGATGCCGGGAATGGATGGTTTCGAAGTTTGTAAGATCATCAAGAGTGACCCGGTTAAACAAAAAATTCCGGTAATATTCCTTACAGCCAAAGTCGATACGGAAAGCATCATAAATGGGTTTGATCTTGGTGCGGTGGACTATGTAATAAAACCTTTCAATCAGAAAGAGTTGATTGCCAGGGTCAGGACACAAATTGAAATTAAAAGGGGCAGGGACGAAATAGCCGGAAACCTGAAAGAAATTAAATATAAAAATAAGCTGATAACATACAGTATAAAATATGCACAAGCAATTCAGACAGCTGTATTGAAGGCATCTCAGAATGGATCTGACTTTTTCCCTGAGCAATTCTGCCTTCTGCTGCCAAAAGATATTGTCAGCGGCGACTTCTATTGGTTTCACAAAATCAATAATAAGCTGCTGACCGGTGTTTTTGACTGTACAGGTCACGGTATTCCCGGTGCATTTATGAGCATACTAGGTGTAACACTATTAAATGAAACAGTAATCAGAGAAAAAATTACTGAGCCACATTTAATATTGAACCGCTTGAGAGAAAAGATCATAGAGGCCCTGGGACAAAAAGGGATCTCCTCTGAGGTAAAAGATGGTATGGATGGCTCAATAATCAGTTTTGACCAAACAAGTAAGAATCTTCTTTACTCGGGAGCATATAATCCATTATACCTCATTCGTGATAATAAAATTATTGAATTAAAAGGCGACAGAATGCCATTGTCATACCATCCAAAGATGGTTGGTTTTTCAAACCGCGAAATAAAGACCAAACCGAAAGATCTTATTTATCTGTTTACAGACGGTTATATGGATCAATTTGGCGGGCAGAATCTGAAAAAATTCCTGTCGGCTCAATTTAAGGAAGTCCTGTTAAGGAATCATAAGAAACCTTTAGCAGAACAAAAGCAATTGCTGCTGGATGCCTATCTTAACTGGAGGGGTAATGAGGAACAGGTTGACGACATAACTGTTGTAGGGTTGAAACTGTAATTTGGAAGTCGGAAGTCGGGAGTCGGAAGTCGGAAGTTTGAAGACAAAGACTACTGTTCTGCTTCGGACTTCGGACTTCGAACTTCGGACTATTAAAATATCTTGCGACAGAAAACAAAAAATAAAAACTGAAATGAAAAAAGAGAGTGAAAATTCCGTTTCAAAAAATACTGAAATACTTGTTGTTGAGGATAGTATCACCCAGGCAACACAAATTAAGCATCTGCTGGAAAGTCACCATTATAAAGTAATAGTTGCTCATGATGGGGCAGAGGCAATAAGAAAGCTTTCAAAGCATAAGCCATCTTTAGTTATCTCGGATATTTTAATGCCGGAGATGAATGGGTATGAACTGTGCAAACAAATTAAATCGAATAAGACTACGAGTCATATTCCGGTGATATTACTTACAGTACTGGCTGATCCGGAGGAAATCATTGAAGGCCTTTCCTGCGGGGCAGACAGTTTTATTACCAAACCTTATAATGAAAAAATTCTTCTTTCTCATATTGAAAAATTTCTTACTGAAGAAGATCGAATAGAAAATGAAAAAGTACCTTTTGGTACACAAATCCTCTACAACGGGAAAGAACGCTTTATCCAGGCGGAACAACAGAATGTAATTATGCTGATGCTTGATATTTACGAAGCAGCTATTCATCAAAATGAAATGCTTATTCAAACACAGGAAGAACTAAGATCATTGAACGAACGGCTGGAATCAATTGTGGAGGAACGAACCTCTGATCTTTCCGAAGAAATAAAATTAAGTAATGAGATAGCAAACAGACTAAAGGAAAGCGAGGAAAAATTTCGGTCAGCGATGGAAAATTCTGCGGATGCTATTTTTATGACTGATTTGCAGGGAAAGTACCTGTACACTAATAAGGCAGTTACAACTATGCTTGGTTTTACATCTGAAGAGATGATAAGTAAGACAATCCTTGATCTTTCACCCCGGGACAAAAGAGATGAATACTCTGAGATTTATAAACAGGTACTGAGTAAAGGTAAAGTCTTTACTGAAATTGAGCTTCTGAAAAAAGACGGCAACTTCATTTCAACCGACCTGAACTCGGTTTTATTACCCGGGGGATTGATATATGGAAGCTGCAGGGATATTTCAGAACGCAAACATGCTAAAGAGGAACTTATCAAAGCTAAGGACAAAGCAGAAGAGAGTGACAGGTTAAAAACAGCTTTCCTTCATAATATCTCCCATGAAATCAGGACACCGATGAATGCAATAGTTGGATTTACTGCCCTGTTAGGCGAATCTGGGGTTGATGCACAAACGCGCGAGTCATATATTGAAATAATCATGCAGAGCAGTAATAATCTGCTGGCAATAATAAGTGACATTGTGGATATTTCTAATATCGAGGCCAACATTGTAACAATTGTAAAAAATGAGATAAATTTTAATTCAACACTTAAATTGCTATGTAATCAGTTCTTACCCGGAGCCGGTGATAAAAAAATTCAATTGATCTGCGAAACAGGTGTACCCGATTCGGATGCATTCGTTATTACTGACAATGCCAGATTAACTCAGATTCTTTCAAACCTGATAAATAATGCTATTAAATTCACTGACAAAGGGTATGTAAAAGTTGGTTGTGAGCTGAGGGATAAGTTTCTTGAATTTCGTGTTTCTGATACAGGAATCGGAATCCCTGAAGAATTTCATCCGAAGATATTTGATCGTTTTTACCAGGTACAAAACACAATTTCCAGGTTGTATGAAGGAACAGGACTTGGCCTTGCCATATCAAAAGCCTACGTGGAACTTTTAGGCGGTAAAATCTGGCTCACATCAGAACCGGGTGCAGGTACATCATTCTACTTTACAATTCCTTATGAAAGACAAACCATTGTACCTTTGCCGGTAATTGAAAAACCGGTAAATAAAGGATTTGTTTTTACGGAAAAAAAGACAATTCTCGTTGCTGAAGATATTGACAGCAATTTTCAACTGGTAAGTTACTTCCTGTCCGGTACCAATTCTGATATAATAAGAGCCGTTAACGGAAAAGAGGCAGTAGAAAAATGTCTTTCAAACAAGAGTATCGATCTGATTTTAATGGACATAAAAATGCCTGAAATGGACGGCTGTACTGCCGTTAAATTAATACGCGAAGCTAATATAACAATCCCAATTATTGCCCAGACAGCTTATGTGGATGACAGAGATAAAGCAATTGAATACGGGTGCACAGGTTTCATTTCAAAACCGTTTGATAAAAAGGGCCTTTTGCAGATTGTCCAACAGTTTATTTAAGTTCTCCCTTCCCTGTGTCACAACAAGCAAACAACGCCCTCACCATTTGCCTTTGCCCTCTGCCCTTTGCCCTGTGCTTTGCGCCCTGCGCCAATATAAAGTCAAAAAGAACCAAATTTCTCCAACACAGGAATACGGGACGGATAATACTTTTATCTTTACAATATAATAAGCTTAAATAATGACTGGAGAATCTTTAACCATAATTCAAGACCAGCTGGAAAAACTTAAACAACTTTTCCCCGAAACAGTTACAGAGGAAAAAATCGACTGGGAAAAACTCCAGGCAACGCTTGGAAAAGAAAACATCG
>Ga0154307_1125_pt1 | contig 12548 bp, 14 predicted proteins | sample RifGroA2_FD_105601 | JGI IMG/M metagenome (GOLD analysis project Ga0154307, IMG submission 105601) | Bacteroidetes bacterium GWA2_40_15 | reverse complement strand
AGTATGTGACGATTAACCCTTCGCGCCGTTTTTATAAAGTTCCATCTTGACAAGTTAGTTTCTGCACTTTTACCGGGACCTGCCATCGCACGACAAAGGATTGGTCCTCCCGCCTTCATCCATAAACATCTGTTATTTAATTATCAATACTGCTTTCTACCCGGGACTCTACCATCGCGCAACGAAAAAATTCTTGTGCTAACAGCTTAAAGCCAAATTAATGCAACCGGACAGATTTGACTCATAACTAAAACTAGACAGCTGCATTGTTGAATGATCAATTATTAATAGATTTGTAAAAACATTCTAAATGGACCGATCAGAGATTAAAAATATAATCTTGAGTCACTTAAAAGAGTTTAACCCTATTAAGGTTGGTATCTTTGGTTCCTTTGCCAGAGGAGATAATAAGAAGGGTAGCGATATCGATATCTTAGTTGAGTTTAAAGAGGCTCCTTCTTTGTTGACACTTATTAAATTAGAAAATGACCTTACCGAAATTCTTGGTGTCAAAGTTGACCTGGTGACAACTGGAGCTTTGAAAAATAAGAGAATAATAAAAAGCATTAAGAAAGACCTTATTAGCATATTGTAATGATTAAGGACGATCTCGCTTACATTGAGCATATTCTTGATTGTATCAGAAAAATCAATGAGTTTAGTAACGGTCTGTCTTTGAAAAAATTCAAGACAAATGAGATGGTTCAAGATGCTATCATTAGAAATATTGAGATAATTGGCGAGGCTTCAAAAAAAATCTCTAAAGACACAAAACAAACCTATTATAAGATCCCCTGGAAAGAGATTGCCGGTATGCGGGACAAACTCATCCATGACTATTTAGGTGTCGATGTTACTGTTGTCTGGAAGACTATCCATCAAGATATTCCTACACTTGAGAAACTTATCAGAGAGATAGAAAAATAATCTATACTTGTGCTAACACGGACGGTTGGGGTAATAAACTTGTCACAGTTTTTGCATCAATACCTTGACAGCTTTATCTTGACACGATACCACTCATCAATTTATATAAACCCTGACTCCGGCTCTGGACAAATCAGTGCTAAAGAGACAATTAAATCTTTCGCCGGGATTGCAAAAACTGCGCCATGGTGGCTTGCCCGCCGGGACAGTTTTTCGGCTAAAGTACCGGGACTCGAATCGGCGGACGGCGCCACCAACGTTTACTCCCTCAACCGCCGGGCCGTTAGGCGTAACCGATTGTATGCGTGCGTTTTGGCCGTTCCAAAATTAATTGTACTTTCGATAAAAATTTCAACATGATTCAAGACTTTCACACTTCATCACAAAAAACAGTCTACTGGATTGGAGGAACTGCTTGCTTTATTCTTTTAGGGTATTCACTAGCAACTCTGCTAATAATGACCCTTATTGGAGGACCGCCTGAGACTATTGAACAAACATTTTCCATTCTCCACGATAATAAACTAGCAGGACTCTTGCGTCTTGATATCCTGACTGTCTTCATCATGCCGCTTTATTATTTACTCTTTTACAGCCTGTACATTGCACTCAAAGACTCGGACAAATCGATATCGATGATTTCAATGATTCTGGCTTTTGCCGGGGTGACACTTTTCCTCGCTACTCCCTCTGTTTTTTCATATCTACATCTTAGCGACAGATTTACCACTGCAACTTCTGACAATCAAAAAAATCAACTGCTAGCTGCAGGAGAATCAATTTTAGCTTCAGATATGTGGCATGGAACCGGAGCAAAAATTGGCGGACTACTTCTCCAGACCGGAGCTCTCATAATTTCATTTCTAATGCTTCGTACAAACATTTTTAACCGTGCGACAGCAATTACCGGGATTGCTACTCATGGATTAGACCTTACCCATATTATTCTGGGATTCTTTTCACCAGCATTGGGCAACATACTAATGTTTATAGCTGGACCATTATATCTTATCTGGTTCCCAATGGTCGGATTTAGACTTTACAAATTAAGACTGGCTAAAGATTAGAATTCTTACTCCAAGACAAAAAATAAAATACGGCTTCGCCTAACACGGACAATATGGGTAAGTTGTTTGTCACACTTTTTGCTTTAGCTCCTGCACCCAAGACAAATTTGTAATGGCCGTTACACCCGGACACGCTCATCTGCACATAATTAAAATCCTGCACCTTGATAAATTACTGCCTTCGAGATAGTTTGTACCGCGACACTGCGCCAGTGCCCGCAACCAAATTTGTAACCGGGGATAAACTCCCGGCTCCGATCAACCTTATACCGCGATCGCGCCAGTACGCAATAAAACTTGTACCATGACGGCAAAAAGTGCGCCATACCCTCCTTGCACCGTGACAACTTTCTGGCTAAAGTACCAGGACTCTACTCGGTGCTTGCGTCGGGTAACACAACCTCCCCATATTGCCGGGCCGTTAGCTTGCATTGACCCCAAAACTTTTACCGAGACAATTATATCTTGACATGACAACTCCTGCCCACTTACCGGGACTGTGCCACCGAGATGCCTTTATTATGATGAGAATCCTCATGCCAATTAACCGGGACTAATTAAAACCACCTATACAACGGCATAAACAATAGATAAGAATGCCATTTATTATTAAATTGCATTCGTAACCTAGCATCAGTAAAAGATATTTAATAATTAAATCCTTTAAGATGCCAACTTTTCATCCTGATTTGAATCAAGTAAAAAAGACTCATCAACCTCCAACGGAAGGTGAATTGTACATTTTAAGTTACTTAAAAGAAAATTTAAATGATTCATCAGAAGTATTTATTCAACCTCAGATAAACGGAGATAATCCTGACATAGTGATTCTTAGAAAAAACTACGGAATAATCATTATCGAGGTTAAGGATTGGAATTTAAACAATTACACAATAAAAGGTAAAACAAATTGGGAACTCAAAGCAAACAATGTAAAAATCAGATCTCCTTTTTCCCAAGTAAGTGAATATAAGGATAACTTAATTAAGCTTCACATTGATAGGCTTTATGAATATTATTTAAAAAACAAATCCTATTCTCATTTGATAAAATGTGTCATATATTTTCACAAGACCAGCAAAGCAGAATTGTTAGAAGCTATAACTGGCACAAAAAATATCGATGCTCATCAAGCTATTATAAATTCGCTTGAAAAAAACTGCACCTACATAACTTGTAAGGATTCTTTAGAACAATTAAATATCGATTTATTATTCGAAAAGGAGTCTAATACGTTATTTGAAGAATCCCTTTACAAAAGATTTAGAAGATATCTACAACCTCCTTTTCATAGAATTGAAGAGGGAATTGACATAAATTATACTCCACAACAAAGAGAACTCATTAAGAGCGAAAGTGGTCAGAAACGTAAGATAAAAGGCCTAGCAGGTTGTGGAAAAACAATGGTGCTAGCTAAAAGGGCAGTCAATGCGCATGTAAGAACTAAATCTAATATTCTGATTTTGACATTTAATCTGTCTCTTACAAATTATATCCATGACAAAATCAATGAAGTAAGAGAGGAGTTTTATTGGAAATACTTTTATATAACTAATTATCATCAATTCTTTAAATCACAGGCAAATAATCATAATTTACCTATTACTTCACTTGAACCGTTTAGTAACACATTTTTTTTTGAGCCTGTAAAAAATGAAATTGCCCCATATGAAGCAGTTTTCATTGATGAAATCCAAGACTATAATACAAACTGGATTGAAATCATTACAAAGTATTTTACAAATAAGGATACAGAATTGGTAGTTTTTGGGGATGAAAAACAGAACATATATAACAGACCCTTAGATGAAAACAGAGAGCCTGTAATAAAAACTATACGAGGGAGTTGGAATAAATCTCTAAATACTTCAAAAAGATTTACAAGCAACATAGGTAAGATAGCACTAAAATTTCAAAGAGAATTCTTTAATAAAAAATACTCCATTGATGAAATCGAAGTTCTAGAAAATCCAGAACTTGATTTTTATTCTCAAACCATTGAGTATATTTTCTATAATAACAAACCTGAGCCCTTTGATTTTATTAAAAAGTATATATCAATTGTCGAAAAGTTAGATGTACACCCAAGTGATATCGGAATCCTTTCTGCAAGGGTAGATTTCTTACGAGAACTTGACAAATGTATTCGAACAAAAATGAATGAAAAGACCGAGACCACTTTTGAGTCTGCTGAGTATTTTAAAAAACTTACCGAAGAGAACCACCTTGATATTCGGAATCAGATAATAGAAGAAATTAGAAGAAATAAAAAAATTCACTTTTGGCTAAAGACTGGAACGACAAAACTTGCCACTGTTCATAGTTTTAAGGGTTGGGAAATTCATTCATTGTTTCTTATTATAGAGGATGATACGCAATTAGAATTCCCATTTACCAGTAGTGAGATAATATATACAGGTCTTACTAGAGCTAAAATAAATCTTATTGTAATAAATTTTGGAAATAAAAAGTATCATGATTTTTTCAGAAATAATTTGAAAACTCATTTTGTAAATTAGGTAAAAAGAAGTTCAGTAATTGAAAATATAAATGACAGCACAAGAAAGAGAAAAACTATTCTATAGAGGAATCGAATACAGTTTAAACACTGAACCTTTAGGGCAATATTTTTCAAAGATTAATAAGAAGCCTGATTATGTTATAAGTGGGACTGCAAACTGGAGAGGATACGCTGGTACCTGGGGAATTTTAGATAGGTTCATTCTATAAAACTTCATGTAAGAAAGAACATTAAGGAATTTGTTTGTAGTACAAAGTTGTTTTCATAATCTTAAACCCATTATTTAATGACTGATTCCAAAGAGAGTTTATTAGGCTTGTTTTTGAGAAGGGCTACATTATTGAATTCATGGTTATGCAAATATTATCCTCTTACAGAATCCCATATATCAAGTCACAAAGAAACAATCGATTGGGTATCCCTCTCTTCTAATAAGTATATTAAATGGACAGAATCCTTTTTAAATCAATTTGAGTCCAGGTTAGAATGGAAATATGCTCTGTCTAAAAATCCTTCTTTACCATGGTCCATAGATTTTATCTCAAAATATTCTAGAAAGTTTGGCTCACGTGAGGAAATTTCCGGAAATATCGGAATCCCTTGGAATTATGACTTATTAAAATCATTCCAAAATCACTGGAATTGGCACTGGCTTGCAATGAATAAAAGTATCCAATGGACTGAAAAAATGATTGTTGATTTTAATCTATTTGATAAAAATCTCTCTAATATAATAGATAAAAATCTCTGGACAGAGGAATTCATTTCAAAATATAAGAATAAATTTAGTTGGGCCCATTTATGCTATAATCCTTCCCTTCCATGGGCTGAATCATTTATTGATAAGTATAGCCCCTTCTGGGAAAATGAAGAAAAAAGCACAAATAAATGGACCGTATCTCCTTGGAAAGGTGTAAGCCAAAATGAAGGTATCGAATGGTCACTTCATCTCATTAAGAAATACCAAAAAATACCATTATATAAACCTTTTGGATTGCATTGGACTGAAATGAGTCATAATGAAGCAATTCCCTTTAATGATGGCATTTTTGATTACTTTAAAAATAAATGGGATTGGGTGTTTTTAAGTTCAAATAATAATTTATGTCTTTCGCTTAAGCATATAGAACAAAATAAAAATAGAATAATTTGGGAATTCAAAGAAATGGGCCGACATACAATCGCGTTAAACTCATCTCTTCCCTGGTCAGAGGAGCTAATAGACAAATACTTCGACAAATGGTATTGGCATGAAATAGCCATGAATACAGGTATTCCATGGTCTGAAAATCTTATATCCAAGTACCGATTAAAACTTGACAATTATCCTTTATTTAGAAATCCATCTCTACCATGGTCATTAGAGTTCATCCTGAAATTTGAAGATCAGTGTTTCGACGCATGGAATTCTGGATGCAAGGAGATTAGTGAAATATTATGGGATTCAATTTTTAAACCATATTTAGATGATGACCAAGTGGAAGAAATTCTATCAGGTATATCAAATCCACGATTATTGATGAAAGGATTAAACGAGACAAAAAATGTTGGAGAGACTCTCAGTCCCCTTATGATCCTTTCAAATGATGTTGTAAATATACAGATAGAATCACTACTCATAAAAGAGAATTTTAAATCCCTTAATGAAGTAATAGATAAAACTAAAGTATGTATTGTTAAGATTGCTAATGCATCAGAAAAAGAGCATATAAATGATTACATGTTTCTTCAGGAATACTTGAACGAGACTATGGAATTTAAGAACAACCTGATATCAGTCTTAAAACCAATTAGAGAAAAAATAATTGGATGCTTAGAATTTGAATCAATTGATATCGATTATGTCAGAGATGTTATAGAAACACACAAAAGACAGATGGTTATATATTCAGAACATAAAAAAGCTGGCGGTCATATCAGTTTTGATTTTACATATCTGCATGATTGTATTAAAAAAATTGGTAATAGATATCTAACCCTGAGTAGACTACTTGTTGAAATAGAGGGATTTGAAAAATCAACCAGAGACAAATTTGACAACTCGAAAAATTAAAAAAACGCAAGCTAACACGGATGGTATAGGTAATTGCCTTCAGCAGCCCGGACTCCTTAGTAATCAACTCCATAAGTCTATGCGATCAAATTTAAACCCACTTATCAAATTTTCGGCACCGTGACTATTCCTGCTGCCGAGACAAAGTCAATAGGGCTGCTGGCCGACGCGCCGTTGTCATGGTTTTTGCGTCGCCATCTTGACAATTTTATCATGACGTGACAAATCCTGCTCATTTACCGGGACTCAGCCATCTGGACAACTTTATCGTGACACGGAAATCCTGCCCACTTACCGGGACTTTGCAAAAACTCATGCCAACCCTGACACAGACGGCAACTCCCCATACCACCGGGCCGTTATAGTGCATTCGGGGCCCGTGACTGACCCCAAATTTACCTGGACGAACGCACTATAACTCAAGTTAATTTATTTGATTAAATTTATTTTCTATACTTTGCAAATTTGAGAAATATTAAATATGGTTTTTGCAGTGCCACCAAGACATTTTCATAGTGACGGGACAACTCGCAGCCGTTTACTGGGACTCAGCCGTCAAGACAGTTTTATCTGGACGAGAAAACTTGCACCCGTCTACCGAGACTTTGCAAAAACCAATTAAGCCTCAAAACATATAGAAAATTAGAATTTCAATTGCTCGTTAAAAAAACCTATGTGTATGAGAAAAATCGCCATGCTAACCGGCCTCTTTTGTCTGCTATTGGCTTGCAACAAGAGTAAATCACACGAAGGAATACTTACAGCATCATTAACAAATATTCCTGATGGAACAATCCTTAATTTTGTTGACATCGACAGTGGAAAAACATTACAAAGGATAAAAGTCTTTGGCAACAAATTTGAGATTAAGTATAATTTCCCTGCACCAAGAGAGATAGGAATATGGGAGGATAAACCAAAATATGATAAATACAGATTAGTCCTTTGGCTGGAGAATTCAAAAACAAATATTACCGGTAACTATGACTATTTCGCAAATGCAAAAGTTGAGGGTTCTACTTCCAACATAATCCATCAACGATTTGAGAGTTTAGTAAGAAAATCCAGTAATAGATTATCAGACTTAAAAATGGCCAGTGCCACGACAATTAATCAAACAATTAAAGACAGCATCTCAAAGGAGATTGATAAATTTCTGACACAATATAAAAATGAAAAAACACAGCTCTATCTAAAATATATTGATAATGATGTAGCTTTTTACAAATTTGCTTCGGAAATAACAGACTATAGTTCAGTTTTAAGCAAAAGCGATTTACAAAAAGTGTACAACGAACTTCCATATAAATTTAAATCAGATAAGAAAGCAGAGTTCATTAAAGAATATATTTCCTTACCAGAGACCCCCAAAGTAGGCGAAAAAGTTGTCGACTGTTCTCAACTAACCCCAGAAGGAAAAACCGAATCAATTATAAACAATCTGGGTAAATTTACAATAATTGAATTTTGGGCCTCAAGTTGTGGACCTTGCCGTGCAGACCATCCAGCACTTAGAAAAGTTTATAACTTATATCATGACAAAGGACTCAACATAATCAGCATTTCAGCCGATGATGATTCTGATGACTGGAAGAACGCAATTAAAAAAGATAGTCTCATCTGGACGAATATTTCTGATTTAAGAGGGTGGAATAATAAAGCTTTTATGATATATGGGATTAAAGCGATACCACAAATGCTTCTTCTTGATGAGAATGGAATTATTGTTAATAGTTTAAATTCTGGAGTAGAATATTGGGAAGAATCCTTCCTGAAAGACAAGTTAAAATAATAAACGCACTATAACACGGACGGTTGGGGTAATAAACTTGTCACAATTTTTGCATTCCACACCCGGACAGTTACCTTGATAAACATGCTTTCGAATTTCATACAAAATCTTTTGGCTGCTGGTGGATAGGATAGTGTTAAATTAGGACTAATAACCTATACCCGGATTTGCAAAAATTGCGCCATGGTGGCTTGCCGCCGGGACTACTTTTCGGCTAAAGTACCGGGATCGGGAATCGGCGGACTTCGCCACCAACGTTTACTCCCTCAACCGCCGGGCCGTTAGCACAAATATTTCATAATGTGACGATTATGCCCTCCCGCCGTGTTTAACATATTTCACATTGACAAGAAAATTACTGCACCAAAACAGGACATGCCCCTCGCACGAAAGACCATTGGCCTGCCCGCCGCCATCTATATGATTTTGTTAACAAAATATCAATTCTGCATTCTACCGGGACTTGCCCCTCGCGCATTAAAAAACTTGTGCTAACAGCTTAGGGGTAAAACTTAGAATGTATTATTTAAAAATGTAGTATCTTTGTATAAACATTATGCATCATGACAACCATTGAACTTAAAGACATCCTGATACATAAGATAGCAGCTATAAATGACAAATCATTCCTTGCTGCCGTGAATACCATTATTGATACTAAGTCTGAAAAACTCATTTATAAGACTACTCCTGAACAAAGAGAACGGATTAAAAAAGGACAGGAACAATTCTTAAGAGGAGAAACAATTTCTAATGACCAAGTTGAAGCAGAAATTGATAAATGGTTAAAAGGAAAATAGAATGGTCGTCTCAATCAAAGGCTGACCTTTCAAACATCCTGGAATTTTTCTATATCCGTAATGGATCAAAAACTTATAGTAACAAGCTTAATTCAAAGCTACGTAAAGCAATCCGACTTCTTAGTAAACATCCTCTTATTGGAATTCAATCTGATGTTGAAAACATTAGGGCTATAATTGAAGGAGATTATGCAATATTTTATCAAATTGTAGAGGGGACTATTAGGATTATAACAATTTGGGACTGCAGACAAAATCCTGATAACCTGACAATTAAAAAATAATAAACTTGTGCTAACACGGACGGTTGGGGTAATAAACTTGTCACAGTTTTTGCATCTACACCTTGACAGCTTTATCTTGAAACGATACCTCTCATCCATTTACTTAAACCCTGACTCCGGCTCTGGACAAATCAGTGCTAAAGAGACAATTAAATACTTCGCCGGGATTGCAAAAACTGCGCCATGGTGGCTTGCCGCCGGGACAATATTCCGGCTAAAGTACCGGGACTCGTATCGGCGGACGGCGCCACCAACGTTTACTCCCTCAACCGCCGGGCCGTTATGTGGCATAGCTCGCAAAACCCGAGACTGTCTACATTAGAGAATTTATCATGACACTTAAATCTCGTCCGTTTATCGGGATTCATCCATTTGGACAACTTTATCGTGACACGCAAATCCTGCCCATTTACCGGGACTTTAAAAATGCCACGCCACATAACGGCCTTTTCTTGGGTTTTCACCAGGACTAAGTCACTACCCATTTACCGAGACAAAATGCTTCTCTGAAATAAAGAAAAAGTTTATTTTAGCACAATGATTAAGCTAACAAAAGATCAGATCAAAGAGATTGCCGAGGAACTTGACTGCGGGATGAGATGCTACATTAATAAAGAAACAGGAGAAATTAAGACTGTTCTAAATTTTGAGAGTTGGCAGACCGATGATAGAGAGCCTTGGGAAGATGTTCTGAATGACTTAGAAGAAAATTGGGATAAATATGTCGAGATTGATAGAATGGAATCCCATGAATCATTTGAGATAATGGCTGACTTTGCTGAAAGTGTTGATAGTAGAGAATTACGGGACAGCCTAATTAATGCATTAAATAGAAAACATCCTTTTCAAAACTTCAAGTGGGTTGTGGACAATTCTGGACCATATCGTGAGAAATGGTTTGACTTTAAAAACCATAGATTAATTGAATGGGTCAAAGATCAACTTGAGGTCTTAGATTTTGAGCACGAAAATGAATAACAAAGAGTTAGAAAAGAAAGTGAAACAATTCACCTCAGAACTTGCCTATAAGAAAGGCTACGTATGTTCTGTGGATGTACTGTTAAAGCTTGGATTTATTAAAGAGGCCGATTATCAAAACTGGAGATTTGGCAAGATTCCGTATCTTGAAAAGGCCTGCCAGGCAAATTTACATAAGCTATCTGCTGTTAACAAGTTTATTCGAAAGTACTCAGCAGAATGGAATCTTGAAGCATCATGGACAGGATACAATAAATGGGGTAAAGGTCCCAAAAAGAGACTCATTTTCAGTAAATCCCGAGACCACCAAATAGAGAGTTTATATGCAACTCACTTTCTGAACAAAAAACGAATCAATGAATTAAACATGGAGAAACAAATCAAAAGTTCATCTCCACCAGAAACCGAGACAAAGAATCAAGAGACAAATTCACTGCTGGACGAGAAACTAATTGCTACGACCACATAACACGGATGGTATGGGTAATTGCCTTCAGCAGCCCGGACAGCTTAGTAATCAGCTCAAAAAGTCTATGCGAGCAAACTTAAATCCACTTATTCAATTTTTGGTACCGTGACTACTCCTGCTGCCGAGACAAAGTCAATAGGGCTGCTGGCCTTCGCACAGTTGTCATGGTTTTTGCAGAGCCATCTGGACAATTTTATCTTGACGTGACAACTCCGTGCCGTTTATCGGGACTCAGTCATCTGGACAACTTTATCGTGACACGTAACTCCTGCCCACTTACCGGGACTTTGCAAAAACACATGCCAACCCTGACACAGACGGCAACTCCCTATACCACCGGGCCGTTAGCACAAATATTTCAGTATGTGATGATTACACCTTCGCGCCGTTTTTAAAATGTTTCGTCTTGACAAGATAATTTCTGCACTTATACCGGGACCTGCCATCGCACGACAGACAATTGGCCCTCCCACCTTCATCTATAAACATCTGTTATTTAATTAACAATGCTACTTTCTACCGGGACTTTACCATCGCGCGACGAAAAAATACTTGTGCTAACAGCACAGAGGATTAGATGTAATAACTTAAAAATCAATTACTATGGCACATCGAAGTATTAAAGACCGAAATGACTCAGTTTTATGGGCAAAATCAATTCTTTCTAACCTTGACTCATACGTGATTCTTGATACAGAAACTACCGGGCTAGATAACAATGACGTGATTGTTCAAATCGGGATTATTGACTTAAAGGGTACTATTCTCATTAATTCTCTGATCAAACCGACAAAGAAAAAGTCAATTCCATCTGCTGCAACAAATGTTCATGGAATTACAATGAATATGCTTGATAATGCACCATCGTTTAAAGACATTTTACCTGATGTAGAAAGAGTCTTTGCCGGAAAGACTGTACTTATCTACAATGATGAGTACGATACACGGATAATAAATCAAACCTGTGACCAAGATGGTTGCAAAGCATTAAGATTCAAACATGATTGCATTATGAAGCAATATTCGAAATTCATTGGGGAATGGAATGATTATTATGGCAACTACAGATTTCAGCGACTTCCTGCAGGTGACCATTCTGCAATCGGAGACTGTCAATCTGCCTTAAAGATTTTAAAAAAGCTTTCTGCTGAAGCGATTTAATAATAAAATAATTGTGCTAACAGCCTTATTTCCAATTATTATCAATCTTATACTTTCAACTCCTTAGACTATCAAATGATGACAAATAAAGAAATTGTCCTTACTTTTGTTAAAGCAATCAATGACCACAATGTCACCAAAATCTACTTTAATTAAAAATATATGACTATGGAAAAAGGGAAATTTGGTAATCTCACCACTAATCAACTTCAAAAAAGAAAAAAGTATGCATTCATACTTTTAGTGATCTTAATTGCTGCTGTTGTGTTAGATGTATCAGCACTAATCTATCTTTTAGTAATTGGAAAGGGCTTCAATAATGCACTTTTTGCTACTACCGCAGCATGCATGGTGATATTTATACCAATATATATGGGTAAAAAGAAAATCGAAGGAGAACTTAAAAATAGAGAAAACAACTAAGATAGAATACGAATGAACAAGCTTTTATTGACAGTTTCCGATGTAATAAAAAGCTGAATACTACACAGCATAA
>Ga0154307_1085_pt1 | contig 12677 bp, 17 predicted proteins | sample RifGroA2_FD_105601 | JGI IMG/M metagenome (GOLD analysis project Ga0154307, IMG submission 105601) | Bacteroidetes bacterium GWA2_40_15 | reverse complement strand
TCTTCTTAACCTACTGGGGATTGCGATGGTGGTTATAATTCTTTTCAGGCTTGTTCTGAGCTTGTTTCAATATCTTTTTGTACTTAAGACGGGGCAGAGAATCGATGCGTCTCTGATACTGGGTTATTACCACCATCTGTTAAGACTACCTCAATCATTCTTCGATAATATGAGAACCGGGGAGATAATATCCAGGATTGGAGATGCGGTCAAGATCAGGGTTTTCATTAATGATGTATCGATTAACCTTGTTCTGAACATATTTATACTGATTGTATCTTTTATCCTGATGTTTACCTTTTTCTGGAAGCTGGCCTTGTTAATGCTGATTGTTGTTCCTTTCTATTTTGGTATATACTGGATCTATAACAGGCTTAACAAAAAGGTGCAAAGAAAAGTTATGGAGCGTGGAGCTGATCTGGAAGCACAGCTTGTTGAATCACTCAATGCTGCAGCAACAATAAAAAGATTCAGTCTGGAAGATTATTCGAATTTCAAAACCGAGACAAGGTTTGTTGCACTTCTTGGGACGATATATAAGTCAGGACTGAATTCAATATTTTCATCAGCTTCATCTGCGTTTGTAACACAGATAATAATTCTTGTATTATTATGGGCAGGTACAGGATTTGTATTAAAAACCGAGATCACGCCCGGAGAACTTTTATCATTCTATGCGGTGGTGGGATACTTTACAGCTCCTGTCACAAGCATTATCGGATTTAACAGATCGCTTCAGGATGCCAGGATCGCTGCCGACAGGTTGTTTGAGATATTTGATCTTGAGATTGAAGATGAGACAGACAAGATTGAGTTGCAACCCGATATGGTTGGTGATATAACATTTGAGAATGTCAAATTCAGGTATGGCACCAGGGTGGATGTATTTGATTCACTCAACCTGAAAATAAACAAGGGAGAAATAACTGCCATTGTTGGAGAAAGCGGATCAGGAAAAACCACACTTGTATCTCTTCTTCAGAACATATACCCTTTGCAAAGCGGTCATATCAGGATCGGACAATATGATATTACCCATTATACAAGCAGATCACTGAGGAGAATTGTTTCGGTTGTTCCTCAGAGAATCGACCTGTTTGCCGGCAGTGTGACAGAGAATATTGCAGTAGGAGAGATAACTCCTGATATGAACAATGTGCTGGCGGTCTGCGAAAAACTGGGGATGACTGGTTTTATTGAGAATCTGCCCAACGGCATCAGGACCTATATCGGAGAGAATGGAGCAAATCTTTCCGGAGGTCAGAAACAGCGAATTGCAATAGCGAGAGCCCTTTATCGCAATCCGGAAGTTCTTATTCTTGATGAGGCTACCTCTTCTCTTGATTCTTTTGCAGAATTCTTTGTAAGGAACACCATAAAAATGATGAGAGAAATGAACAAAACAGTAATAGTCATAGCTCATCGTCTTTCAACCATCAATCTGGCTGACAGAATTATTGTGCTCGATAAAGGTGCAGTAGCGCAGGAAGGGACTTTTGCAGAATTATCTGTCATAGAAGGTAATTTCAGGCAGATGTGGATTCATCAGAATATTGAGGTACAGGAAACAATTAAAAACTAAATTAGATTTTGTTATGAAAGTTTTTACGCAACTCGAACGAATAAGCAGGCTGGGCAAGCTTATAGAACAGAAAAGGACAGGTACTCCTAATGAATTTGCAGACAGGTTGGGTGTAAGCCGGACAAGTCTGTATGAACTTATTGATGAACTTAAATCCAAGGGAGCACCAATAGTCTATTCCAAATCAGCAAAGACCTTTTATTTAAATGAGCCTTTTGAGATTTCCGTAAGCTGTATAATAAGACCAATAACAGTTGAGGAGGAAAAAAATTACTCCGGAGGTAATTATTTTTCCAGAATCCTTTTTTTCCGGACGCTGCACTCCGATCTTAGCATGGTAACGTTACCATGCTAAAACCCCTGGCATGAAAAAGAAAAGGGGCGGAATTTTCAGCGAGTGTTGAAATTATTATGTTGAGAAATAATAAACTAATCTTGATTATTATGAAAGAGATAGAAAAGGATGAGTTAATTACAATTAATGGTGGATATTACTGGTGGTATCTTCCAGGAGTGATTATTGGTGGATTAGTGCTGGAACTAATTACTGAAGGCTTTCAAAAGTGTGCTTCAGATTTTAAAGAAGGATTTGAAAGTACACATAAATAGCAAATTACATGAAAACTGAATTAGGAAATTTGGGATTAATAGAATTATCTATTAATGAAACAAAACAAGTAAAAGGAGGAGGTCCAACATTTAGATGGTTGGGAGAAGTAGCAGGTTATGTTGCAACAGCTGTTGACTTTGTAAATTATGCTCCACTTTATTGTACTATGGGGGTAGCAAATACTTATCTTTATTATCAGAATTTAGTTAATACTGCATTGCACATTTAAACTAGGTTCTGATTATTTACAAAAAACTTTCATAAATTAAAAATAAATAAACCCCCAACGTAAATGGCTTCAATTTGATTAACAAATTTAAAATATTCGAGTTTTGATTAGTCAAAACTCGAATATTAATTTAATTTTAGGAATATAAGATTTATTATGAAGATCTTAAATTATGGGCTATTGTAACTAATACATTTGATTTCTTAAGCTCTAAAAAATGATATAATTAAGAACATTATAATATTTTGGCGTATTGAATAGAAGATTAACAGTAAGTACAAGGGAATTTATGCTTAATAAAACAAGATAACTATTTTAAATAAATTATATTGATATTATTATGGCATTGATATTTATTATTTCAGGATTATTTTTATTTGCTTTTTTCCCATTTTATTTCAGAAATAAATGGAGCAGGAATAAATCAATTGCATTGTTACCTAGCTACTTTATTATAATAGGTATTATGATTTTGTTGGGATGCGCAATTGCCCCTGTTATTATTAATGTAAATGATATTCCAATCCGTAGTGAGTTGCGGAATTTCTTTATAATAATTGGCTTATTACTTATAAGCTTTTCTAAAGAGAAAACTGAAAATGAAAGTTTAAATTGGAAGAGATTACTTTCATTTTTTGTTTCTTTTATGTCAGTTAGTTTTGTTTATCAGGTATTCATGATTTTTGATTTTCTAAATGTTAGAGAATTATCCGGTTCTCAAGTGCCTATTCTGATTTTAGTTACATATTTATTCGTTTTTCATTTTAACAAAAAAACATCAGACAAAATGTGAATCAATTATGAGAAATAAGGTGGCATTGAAAACACTTCAGTACTATTTTACTGACTTTATCCTTTCAATAAGAATGACTACCGGCAATTAGGAACATAATCTACTAAATCGCTTGAAGATTAATTTATCTGTATTGTTACTGACAATCATATTAATAATTAATCTAATCTGGTTATGATTTGCAAATAGAATCAAGATTATATCATTACTAATTCTAAAGCCTTCAATATTCAAATTGTGTTAAAATGATCTAAGATCTCAATAACATAACCTCTCCCTCGCTGCACCCGCTCCCTCGTGCTAAGAGGTCTTGGTAAATAATCCGGACCGGGAGCTGATTCAGGGCCGCCCCGGGGTAATACCCGGGGCTATTATAAAGATACTTAAAGGATTATATGAGAATATTAAAGTACATATTTTTAATTGTTATGGGATCATTCTCTATTTATTTGGTATACAGGCTATTCATAACGGATGGATTTACCAGAAATGATTATCTGATAATGCTTGTACTCAATTTAGCTGGAGTTTTCGCTTCAATACGATATTATTATTTCAGACCGAAAGAATGATAAGCATAAGTAATATTTATAAATCTCGCTGCACCCGCTCCTCGTGCTACAAGATCCCGGGTTAATACCCGATAAGGGAGCTGATTCAGGGATAGACCCGGGTTAATCCCCGGGTCTATTATATAAAGATTTGATAACTGTATTAATATCAGGTTCTTTCAATTATTGTAATTGGCCTTAACAGAATCTTCAATTACCTTTGGCTTCAGTCAACGGATTGACAGCCTTCAGACAAAAGGACTTTAGTCCGCCAGTGTTGGGCTAAAGCCCGTTTTGGAGGGGGCTCCGCATACCCCGGGCTGAAGCCCGGGGCTAGTGAGGCTTTTTTACCAGACTACAGCCCGGGATTAGTGAGGCTTCTTCACCAGACAACATCCCGGTGTTAGTGAAGCTTCTTCACCAGACAACAATCCGGGGTTAGTGAGGCTCCTTCACCAGACAACAGCCCGGTGTTAGTGAGGCTTCTTCCCCAGATAATAGCCCGGTGTTGGTGATTATCCCCGGGAGGGAGATACACTCTCGCTGCACCAGCTCCCTCGTGCTAAGAGGTCTTGGTAAATAATCCGGACCGGGAGCTGATTCAGGGCCGCCCCGGGGTAATACCCGGGGCTATTATAAAGATACTTAAAGGATTATATGAGAATATTAAAGTACATATTTTTAATTGTTATGGGATCATTCTCTATTTATTTGGTATACAGGCTATTCATAACGGATGGATTTACCAGAAATGATTATCTGATAATGCTTGTACTCAATTTAGCTGGAGTTTTCGCTTCAATACGATATTATTATTTCAGACCGAAAGAATGATAAGCATAAGTAATATTTATATATCTCGCTGCAGCTGCTCCCTCGTGCTAAGAGGTCCTGGTAAATAATCCGGACCGGGAGCTGATTCAGGGCCGCCCCGGGGTAATACCCGGGGCTATTATAACCACTATTGCAGTTGAGACAGAAGGGTTCTTTGAGATAATATATGTTGTTGATTATAAGGGATTATCAGTTACCGTTGGCTTTAGCCAACGGATAGGCGATCCTCTGATAACAGGACTTTAGTCCGCCAGTGTTGGGCTAAAGCCCGTTTAGGAGGGGGCTCCGCATACCCCGGGCTGAAGCCCGGGGCTAGTGACCATTCATAAGGATGAGGTCGGACCATAGTCCGGTGGTCATGAGCCGCAGCAATCCCGATATAGAGATCACCAGCCCTCTAAGGATTAGGTCGGACCATAGTCAGGTGATCAGGAGCCGCATCAATCCCGATACAGAGATCCATATCCCCAGACTTCAGTCTGGGGATATGGATCAGTAACAGGCAAAATAATTGTATCACCAACCCCATACCTCAGTCTGGGGATTTAACCCATAATATCCGGTAATATGTCATATGTAAAGATCTGGCTCCACTGCGTCTGGGGCACAAAGAAAAGAACACCCTGTTTATCCAGGGAAGTACTGTCAGAACTGACTGAACACATAAAAGACAATGCAAAAGTAAAAGGCATTTATATCGATGCTATTAATGGTTATCGGGAACACATCCACTGCATAATCTCGCTTAATCCAGATCAGGCTCTTGCAAAAGTCATTCAGTTAATTAAAGGAGAATCATCATTCTGGGTCAACAGGAAAAGGCTGACACAGCGTAGGTTCTCATGGGCAGTTGAGTATTATGGAGGTTCTTTTGGTGAGAAGGATTTAGACAAAGTCAGGCTATATATTAAAAACCAGGAAATTCATCATAAAGGAAAAACCTGGGATGAGGAATGTGACAGCATGATAGAAGAATATGGGTTTGAAAGGTATAAAAGCTAAAGACCGCTTCTGGTGCTGTTTCAGTATTGTCTGCCATGATTAAGACACCAACTGATTATATTTCCGCAAAAAGGACACATGAAGAATTGATCCGGACGGACAATTTATACAGCAGATTCTGGAAAGATTTTGAATAAAAAATGGCTCACTCCGAAAAAATAAGAGTGGCACTTTTAATTTTAGGATGCATTACGAAAAATATCATGGAATAAATAAAAGGTGGATGCCGAAAAACCTGAACAGAGTAGGCAAAAATTAAATTATGTCTCGCTATGAAAAAATAAGTTTGGAACAAATGGAAGTCACACAAGGAGGTGATATTAGTGCTCAGTGTGCAGTCTCGCTTGGAGGTGCTTTTGTCTTTGGAACATTAGCTATTATTGGTGCAGCATCTGGACCAATAGGTTGGCTGGCTGTTGGAATGGCTGCAAATTATTTTGGATGGGGTATGACTGCATGATCATGCTCAAGTTAATAATTTAAGAAGCGGCTTCTCAAGTGTAAATAAGGGAAGCCACTTCATTAATTTCTATTATCATGGGAAATGTAGTTAGATTGACAATAGTAACATTTAATGTTCTTGCCTTTATTTTTTTAAAGGAAGAAGACTTGGATCTTTTCATATCATATCTTATCATTATTAATATATTAGCATTTGCAGTTTTCTATTTTTTTGACTTTAGTTCCCCTTTTAATAAGACAAGAAGGGGATCACTAAAAATTGAAAATGATATAAAAGATGATGACTTAAAAACTAGAACATTTAAGGAATTGAAATATTCTTTGAGTAATGTTCTAAATGGGCTTACAATATTATTTCCTTTAGTTTTATTAGTATTTGTTAAAGAACATAGCTATAGTGGTTTAGATGTAGTATTTTCATCAATTATCTTCTTGCACTTACTTCTTAATATAATGATATTAAGTATATTGATAAGGAACTACTTTAGAAATTTTTATGTTCTCTTCATTATAATAATTGGTATATTATTTCAAATATATAATTCTTTGTTTGAGTTAACCAAAATGAATTTATTTTGGTTCTCAGTGTGTTTAATCATTGGTACATATTTTATAATAGTTGTCTTATCATACTTTAAGATAAATCGTTTTCATAAAAACGGAAGACATCAAGTTATATAAGGAAGAGTAGATTTGCTATACCTCTGAATTATATATTAACCATGAAATAGTAAGTACACTCTCGCTGCACCTGCTCCCTCGTGCTAAAAGGTCCTGGTAAATAATCCGTACCGGGAGCTGATTCAGGGCCGCCCCGGGGTAATACCCGGGGCTATTATAACCACTATTGCAGTTGAGACAGAAGGGTTCTTTAAGATAATATATATTGCAGATTGTAAGGGCATTATCAATTACCGTTGGCTTCAGCCAACGGATAAACGATACGCTTTTAACAAGGACTTTAGTCCGACACTGTTGGGCTAAAGCCCGTTTCCGGTGAGGGTCCTTAACCGTTGGCTGAAGCCAACGGTAAGTGAAACTCATCCCGGAGATAAATACTTGATTACATTTGTTTTCGTTTTGGATTTGATGGAAATTAGGTGCAAATTAATTGCTTGTACTTAATTTCAATTAAAATAGTCTAAATGATAAAATTCTTTACTTTCATAAAGAACCCATCTTACACAGAGTCATTCAATAAAATAGAATGGCCTGAATTTTTTATATTGTTATTAGCCTTTTACATAATAGAACTGCCTTTAGGGATTTCCTTAAAATTGTTAATTAATGTTTTAGGAGTTGAAGCAATTCAGATACCACTACCGTATTTAAAGAGAATAGTTCTTGGATTGATGATAGCTCCGGTTTTTGAAGAATTATTGATGAGATTAATTCTGGTTTTCAACAAGAGAAATTTAATTGTATTTTTAATTACATGTTTAGGTCTTGCAATATATTTCTTTTTTAAAGGAAGAAATTTGAAGTTAGTTTTATTCGTTGTTATTTTATTAGTCTTTTTGCTGATATTAATAAATTTTACTCATTGTAAATTGTTCATTATTAGAAATTATAGGTTCTTCTTTTACTTTACTGCAATACTGTTTGGTTTGTTACATATATTTAATTTTAATGGAATTACATTATCAAATATTGTATGGACTCCTTTAATTGTGATTCCTCAAATAATTATGGGATTTTTATTAGGCTATTTTAGGGTTACCTATGGTTTTATTTATGCAGTAATTTGTCATTCTTTAATTAACTTACCAATACTGTTTTCATTTATGACGTAATCAATGCCGGATCGGCTTCCTGATTAATTTCAATGTACAATCCTTAAAAGATGGGATTAAGAGAATAATTATTTAGAATTCATACATACTAAATTTATTACTCCGTGTCGTACTCCGTGTAACCCCCCCGACGCTTCGGTCGGGGCAGGCTGTGCAACTCCGTGGTTAATAAAGGGTTTAATCAGCTTTTCCCGGTTCACAGTATAGTCCGGAATATTCATTTATCAAACCTGCTGCTCTGCCTGGTATACATACTATAGTAGATCCCTTCCCTGATCATCAGCTCCTCATGTGTGCCAGCCTCCGCAACAGCCCCCTTATCCAGGACAATTATCCTGTCGGCCAGACTGACATTCGTAAACTTGTGGCTGATCAGCAAGGCCGTCCTCCCTTTTATGATATCCCTGAACCTGCTGAAGATCTCATACTCTGCGTCTGCATCGAGTGCACCCGACGGTTCATCAAGTATCAGAAACGGAGCATCCCTGAATAGCGATCGGGCCAGCGCTATCTTCTGCCACTCCCCCCAGCTCAGCTCCCTGCTGTCGTCGAAAAGGTTCCCTATCGCAGTATCATACCCTTCAGGCAAAGAAGCTATTAAATCATCAACTCCCGATGACCTGGCAGCCGACCGTATTTTCGAATCCTGATCCTGATTTTCAATGTCACCAAGCCTTATGTTCTCTCCGGCAGAAAGATTGTAAAGCATAAAATCCTGGAATACAACAGAGAACTGTTTTCTGTATTCAGCCGGATCGAAATTCATAATATCACATTCGTCAAACTTTATCTTTCCTGAATCAGGATCGTACAACCTGCATAACAACCTTACAAGAGTGCTCTTACCTGCGCCATTTGGTCCCACAAGCGCTATTATCTCTCCTTTATTGATCTGCAGCGATACATTATCTATTGTCTTTACCCTGTTACCGGGATAGGTGAATGAGAGATTTTCAAGTACAATCTTATCATTGAAATCCCTTACTTTAACTGCAGGTTCTTCAGCTTTGATATTATCCTTCAGATCCAGAAACTCAAAGGTATCACCTATGAAAAGACTGTCTTCATATATTCCCGAGACTGAACCAAAGACCTCTTTTATATATGTCATTCCCTGTCTGAAGGCCAGCAGGAACATAGCCATCTCTCCAAGTGATATCACACCACTTACCGTCCTTTTGGCAACAAATATAAGTACGAACAGCAATGCCGCCGCCTTGAACAATCCTGAAGTCATTTCAATAAAAGTTCTCTTCCTGATTATCAGCAGCTCTTCTTCCCTGTGTTTAAGAAATGATTTCCTGAACAGTCCGGTGAAATACTCCCCAAGCCCAAACAGCCGCAACTCCCTTGATGGCCTGTCGCCAGTAAGCAGCCAGTTGAAATAGGCTGACTTGCGTGCTTCAGGTGTCTGTTTCTTCTGGAAATCATAGAGAAGTGCTGCATAGTGAAATCGCAACCAGATTCCGGGTATGTTCACTGCAAGCAGGATCACTGCAGCCGACCAGTGCAGGGTGAAGATAAGTCCTGTCATCAGAAGTAGTGATGCCAGCCCTTTAAGCAGTGATATCAGGTTATTGAGAATACTGTTGGGGCGCCATGGCGCTTCCCGCGTTGCCCTGGAGAGGATGTCGAAGTATTCAGGTCTCTCGAAATTTATCAGGTCGAGACTTATCGATTTCTTATGAAGAAGCCCGTACATGTAAACCTCGAGTTTAAGTGATTGATTCTTTCGTACCCAGTTGCTGAGATCGGAGGAGATCTCATCAATAAAATAGACAACTGCTACAGCAACTATCAGCCAGATAATACTTTCATCAGCAATTTCGGGTCCTGCCTTGACTGCGGTTGTGATATTGTCAATAAGCACCTTCAGCAGAACCACAAGCAATAGCGGAAGGATGCTCCTTATAACCGAAAGGATGATATTGGCAACTGCCCATCCCGGGGCGCTCTCCCATACCAGCTGCAGTGATTGTTTGAAAAGATTAAGCTTCTGTTTCATTTATCAATTAAGTACACTAATATACTATATTTTACAGCAGTATCAGCCCCCCCTTGTGGTATTGGCGTCAACTTAAGAATAGTATTGTAAATACAGAGATTAAAAAAAGTTTCCCCTCCTTTTGAAGGAGGGGTGGCCGGGACAACTGATTATCTGGTATTTACAAAGTTCATTTCCCGGCCGGGGTGGTTGATTTCTGTTGTCCTTCAGAAAAACTTATAATTGAACTTGATGGAGATCCCCAAGGTGAATATCATAAAATACAGGAAGATGAAAACATGGATAAATACGTGGAGAGCTTTGGCTTCACTGTATTAAGGTTTGAAAACAGAATTGTATTCCAGGAACCTGAATATTTAATAAGTGAGATAAGGAAAGTTATTAATAAAATATGACTATCGGTAATGATACATACAAAATCCAAAAACGCTTGAAAATCAATTTATTTACCCCAGCCCCGAGGGGAGTAAATTGATTTTGACTTCGTCGAGCTCCTCCGCTTCGCGTCGTCGGTTCTTCGCTCCCCTTGGGGTCGGGGTAAACGAAGAAAATCATTGAAGTTATATGTATGATTCCTGATACTCATTTAATAAAATAAAAGAATCGGACCGATAAACCAATCAACCACCCCGGCCGCTATTAACCTTTGTAATACTTTAATTATCAATGTGCTGCGGCCACCCCTCCTTCAAAAGGAGGGGAAAATGTTATGACCGACCTTAAATTCGATATTAAAAGCTGTTTGCCTATATTGATCCTCCCTGTAAACCTTTTTCAGATTGCTTAAGTTAACGCCTATGCCCTTGGGGGGGTTGGGGGGTTGAATCTATAGGGCAAAGAATTAATTTTCTTCCAGAGTATCACTCCGATAACTCTCAGCCTGTTAACAACATATCTCGGTCTTGTGTTGATCCTGATATCCGCCGGAACAGGATTTTCCCCGGTCGATTCTGCCCCGACTATCCTTCCTGCAATTTTACCAATGGTAATGGGGCCATCCTCAAGTGCATTGCTGTCGCCTCTGGCAATATATGTTGTAATTCCATTGTTCACAATTATGTGCGAGAGTCTGTGAACTATCAATCCACTCTCCCTTTTAATTGCAATTATCTCACCCGGAACAGGGTTCCCTTTTATTTTTATAGGCTCAATAAGTATCAGTGATCCCGGTTTAATACAGGGATACATACTGTACCCATGTGCCTTGATCCTTATGGTCTTTCCTTCGGAGAGAAGTGTGAAGCCCACATTTTTCAATATTTCACCGCTTTTTTTCCGGTTATTCATTTTCGAGAATAAGTTCTGTTACGCTTTTGTCGGGTAAAAAGAATAATCTGGCTACGGGTATCGTTTCACACATCACCGAAACAGCGCCAAGAAGTTTTGCAATTATTTCAGCTCCCCAGTTATGTTGAATACAGTTTGACATAACAAGGCTTACAGCTAAAGCCCCCTTTACCGGCACAATTCTGTTCTCTGAGCCATGATCAATTATGAATATCCTGTTAAGAGGAGACTCCTGCGGGTCGTCATTGTTATATACAGGTGTGTTGTAAATCATGTAACCACTACCTGATTTCCTGATGATAATCCTGTCATCGTGGATCACCTTTGCACCGGTATCTTCCCATAGTCCGGCCATTGTGGATTTGCCTTTCCCTGATACACCACTGAAGAGATAACCTTTCCCTTCATAATTCATTCCCGATGCATGTATCATAATATCACCGGTCAAAACAGTGAGGTAATATAGTATAAGACCATCGAGGGGATATTCGAGAGGATCGACCTCCGGGCCTTTACAATCAATCCAGAGATCCCAGTCGTGCTTTGCGAGTGAAAATGCAAGAACACCATTCATCTCCACAGGGCAGAGGGGAAAGAAAGTCTTAATGTAGAGGTCAGAGCCGGATCTCCATACGCTCCAGAAGTTGGTCTTCTGATGTACCCGGATTCCGTTGATCTCTTCAATAAAAGGAGCATGAAATACCCTCTCAGCTTTTTCAGGTAACAGCAGAGTTCCGGAGCGGACCCTGATACGAATGTCGGACTCATTTCCGGCACAGATATTCCTGAGGAATCTTTCAGATGGTGCAAGCTCAGGGCCATCATCCAATGACTCAAATGTGATATTATAACCTGCTATATTTATGTTGTAATTCCGCATTATATTTGATGTCCGGAGTTTAAAAAATCAGCCACTAAGTTCTTTATGAACAACATAGGCTGCATTTACAACAGCTTTTCCAATTTTCTCTTCTTCTTCAGATAACTCTTCAAACATATCTTTGTGAATCAGTGTCTTTGTGCCTTCGTGGCAAGAAAAAAAACTCCCCTTGGTGGCAAAAAAATCACTTATTCTCTGATTATCAAATATTTACTCATTTTTTCAATAAAAGCCATAACATCAGCCGCTGCGGTAGTTATATCGATATCATATTCCTTTGTTAACTCAGTTATGATCTCTTCAACATTTCTTTTCCCATCAATTTGTTCCCATATGAAAGCGCCTGTTTCATTGAGAGTAAATACACTGTTCATATCAGCTATATTATTTGCTATGGGAACAAGGACGTATTCACTGCCTGTTTTTCGGGTAACTACCGATGGTGAATGGGAAATCACTGATTTTAAGCCTGTCATGGATTTTAATTATAAATCAAATGTATTAAAAAATATGGTTACTTTGTGATTAGGTTTACCCCCAACCCCCCAGGAGGGCATAGCCGTCAAGCTAATTTTTTTAACTCTCTGATATTCAGTATGGTAAACTATTTTTAATCCCATTCCTTTGGAGAACAGGTTTGTTTAGTGTA
>Ga0154307_1113_pt1 | contig 14174 bp, 13 predicted proteins | sample RifGroA2_FD_105601 | JGI IMG/M metagenome (GOLD analysis project Ga0154307, IMG submission 105601) | Bacteroidetes bacterium GWA2_40_15 | reverse complement strand
CAGTATTAACAGCTTTTGCACGGGTTCCGGTCTTTTTTGCCAGTTCAAGCCAGAACTTGGTTTCAGCTTTGCTTTTAGTTTGTAATACTATTGCTTCCATTATCCTTAATTATTCTGCAAACTTACAAAAAATAAATCATGCACCTATAGTTTTGCCTGTCTGCTATCGACTCAAATTATAAATTTTAACCCAAATACTTATGTTACAAGCCATCGATTTAACAAAACGTTACGAGGACCAGCAACTGGCACTCGATGCACTGAACCTCGAAATTAAAGAAGGTGAGATTTTCTTTCTGCTGGGCGCCAATGGCGCCGGGAAAACAACTACAATAAACCTGTTCCTGAACTTCATTGAACCCACCGGGGGTAAAGCTTTGATTAACGGGATTGATGTGACCAAAGAGCCTCTTGAATCGAAGAAATATGTTTCGTATGTAAGCGAAAACGTGATGCTGTACGGGAATTTTACTGCCAGGCAGAATCTCGATTTCTTTGCCAAACTTGGAGGAAAACCCAATCTCACAAAAGAAGACTATTACATGCGTATGCGTGAGGTGGGTCTTCAGGAGGAAGCCTTTGAAAAAAAACTGAAGACTTTTTCAAAAGGTATGCGTCAGAAAGTAGGGCTTACAATTGCCATTATCAAGGATGCGCCGAATATCCTTCTCGATGAACCTACTGCAGGCCTCGATCCCAAAGCGGCAGCAGAACTGATGCAGATACTTGTGAACCTTAAACGGCAGGGCAAATCCATTCTCATGTGTACCCACGATATCTTTCGTGCAAAAAACATCGCCGACCGTGTCGGCATAATGAAAGAAGGTAGGTTGGTGATGGTACGCACCCGCTCGGAGTTCCTCGAAGACGATCTTGAAAAGATATATATGAACTACATGCAGGAGATGGTTATTGAGAACCGGTAACCGGTGAGTTAATCGGTGTGACTTCCGGATACCTGACAATTTACTTGTAAGAAGTTTAAATGAACAATTTAAAACAAGAGAAATGATCCTGCGCATTGCAACCAAAGAACTATATCATAATATAACCACTCCACGGTTTATCACTGGTTTTGTGTTATCCCTGCTTCTTATCCCTTTCTCAATTGTCATCAGCATCAATGAGTACAAAAGCAAAATAAACGTATTTCAGACAGAACAAAAACAAGCGGATATAGAAAATCAGGCGAATGTTTATTCAGCCTATAGGCCGGTTATTGTTAAGAAGCCTACTCCGCTCAGTATTTTTGCACGCGGTGTAAGTTACAATCTTGGCGATAGGGTAAAAATCCTTTTCGGCGATATACCAATGATGAGCGAAGGAAAAGCCGAAAGTCGCGATAATCCCTTCCTGAACCGGTTTTTTACCTTCGACTTTATTTCCGTGCTCATCATCATAATCTCGCTTATGTCATTCCTTTTCACCTACGATATTTGTACATGGGAGAGGGAAACAGGCACACTGAAAATCATGCTCTCAAACCCTGTGAGCCGTGCATCGGTTCTGACCGGGAAAATGCTGGGAACATTTCTTACCCTGTTGCCAATGTTATTGTTCAGTTACGGATTATGTATCTTGGTCATAATGTTTTTCCCATTTATTCACTTTACATCTTCCGAATGGGTACGAATAGGGCTTATCTTCCTGCTTAGCGTTGTCTTTCTTGTACTTTTCATGATTATCGGTCTGTTTGTATCGTCTCGGGTAAAACATTCCGGAACAGCCATTGTAATTTGCCTGGTACTATGGGTTACCTTTTTGTTTATCATACCCAATCTTGCAAATTATTCTGCGAAAAGTTTTGTGAAAGTCCGGTCAGTTGAAAACTTAAATTTTGACATTCAGGAAATTGATAAAGAGTTTTATATGAAGTTTGTAGAGTATAATCAAAAGCTGCCAAAGGCAGATTGGAATATGACATGGATGGTTATAGGGGGGGGTGAAGGAAACAGGATTGCTGGTGCATCTCAAAGCTATTTCGAAAAGGAAAGACTAATGAACATCTTCAGAGAACCATTAAGGATTGATTATGCTGATAAAAAGTGGAGTATTCGTAAAGTTTATATTACAAAACTTGGGAAACAGGAAAAAACGGCACAATATTTATCTTTTCTGTCTCCGTCTGAAATATTCAAAAAATCAATCAATAGCTTATGTGCCACCGGTGCAGAAAGCCATTATAGATTTCTTGACCAGGCCCGCAAGTATCGCGAAGACCTTATCAGATACTATAAAGAAAACAAATTTTTCAGTTCATACCTTTATTTTACCCAGCAAGATCCAAAGAGTTTTATGACCGCTGATGAGATGGTAAACACCTTAACAAATGGTGAAATAAAAACATTAGCCGATTTAAATGCAAAAAATGATCCGTGGGTATTCAAATATTTTAAAAATTCACCTCCAGATTGGGATATTAATGTTTGGAAATTCATGGACCTTTCACAATTTCCTCAATTTGTATATCAACCTGCCAAGGTTTCGAATGATATTGAAGATTCACTGCTTCAGATAGGCATGTTAACTACCCTGGCATTGATCCTTTTTTATTTCTCATACAGAGCATTTATCAGGTATGATGTGAGGTAAATTTTACCCTTCATTGCTTTCTATAACAATTAATTTTTTAATGACATGCTTAATACAATAATTCTTACCGATATAAAACAAAATATCCAGAGCCTTAAGCTCCAGGTTATATTTATTATTATACTGGTGGTTTTTACGGTTGGGAGTGTCGCGTATGTTTTTCAATACCGCGATGCAATGGAAGATTATCACAATTATTCATTAAAAATGCAGGAAGAAATAAGAAAAGATGCAGATATAAATATAACAAGGGTCGCTGTTTACAAAAGAGATCATCTGCTTGCGCCGGAAAATAACGGCTTTATTGATGATTCCAAATCTCAGTTTACACCTAACAACATACAATATAATGCGTTTAATGTGTTTGGATACTCAATCAGCCGTATGACAAGTAATCCATATCTCTATCTTTCAAACGACCTGAATTGGGTCTTCATTCTTTCAATAATAGCCAGCTTCGCTATTTTATTACTTTCATACGATACCATATCAGGCGAACGGGAACAACAAACTCTAAAGCTCATCCTGTCAAACAGCATTCCACGAGGAGTTTTACTTTTTGGAAAATTTATGAGTATCGTAATATCCAGTGTAATTATGTTACTACCTGGATTACTTATAAGTCTAATCATTCTGCTAATTTCAGGAATTTTAAAAATAAGTGCTCTTCAGGCTTTTGAAATTACAATGTTCATTGTAGCCGCGATTCTTTTCATCTCAACGATTTCGGCACTGGGAATGTTTTGTTCTGTAGTCTCACGTTCATCCAGCGTGAGCTTGTTAATCGGAATCATTTTATGGTCAGTATTCCTTATATTCTCACCCAACATAGCTGTATTTACCGCCGATCAGATTTTCAAAATAAAAAATTCAGAAACCGTTCAGGAGGAAGTAAAAATGACAAAGGATGCTATCAATAAAGCAGCACCTGAAGGAAGCTGGTCGGGGAGTGACAATCCTTTCTTTCCCAGACATGAATTGAGGGCTAAAAATCAAACTAACCTTATGAATGCCGAAAAGCAGATTAAAGACGAATGGTATAACAGCCAGTTCAGACAATATGAGAAAGCGAGCCGGTTTACATACCTTTCTCCAATTTCGATATTTGGGATGGTGAACGAGTCGCTGATTGGAAGCGGTTATCCTCGTTTTCGAAAGAATTGGGAAGATTTACATACTTATCAGAACCAGTTTCTTTCATGGTTTAAAGCAATTGATTCAAAAGATACGAAAAGTCCGCACTGGTATAATCCTTATGAGGATTATTCCACAAGCCGCGAAAAAATAAGATTTGAAGAGATACCCTTATATACAGAAAAGTTGATGACCATACCGCAACGGTTAGCTTCGGCTTTCCCCGGGATTATACTGTTGGTGATATATTCTTTTTTGTTGTTTGGGATTTCGGTTTTGATGTTTAACAGGTATGATGTTAGGTGAAGAAAGGTAAACGGTAAACGGTAAACGGTAATCAGTAATCAGGAATCAATAATCGATGCCTACGGTTTCCTGTTTAACGAACACTGGTTACCATTTGAATATATTTAACATAATTTTTAAAATCATGATCTTGCACATTGCAAAAAAAGACTTCCTCGACAATTTTACTTCGGCCCGTTTTGTGGCAGGTTTCCTGCTTTGTTTATTCCTGGTGCCATTCACAGTGTATACCGGAACCAGACTATATGAAAGCAGGGTAGATAAATATCAGCGTGATGCCCGGGAAGCTGATGAGATATTTACCAAAGCTCAGGTCTATGCTCAAATACAGCCGGTGGCAGTGATTCAGCCCAGTCCCTTAACAATTTTTTCAAAGGGAATCAGTGAGCAGGTAGGCAGCAAGGCGAGTCTCAGCAATAGTGAAATACCAACTTTTGCTACCGGTATCACCACAATGTATGAGAACCAGTTTCTAAACCGTTTTGTCAGCCTGGATTTTATAAACATCCTTGCAATTATATTATCATTGATAGGTGTATTCTTATCCTACGATATTTTTTCGCGGGAAAAGGAAGACGGTACGCTTAAATTATTATTAAGCAACAATGTAAAACGATCTGATTTCTTTCTGGGAAAAGTAAGTGGAATCCTCCTGACTTTTATTCCCTTATTGCTGGTTTGTTATATACTTGTATTTATAATCCTCTGGATCTCTCCTTCTGTAAGCCTTTCTGCTGATGATTATGCAAGGATACTTTTGTTATTTGTATTCAGCCTTCTCTATCTTTCGTTTTTTATCTTACTGGGAAGCTATATATCCAGCAAAGCCGGAACATCTTCCACCAGTCTGATAATTAACCTCTTCATTTGGTGTTTTTTATTGTTTCTACTTCCCAATTCCATGTCTTATCTGGGAAAAAACATTGTTAAAAGCGATAATTACAGTATTGTCAGAATGAACACAATGGATCTCGATAATGAGTTCTGGAAAAAATATGGTGAATTACAGAAACAGGTAAAAGCTGAAACAGGAATGGTATATACTAACTGGAACCTTTGTGCCGGCTGGAATTATGGTCCTGTATTGTTATGCTTTACCACTCATGATGTTATGAAATACGAACGAAGGATGCATGAATTGACAGCTCCGATGGTATTAGATTATGCAGGTAAAAAATGGCATTTACAGGAGGTTTATTTGAACCAGTTGTTTCATCAGCAGAAAATTGTAAAATACCTATCCTGTCTTTCACCTTCGGAGATTTTAAAATATGTATCGTCATCTCTTTGTAAATCAGATATGGAAAATCATGTTGATTTCATGAATCAGGCCAGGAACTATCGGGAACAATTTTTTAATTATTATAAGGAAAATAAAATCTTTTCATCCTATAATTATTTCTCACCCCATAAAGAATCAGAGATTCCGAAAACACAGGAAGAAGCCATGAAAATGGTGGCACAATGGAGATCGACGGCCAAACCTGAATCAACCTTCGATTTGTCTTCGCTTGGCTTTATTTCCACAGCAGGGTTACCCCGGTTTACATACAATGAAAGAGGAATTATCGACGGATTGTCAGATCAGCTATGGATATTTGCGGGGTTGATTTCAGCTTGTGTTGTATTAATATGGATCACCTACAGTTCATTAATAAAATATGATATCCGGTAATTTAAAATTTCAGATTATGCTTAAAACTATTATCATTCGCGAACTACAAAACCATCTGTATAGTCTACGGTTCATTTTTGCCTTAATACTTACACTTTTTTTGTTTGGAGTTTCATCAATGTCTTTCATAGCGGAATATAAAGAACAGAAAAATACACATGAACAGGGAATGGTAAAATTTCAGGAATATAAAAAAGATCTTGCCAAAAATGCTTCCAGGTTTGCTCAAAACCGTACTTATCTTCCACTGGCTCCGCGAAACTCCGGATTTATTGCATCATGTCAGGAAGAGAATATTCCTAATACAATCATTTATAGCGCTTTTAATGTATTTAATTACGATATTTCAGAAGGTAACAAAAATCCATTTGTATTGCCCTTAAAAAGTGTAAACTGGGAATTCATACTGGTACTGTTGTTCAGTTTTCTTGCCATCATTTTCACTTTCGATGCCGTCTCCGGTGAAAAGGAAATGCGAACATTGGCATTGGGATTATCTAATCCGGTATCAAGGGGTATTTTGTGTGCCGGTAAGTTAATAGGTACTGTTATTATATTGACCATGTTTGTAGTCCTTGGAATAATTGTAAGTGTATTGATATTGTTGTTTTCCGGTCAGACAATGATTACTTATACAACAGTAGCTGAAATCGGGGGCTTCCTGTTATTATCCTTACTCCTTATAGCATGTTCAAGTTGTGTCGGACTTTTAACATCAGTATTAAGTTACCGCTCCAATACTTCTCTTCTTATCGGATTAATGGTGTGGTTGATACTATTATTAATAATACCCCACACAACCCTCTTATTATCAAACAGATTATTTCCGGTTGAATCTTCAGAAGTAATTATACAAAACACTAATAACTCCCGTAAAACAATTGAGGCAGGCTTTCCTGAAGGTAAATGGCGTAGCGAAAGTAACAATCCTTTTACTCCCGATCATCAGATCAGGGCTAACATGCAGATGGAATTTATGCTTGGGGAAAAGAAAATCAGAGATAACTGGTATAACTCCCAGTTTTCGCAGTATTTAAACACAAGTAAAATGACATTGATTTCTCCAATGTTCATCTTTGAAATGGGGAATGAACACATGTTGAATGGTGGATTTCAACGGTTTATAAACAACTGGAATGATCTGCATACTTATCAGGAACAATTTTTAACCTGGTTTAAAGCTTTTGATTCAAAGGATGATAAAAGCCCACACTGGTATAATCCTTATGAAGACTACTCAACATCAAAGAGTAAGGTAAATATTGATGAAGTGCCTGTATACTCCGAAAGAATTGTTCCCTTTACACAGAGATTATCCCGAAGCGGAATATATATAGCCCTCTTGTCAATCTATACTGCTATATTATTTTATATATCGTTTGTGTTGTTCATAAGGTATGATGTGAGATGAGCACAGGTAATCAGTAACCGGTGATGAATACCATTTACCGAATACCGAACACCGTTTACCGTTTACCGTTTACCGATTACCCTTTTCAGATATATAACTTAAATTTCTAAAACATGATCTGGCATATTGCAAAAAAAGACTTCCTCGACAATTTTACTTCTGATCTGATTTATTAAACGGATAACAGTAATATGAATTTATGATTTGCCTGAGTTCATGTATCCGGAACGGTTTGGATATATATTCAGATAAAGCCGCCAATTCACATTTTAAGGCTAGTTCCTGAGGAGAAACTGCTGAGAGAGCAATAACAGGGACCCGCGGATTAACCTGTCTGAACTTCGGGATCAGGGTCCAGCCATCATAAACGGGAAGCCGGATATCAAGTATCACAAGGAAAATTTCGTTCGAGAAATTACTGAACAGATCAAATGCCTCCCTGCCGCATCCGGTTTCGATAATTGTTATTTTTGTGTCACTCATAATTTTTTTAATGAGTAAACGGGTATTGTTATCATCATCGATAATAAGAAGTTTATCCCTGGCATTAATATGGTTTTGTTTAATATAATTCAATCCTGCTCAGGTTATACACTAAAATTATGTTTGCTCTCAGACTTTTTATCTGACACTATTGTGAATTATTGCAAATCAAATATATGAAATTATAGCATATATGCTATAATTATTTGTTTCTTTTTTACGGATATTAACCGAGTGGAAAGAAAATTTATATTTGATGAAGCGGGTCTTAAGGCTTTTGCTAAAAGACTAAAGAAGGTAAGAAAGATGAAAAGCCTGTCCCAGGAAGAACTTGCATTGAGGACTGAATTAACGTTGAGCCAGATAGCCCGGATTGAAACAGCAAAAATAAACACGACACTAAGTACGGTTTTCAGAATTGCGCGGATTTTGGATATTGAATTGCCGGAATTATTCGATTTTAAGCTGCCGGCTAATGACAATTCACGAGGAAAATATATAATCAAAGATGATAATTTTAATATTGCAGCAGAGGAATAGAATATAAAATTCAATAATGCCGCTATCTGAAAATGCTTTATTCCTCTGATTCCTTTGACAAAATTTCGTTTGGAGGCTATCCCTGAATTCCTTTCATCCGGCAATGTAATGAACCTGTCCCTGTCAGGCACATTACTCAAATGTAATAATACTTATTTAAGGTAATTCAGGTGTTTGTGTAAAGAGCCTTCAAACCCAAACATGTCGTCTGTAATAGTTATATTAGCAATCTAAAATTTTATTAAGTTAATTGTTATAAAGCATGTTTTATTTAGCTGTATATTAATATTTTATGACTAATTATAATTTTAAAATAAGATCATTCTTTAAAGATGTTGCAGAAGCAGTATCGGGAACAGAACAGGATTTCACTGAAGGAAGACTGAGCCGTGCAATTCTGCTGCTTTCAATTCCGGCAGTTCTTGAAATGGTAATGGAATCTATCTTTGTCATTGTTGATATATTCTTCGTCTCCCGACTCGGCGCTGATGCTGTTGCAACTGTTGGCCTGACAGAAACTGTATTAACTATTTTATATGCCATTTCACTTGGACTTGGGACTGCAACAACATCCATTGTATCGCGCAGGATAGGGGAGAAAAATCCGGATGCAGCATCACGCGCTGCTTTTCAGGCAATTCTGACCGGACTGACAGTTTCGCTTATTATTGGAATCCCGGGATTTCTTTTTGCTGAGAATCTTCTTGATATGATGGGTGCCTCAGCTTCGATAGTTGATAACATGTCAGGATACGCCAGGATAATGATAGGAGGGAACGTTGTCATAATGCTGCTCTTTATTATAAATGCTATATTCAGAAGTGCGGGAGATGCTGCAGTAGCAATGAAAGTATTATGGATCGGAAATATTATAAATATTATACTTGATCCTTGTCTTATTTTCGGATTGGGTCCATTCCCTCAAATGGGGATAACCGGTGCTGCAACAGCTACCATAATTGGAAGAGGGACCGCTGTCCTTGTTCAGTTGTATCTGTTATTCTATGGAAAGAAACGAATCCGGCTTTCAATTAATCATTTATCAGTCGACTTCAGGGTTATTCTTAAACTTATAAGGTTATCCTTTGGAAGCATTGGTCAGAATCTGATTTCAACAACAAGCTGGGTAGCCCTTGTGAGAATAATATCAATCTTCGGGAGTGAAGTAGTAGCAGGTTATACAATTGCTATTCGCATTATAGGTTTTACAATTCTTCCATCATGGGGTATCAGTAATGCAGCATCAACTCTCGTTGGGCAGAATCTTGGTGCAAAAAAACCTGACAGAGCTGAAAGAGCAGTATGGGTAACAGGATGGGTAAACATGATATTACTTGGTGTAATAGGCTTGATACTTGTCCTGTTCCCTGAACCCTTCATCAGTTTCTTTATTGAAGGATCTGAGGCTTATGTCACAGGAGTTCAGGGCCTGAGGATCATAAGCATCGGATTTATTGCATACGGACTCGGGATGGTACTCGTCAATTCTTTCAACGGAGCTGGTGATACGACTACTCCTCTGAAAATAAATATATTCGCTTTCTGGATGGTTGAAATACCTCTTGCATGGGTGCTTGCAATAAAAGGTCAGATGAATGAAAACGGAGTCTTTATTGCAATAGTGGTTGCTGAATCACTTATGACCCTTATTGCCTGGCTGGTATTCCGCAGAGGGAAATGGAAATTAAAAGAGGTATAGATTCAGATTTCATCAGATACGTGCCCTGTATTTCTCAGCTTTTTTACATTGCTGCGAATCTTCTTGGATTCAAGCCGTTTGATCCTTGAAGACAGGGTAGGTCTTGTGGGCCACCTTTTTTCAGGAAGCGTAAGAGCCTTTGAAACAAGTTCATAAAATTTTTCTGTGACAAGTATTTTATTCTGTAACTGAGTTCTTGCTTTCTGGGAAACCAATACCAGCTCCATTTCCCTGTTGATTTTCTTCTTCAGTTTTTTATAAATAATCTCCTTTTCAGCATCGGACAAAAGAGTAGTAGTGTCAATACGGAACCTGAGCTCAACCTTCGAGCTCACTTTATTTACATTCTGACCTCCCGGTCCGCTGCTCCTCGACGCTGAGTATATAAGCTCACTACCGAAGCTGCGTTTTATAAGTTCATCCTGATGCATTCTGAACTATCTTGTTAAATAAAGAATAATGCAACACCTCCCACACTCAGAACAGAGCCTGCAATTTCAGCAAAGGTAACTTTCTGTTTATATAAGATAACAGCAGGAATAATTATGAATACAGGAACCAGCGCCATTATCGTAGAAGCGATACCAGCTTCAGTGTACTTAACTGATATAAGCGAAAATGAAACACCCAGGAATGGCCCGAAGAAAGCACCCAGTCCTGTAAGAAACATTCCTTTCCTGTCTGATACTGCAATTGATACATTTGACCACCTTTTAAGAACGGTTATGAGAATTGCAAAACCGAAAATCCCTGCAATTATCCTTATCTGGGTTGCAGCAAAAGGATCATAATCATCCATCCCAAATTTGCTGAGAACCAATCCAAGAGCCTGACCTGCCGCTCCTCCGAGAGCATACAAGACTCCCCGGGGGGCAAGTTTGAGGGATAGCTTTTCATTTTTCCCCTTACGGCTTAATACAGCCATCGCAATACCTGAAAATGTAAGAGTCATCCCAAGATAATTGAGCAGGGTAAGGCGTTCACCGAGAATGATAAAACTAAATAAAGCAGTTATGGGAGGAACCAGAGTCATAATGAGCATGGAGAACCTTGATCCTATTATCGTGTATGACTTGAACAGAAAAAGATCACCAAAAACAAAACCTATGAGCCCCGATAAGGAAAGCCATATCCAGTTCTCATAGCTGGCATCAAGCGGTAACACAAATCCACGGCTTATTAAGGTGTAAATGCTAAGAAATGCCATTCCGATCAGAAGCCTGAGGATGTTTACGGCCACCGATCCGATCCTGTGGCTTGCTGATTCGAATGCAAGTGCGGTTACTGTCCAGAAAACGGCTGTCAGCAAGGCTGCAAATTCGCCAGGATAGTTTTCAATAATTCCCATATATCGGTAATAAAATGAGGCTGTCTCAAAAGTTAAATCCATTAACCGCAGAGGTCGCAAAGAATTTATGCAAAGAACACAAAGATCTGTATTTCAGTGTTTTGACTTTGCACCCTTTGCTATTACTTCGTGTACTTTGCGGTTAAAAAAGACTTTTAAGACAGTCTCAGCAAAAATATTCTTTATTACAACAATTTCTTATTCTTCTGCATATTCAAATGCATAAGTTCCCGATCCTGCTTCAAATAACAATTGGTTGCCTTCCGTTCTAATATTACTGAAATTTTTATTCTCAGATATGCTTTTTCCATTATCTGTAACCATACCTGCCGAGTTTACCGGAAGTTTAATTGTTGCAATTGTATTTGCAGGTATAGTGGCTCTTACAATTATCTTTGATCCGTTTCTTTCCCATCCTGATGAGATTATTCCATATGAACTCTCGAATGAAGCTTTGGAATAGGTCAGTTTCTTTGTTGGATGTGGCTGAATGGCAATATGTTTGTAACCCGGCTTTACAATTTCAATTCCTGCTGACACCCGGTACATCCAGTCACCGATAGCTCCATAGGCATAGTGGTTGAATGAATTCATTCCGGCATCCTGGAAGGTACTGTCAGTTTTCTGTCCATCCCATCTTTCCCAGATTGTTGTTGCGCCCATCTTAACCGGATAAAGCCAGGATGGATATGACTCCTGCAACAGGAGATCATACGCTACATCAGCATACCCGTTATCTGATAAAACATGGCAGAGGTACGGTGTTCCCAGAAATCCGGTCGAAAGTCTTGTACCTCTGCTTTTAATGTCATCAACCAGAAATTTGACAGCCTGAGGCCTGAGGTTCTCAGGAAGCAGATCAAACATCAATGCCAGAACATACGATGTCTGTGAATTGGTCCCAACACGGCCTGCCTTTGTGACATACTCTTCAACAAAAACTTCTTTAATCTTCTCATGTACGGCTTTGAAAACTCCGGCATCTTCTGACTGACCAAACAGGTTTGCAGCTTCAATAAGCAGCTGTGTTGAATATGCATAAAATGCGGTAGCAATAAAATCATGATCGGTATGCCCGTCAGGTTCAGGATGATTATTTACCGGAGGATGGTAGAATAACCAGTCGCCATATACGCTTCCATTGTTCCAGATATAATCATCTCCTGAAGTCTTCTTAATATATTCGACCCATGCAAGCATACTTGGATACTGGGTCCTGAGCAGATCTTTATCACCATATACCTGGTACATTGTCCATGGTGCAATTACTGCAACATCACCCCAGCCTGCAGAAGCTTGTGCAGTAGGAGAGCCCTGCTGATTCAGTACATCAGGTATTACCACCGGAACTTCACCTCCGGCTCTCTGGTCAGCAGCTACATCCTTAAGCCACTTCGAGAAGAATCCGGCAACATTCATATTGAATGCAGCTGTCCTGCAAAATGCCTGTGCATCACCTGTCCAGCCAAGCCGCTCGTCACGCTGAGGGCAGTCAGTGGGTACGTCCACAAAGTTGCCTTTCTGTCCCCATTGAATATTGTGCTGCAGTTGATTTATCAAAGGATTTGAACACTCATAACTGCCGGTAACAGCCATGTCAGAATGGATTACAACACCTGTCAGATTATCTGCTGTAAGCTCGCCCGGAAAGCCTGTGACCTCGACAAATCTGAATCCCATAAATGTAAACCTTGGTTCATACAACTCCTCACCGGTACCTGCCAGGGTATATGTAAGCTGGCATTTCGCAGCCCGAAGATTTTCAGTGTAAAATTCACCATATTTATCCATTACCTCGGCATGTCTGAGTGTGACAACAGTCCCTTTGCTTCCTGTCACTTTTAGCCTGATCCACCCAACCATATTCTGACCCATATCAGCAATAAGACTTCCTTTAGGGGTTCTGAAAATCCTGACCGGTTTTATTTCCTGAATTTTTTTCACAGGAGGCCCTTCACTTGCTATCAGGTTGAACTTATAATTACCGATTCTCACTTTTGGCCATTTGCTGTCATCATATCCGGGTACATTCCACCCGGTGAGCTTTTTGGTTGCATCGTATGTTTCACCGTTATAAATATCATTCATTCTAATTGCTCCGTCCTGTAAAGCTTTCCATGAGTCATCAGTTGCAATAACAGACTCACTTCCGTCAGTGTGGATTATTTTGATTTGCATATATAATCCAAGTGTTTTTCCATATACCGCCCAGTTGCGGCCCCATGCCAGGGAACCTCTGTACCATCCGTCTCCGAGCACTGCACCAATTGCATTATCTCCTTTTTTAATCATATCAGTTACATCATAAACCTGGTATTGAAGTCTCTTTCCATAAGAGGTCCATCCGGGTGTAAGCACCTGGTCGCCTGCTTTTTTCCCATTCAGATGCAACTCATAAAAGCCATGTGATGTAACATAAATCCTTGCACTTTTTATGCTTTTTCCAATATTGAATTCCTTCCTGAAATGAGGTGATGGTGAATATTGTAACGTATCAACTTCTATCTCAATCCATTTAGCTTTCCAGTCAGCTTCGGCAAGCAATCCCGTCTCGAACAAGGCTGTTTCACTCCATTTCGAAACCCTCCCTTTATTGTCCCATATTCTGACCTGCCAGTAGTATCTCTGTCCGGATTTAAGTTCGTTCCCATTATAAACCAGGTGTATCGACTGGTCCGATTCAACTTTGCCGGTCTGCCAGACTATCTTGTCAGATTGAAATTTTCTGTCGGTCGATACCCTGAGAGAGTAGGCCGTCTGCATAATGCTGTTTCCGCTTCCGGATAGTTTCCAGGAAAAACCCGGACTGACATTATCTATGCCAAGGGGGTTTACTTTATGATCGCATGTAAGATCCTTTACTGCAAGGTCCTGAGACGAAGAGGCAACAGCAAGCAAAACGATGGCAAAAGTCAGGATGATTTTTTTCATGATAAAAAGAGGTATGTTAATAATTATCCAAGATTATGAAAAAATGATGAATAAA
>Ga0154307_1069_pt1 | contig 23037 bp, 13 predicted proteins | sample RifGroA2_FD_105601 | JGI IMG/M metagenome (GOLD analysis project Ga0154307, IMG submission 105601) | Bacteroidetes bacterium GWA2_40_15 | reverse complement strand
GAGGAATCACCTTCTTACAAGCAGGATAAATAAAGATGTGATGAAAGATTAGCTTTTGAAGGAGGGGTGGCCGCAGCACATTGATAGTTAATGTATTACAAAGGTTAATAGCGGCCAGGGTGGTTGATTCGTTGGTTTATCAGATCGATTCTTTTCTATTTATGACTTTCCTTATCTCACTTATTAAATATTCAGGCTCCTGGAATACAAATCTGTTTTCAAACCTTAATACAGTGAATCCAAGGTTCTCCAGGTACTTATCTCGATTTTTATCTTCCTGGATTTTATTATATTCCCCGTGTGGATCTCCGTCAAGTTCAATAATAAGTTTTTCTGAAGGACAACAGAAATCAACAATAAAATTGTCAATACTGTATTGTCTTCTGAATTTTCTTCCATCAAGTTTTCTAGATTTTAACATCTCCCAAAATGTTGCCTCAGCCGAAGTGGACCTGTTCCTTAGAGATGATCTGAAAGATTTAAGGCCTTTTCTGTTGAAGAGGTTTTTGTTTTTCATAGGAATAAAGGTAACAAGAATCATTAAATCAACCACCCCGGCCGGGAAGTGAACCTTGTAAAGATCATATAATCAGCAATCCCGGCCACCCCTCCTTTAAAAAGGAGGGGAGACTTTATCTGGTCTCCTTAGTTACAATACTATTCTTAGGTTGATGGCTATGCTCCTGCTTCCCTCCCCCCTTAAAAAAAATCTGTCATATCATTGAATAACTTCAAAACCTGTCAATATCAGATTGGTTTAAAAATATCGAGTTTGAAAACAAACCGGATCCTCTCTCTCAAAGTAGCTGACTGAGATTTAATTTTATCAGAAACAAGCAGTGGAAAATATACTTCGAAAAAATTCCATAAACCTGCTTTAAATCCTGCCTCATAGAAAAGAGGAAATTCTTCAGGTAATACATCATTATAATCATTCATAAGCAAGGTAAAAAAGGGCTTGACAGGAATAAATGAAGTTTTACCCGGAAGAGTGCTGGTCAGAGAAATTGAATATACTGACCGGCTGAATCCCAGACTATTATATATCGGGGTTACCAGGCCCCCTTCACCCATATCCATCTGTCTTGAAAAGAACGATTCAGGAAATATTCCAAAACGGTCAGGATATATGCCGGGGAAAAGGTATAGTTCGCGGCCGCCTCTTCCTGACGGAGAGAATGAATAATATGGATCATCAGACTGGTTTTTCAGCATTGTTCCTGCGTATAGTCTGATTTCAAGACCATTGTTCATTCCATAATAGCTGTACTTATAATTCATTTCAAATGATGTCTTTTGATATGATTTGCCGGACTCAAGGGAAACTAAAATATTGAAGGGATTGATTATGCCTCGTCTTTCCCACATATATCCCAGCTGGAAAAATGAACGCATCTTTGCCTTTATGAGAAGCTCAATCTCACCAATGTCGGTTGCTGCAATATAATAACCGGTAACCTTCTGATTTACAGGATTGAGTCCGCTGCCTGATCTTAAAAAAATATCTAACCCGACTTTGGCTTTCTTATAATTCTGTTCACCGGGGGCGCCGAATTGAGAACCTTCCAGAGTTAATTTAGCAGTTCTTATAATGTTATTGTAAGGAATTACACTGAAGGAGATCTTTCCGTATCCGACAAGGCCGGGATCACTGAATTTATAAAAAGGCAAGGCAATATACTGTATTGGTTTAGGTAAGATCATCCCATTATGTATTGCCATGCCTGCCATGAATCTGTCTGTACTGTTCCAGTCAATAGCCGGAGTAAAGATCACTGATCGTTTATCAGGATCCTCATAAGTATACAGGAAGCCTGGTTTTACATAATCTCTTTTACGAAAGATTCCCGAAGTGCGGATATTATTATTAAGTCTTATTAATTCAGGCATTCTGTGTTCAGGATCGATTTTTATTTCAGAATGGCTACCATAAGAGGTACTGATCCATTTCTTTCCTACAAAACCATCTTCCCATTTTACTGACAATATTGAGTCTCCTGACATGTCAGCTATCAGCAGAGGAGCACTTAATTCTCTTTGGTTTGATATCAGCATCTGATTGTTTTCAAGCCTTATCATTTTATAATCAAGCCGTTTTGTAGTCCCCAGGAAATCATCAAAGAACCATGAAAGGTCTTTGCCGGAGCGCGATTCGAAAATTGTTCTCAGATCATCCGGGCCGGGATGTCTGTTTTTCCATGTGCAATAGTATTCATGCATAACAGAATCAAACTGAGTATCTCCAAGGTACGATCGCAGCATGGTGAATCCCTGAGCACCTTTATTATATACCATGATATTATAATCAATGCGGCTGTAACCGGGTGCTGCAAGATTAATTGGTTGCTCTGAGTTATTACGGGCCCTGATAAGCCATTCTGTCTCCTCTTTGCGTTGCACAGGAATTTCATCAACACAGAAGAAAGCTGCCGGTTTCTTCATTCTTGGGTAAAATTCCCATAGTTTCCTGCCGGGAAACCTCTGTTCCATATAGCGCGATTCATATGAACCTACAATACTTTCATCCAGATATGGAAATCGACGTTCATCATTCCCCAGTGCACTGTAAAACCAGCTGTGACATATTTCATGGGCTATAACTGCTTCCAGCAGATAAGGATCTTTTGTGAGGCCAATCACGGAAAGTCCCGGATATTCCATCCCTGCCCCTCCGCTAAGAACACTCTGAACAGCTGTATAACTATCATAAGGATAATCGCCAATCAATTTTGAAAAGTACTCTATTGAGATGTTTATATATGGGATGGCGTACCTCCATAGCCAACCTTCCTGAGTGGTAAACATAGCCCAGGTAGTTATTTCCCTTCCTGAGTCAGGAAGTTTTACATTTCCTTTCATAACATGGAATCTCTTATCGGCAAACCATGCAAAATCATGAACATTATTCTCAGTGTACCTCAGAGTCTTCATTTTTTCAGACGAAGGAGGGAAATCTGTTTCTTCACTGTTTGAAATCTGCATCCATGAATCATCTTCAGAAAGAATATCAAGCATCAGCTTTTCTTCATCATTTTGCAAATTGCCGGTTGCAGCTACAATGTAATTTGCAGGCAAAGTAATGCTTACATCAAAGTTCCCATATTCAGAGAAGAATTCTCCCTGATCCAGATATGGCATCTGATGCCAGCCCGACCTGTCATAAACAGCTGGTTTGGGATACCATTGTGAGATATTATATGATTCTCCGATATGACCTAAGAGGGAGGTTACTCCTTTTGGAATTTTAACATGAAAAGGTGTTGTCAACACAATTGTATCAGAGCTGCATAATGGACGGTTAAGAATAATCTTACAAATGTCGGGGAGTCCAGGTAATAAATCCCACTGTACAGTAATATCATCTACCTTAAAATCGAGTGAGTCAATAAACCCTTTCAACTCCGGATCGTTGAACAGCCTGCTCTTTCCATTTAAGCTGAAGAGTTGCCTGGCCAATTCTGTTTTATTTTCCGAGTATGCATTTGGCCACAGGTGAAAATAAATGAACCAGAGGGTATCAGGTGAATTATTAATGTACTCGATACTCTCAAATCCATTCAGCTCATGCTTCCTGTCATCAAGCGTCACATAAATACAATAATTAACCTCCTGCTGAAAGTATTCCTGCGAAAGAGCAGTTATATAAGGCCATATTAATCCTGATAGTATAAAATACCTGAAAAAAACTCTGCGGAAGAATCCTGATAAAAACTGCCTGTATATAATTTTCAAAACCGGGAAGATTGCATGATGGAATTATAGAAATTTAATTCTAATGACATAGCATCATATTTATCAAAGTTACTTACTATTAGGCATATATGCAATTTTTAATAAAAATATATTGCATTTGGCTGACGACCTCTAAAAGGTGGGAATCATGTAACTTTTTCTGAAAATTCTGTAATCAAAAAGGGAAAAGAGAGGTTTATCTTTGCCTGTATAGTACATTATACAAACAATTAAAAAGCAATAGTTTAATTATTTTCAGTTAGTCAACTTTAATAAATCAAGAAAATGAAAAAGATTATTTTTTGTGTTATGGCAACACTGTTGTCATTAACATTTATGCCAATTCAATCAAATGCTATGGCTCCTGATGAGCCTTCAGCTTTAGTGGAACCAAAGCCGGCTGAAATGGAAAAAGTCAAAGTTCTGGAGGTCAGGCTGAATGAAATTAACAACATGGATAAGTCAAAGCTGACTTCAGCAGAAAAAAAGACTTTACGCAAGGAAGTTAAGTCAATCAAAAGCACACTCCGTGAAGTAGGAGGTGGTGTTTATATTTCGGTGGGTGCATTGATTCTGATACTCATCCTTTTGATTGTTTTATTGTAAAATTTTAAAAATTAAAATCATGGGAAATTTACTTTATTTGGTAGCGGTGATCCTGATCATTGCCTGGGCAGTCGGATTTGTCGGTTACAGTGCCGGCGGAATAATTCACGTTCTTCTTGTAATTGCTGTAATAGCAATATTGTTCCGGTTGATTCAGGGAAGAAGAATTTAATAAATAATTAATTAATTAATAAACAAAAGCAATGAGCACAGGGAAAGTATTATTAGGAGTACTGGCTGGCGTTGCAGCCGGTGCATTATTAGGAATTTTATTTGCCCCTGATAAGGGTACTGTTACAAGAAAGAAAATTTCTAAAAAGGGAGAAGATTTCAAAGATGATGTCAAAGAGACATTTAATGAATTCATTGACAATGTGACTGAAAAGTATGAGAAAGTAAAGGATGATATTTCAGATTTTACAGAAAAAGCGAAGTCAGATCCGGAGAAAGGCGGGAAAGAAGCAAAAACCTCCAGAGCGTGAAATTGGTTTCTTCAGTTTAATAGGTTTTAGAGTGAAAAGATGGAAATAGAAACATCTGGATCTGCTTCGGCTTTTTCAGAGAGAAGCAGGTCGAATAAAACAGCATTAAAGCAATTCGACCTGCCTTCTTTAATCGGGAACATGAAGGATACCAAATCGTGGAAAAAGGGAGAGCTTAAAACAGTTATACTGTTAAACGTACCCGGAAGGCAGATTGTCCTTACTGCTTTGCATGAAGGGACAGAAGTTGATTCGTTCCAGACCTGCGATTCACTTACTTTACAGATTGTTGAGGGAAGGATATTGTTCAGGACCGGCAGTGATTCTAAGTTCCTTGATGCTGGTCAGATATTGACTCTCAATGATAATATTAAGTACAGCTTTACGGCCAGGGAAGAGACAGTTGTCCTTCTGACACTGGCAAACTGTACATGAATTAGTGACCTTGTTTTTAACTAAGTATTCACGACTTAAGCTATGGAAAGCAACGCCAAGTTAATTGAAGCCCTCCTGGAAAAAGTTTCTGATTATGGAGTTACAAGCTTCGAATTAGTAAAGCTTAAGGCACTTGACAAAACCTCAGATGCTGCATCTACGTTCATCCCAAATTTAGTTGTATTTATTGTAGTTGCAGTATTTACGCTGTTTATTAACCTTGGAATAGCTTTTTGGCTTGGTGATATTTTAGGTAAAATATATTTCGGATTCCTGGTTGTGGCCGGTTTTTATGGCGTCATAGCAATTGTTGTGCATTTCTTTTTGCATAAGTGGCTCAAAAAGGTAATTTGGAATTACATTATAAGAATTGTGCTTAAATAGAATCAAATGCAAAATATATCTACTGTTTCAGAGCTTAAAAATGCAATTGAATTTTTAAAGGACCAGCAATCCGCTAAAGGAATGGTCGTAAGGGAACATTTTTATCTGGTCTATGACAGTTTTAAACCTGTTAATCTCCTTGCAGGGTCTTTGAATGATATTGCCAGGTCTCCTCTGCTGGTTGAAAATATTATAGGTATTGGTATGGGATTACTAACCGGTACTATGTCAAAATCGTTATTTGTCGGAGCTTCCGGCAGTAAGTTTAAGGGAGTTCTGGGGACCATCATGCAGTATGGAATCACAAATTTTGTGGCAAATAATTCAGGGTTTCTTAAAGCAGTAGGGACATCCTTTATTAAGAATGTTGTAGGCAGGAAGACAAAAAAAACTGAAATTCTGTGACGGATGAAAGATTAAAACTGCCATTTTTTATAAGAGCTACTGTTTTCTTCGTCGGCTTAATTGCTCTGGTTGCGATATTATACATTGCGAGGAGCATTATTGTTCCTTTGGTTTTTGCAATTATTATTGCTATCGTACTCCACCCGGTCGTAAATTTTCTTGTAAAGATCAGAATAAACAGGATAGTTGCTATCTCAATTACTATCCTTGCTACTTTTTTGATTATTGCTGCGTTCGGGGCTCTTATGATTTCACAGATTAGCCGTTTCAGTGAAACACTGCCTGATCTGATCGATAATTTTACAAAGGCACTGAATCAGGCAATTTCTTGGGTTTCAGGTAATTTTGAGATAAAACCGCAAAAGATACATGCCTGGATCTCAAAAACCCAGGGTGAACTCATAAACTCAAGTGGTGCGGCTATAGGGCAAACACTCGTTCTGCTCGGCAATGGGTTAGTGATACTGTTCTTACTTCCTGTTTATATCTTTTTAATACTGTTTTACCACCCTATTCTGATCGAATTTATTCAAAGACTCTCCAGCGACAATGATAAAAGCAAGGTAAGTGAAATAGTCTCAAAGATAAAAACTGTTATTCAGCGGTATCTTGTCGGGCTTGTAATCGAAGCCGGAATAATGGCAACCCTTAATACGACAGCCCTGCTTATACTTGGAATTCAGTATGCGTTCCTGCTTGGGTTAATAAGTGCTATAGTTAATGTAATTCCGTACATAGGAGGACTTGTTGGAGTAGCTTTACCCATGATGGTTGCTCTGGCTACAAAGCCATCGGGGTGGCATGCTGTTTACGTTCTGATTGCCTTTTATATTATCCAGCTTTTTGACAATAACTTTATCGTCCCCAAAATAGTTGCCTCCAAGGTAAAGATCAATGCCCTTTTCTCCATAATAGTGGTATTTGTTGGGAATGCTATCTGGGGAATACCGGGAATGTTTCTTTCAATACCGCTGCTTGCAGTCTTAAAGCTGATTTTCGACAATATTGAATCATTAAAACCATGGGGATTTTTATTGGGTGACACTATGCCTAATATATTGAAAATTAAAACAATATTTAAAAAGGGTAAGTAGAGACTGAATAAATGATCCAGTTCTTCAATTAACACAGGTTACTAAGTGTCGCAGCGGATTGTTCACAACTGAATGGTTAGAAATATATAAAAGTGTAAAGCCCCGGCGACATATATCTTTATATTACTTTCAAAGTATGTGGCATTCAAAACCTATTGAGGAAATTCTCAAAGAATTACATGTAGATCCCTCTCAGGGTCTTACAGAAGAGGATGCAAAAGTCAGACTGGAAAAATCCGGGGCAAATAAACTGCTCGGAAATAAGAAGAAAAGCATTATTGTATTGTTCATTTCCCAGTTGAAGGACTGGCTTATATATGTCTTGTTTGTGGCAGTTATTATTACTCTGGTTATGCATGAGTTTGCAGATGTAATAATAATATCTCTGGTAATAATTATAAATGCAACACTTGGGATGATTCAGGAACTTAAAGCTGGAAAAGCTATTGAAGCCCTGCAGAAATTGTCATATCCTAAGGCGATTGCCCTCCGGAACGGAAATAACACAAATATTGATTCAGAAAAAATTGTTCCTGGAGATATTCTGATTCTTACTGCCGGACAGATCATTGCTGCTGATATCCGATTAATTGAAACTGCTGATCTTCAGATTGAGGAATCAGCCCTGACAGGTGAATCTGTTCCCTCAGGTAAAGATGCTTCCATAATTCTTAACGACCCCGGTACTCCTCTGGGTGACAGGAGGAATTCTGCCTTTATGTCGACAATAGTTACCACAGGAAGAGGTGTTGGAGTGGTTGTATGTACAGGGATGAATACAGAGGTTGGCAGAATTGCAAACCTCATTAAAAATGAAGCAAAGTCAAAAACACCTCTGGAAATCAGGCTGAATGAATTAGGAAAAACACTTGGTAAGTTTGCCCTGGGAATATGTGTGATTATTTTTATCATTGCTTTGTTGCAAGGCAGAAATATTGCAGAGATGTTCCTTATGTCGGTCTCCCTTGCAGTAGCAGCTATACCGGAAGGCCTTGCTGCAATAGTAGCTGTTGTACTTTCTGTAGGAGTAACAGCCATGGCAAAGAAAAATGCAATAATTAAGAAACTGCCTGCCGTTGAAACTCTTGGATCTGTGAGCATTATCTGCTCCGATAAAACAGGTACTTTAACCCAGAACAGGATGACAGTTAATACATATTATAATCTTGAGGGAGAGATGCCTGTTGAAAGGGAGTCGGAGAATGATGTTTCTGAAGATGTAAGATTACTTGTAAAAGCTATGATTCTGTGTTCCGATGCAACCCTGGAAAACGGAGAGGGAACAGGTGATCCGACAGAAATTGCATTACTGCAGATGGGAGATGATCTTGGAATCAACAGGAAGATATTCAGCTCTGTTAATAAGCGTGCCGGAGAATTCTCTTTTGATTCTGACCGTAAATTAATGTCAGTAATCTATTCGGCAAATGGAAAGTTTACAGTTTATACAAAAGGAGCTATCGGAAACCTTTTGAATATTTCCACCCATGTTTTGGAAAATGGCAAAGTAGTACCTATAACAGAGGAGCATAAAAAGCAATACCACAAAGCTACAACAGAGATGACCGGCAGGGCACTCCGTACTCTTGGTGCAGCCTATAAACCTGTTGCTTCTGTCATACTGCCTTCCGATATGGAAAAGGAACTGATTTTTATCGGCTTTGTTGGCATGATTGATCCGCCGAGAGCAGAGGTGAAAAGTTCCATTTTAAAGGCAAAATCGGCCGGAATAACATCTTTAATGATTACCGGTGACCACAGGAACACAGCATTCGCTATTGCTCTTGAACTTGGAATGGCAGAGAGCATCGATCAGGCAATAACAGGTCAGGAAATTGATGATTTAACTAATGAAGAATTTACGGAAAGAATTACCAGGTATCGTGTATTTGCCCGTGTCTCTCCTGAACATAAGGTCTTAATTGTCAGAGCCCTGAAATCTCACGGAAACATTGTTTCCATGACAGGAGATGGTATTAACGATGCTCCGGCACTGCATGCTGCTGATATTGGTGTTGCAATGGGGATTACAGGTACCGACGTAGCAAAAGGAGCATCGGATTTAATTCTGACAGATGATAACTACGCTACAATTGTTTATGCAATAGAACAGGGAAGAAATATTTACAGCAATATTAAGAAATCGGTTATTTTTCTGCTTACCTGTAACCTTGGAGAGGTTGTGGCAGTTTTTTTTACACTCCTTATTGGCTGGAAAGCCCCTTTAATTGCGACTCAGCTTCTGTGGATAAATCTTATTACTGATTCTTTTCCTGCAATTGCACTGGGTATGGATCCGGGCAATCCGGATGTTATGAAAGACAAACCACGTGACTCAAAAGAGAGTTTTTTTGCAGGTGGTGCCGCTTTTCATTTAATACTTGGAGGAATCCTGATAGGTGTATTAACTATTTTTGCATTCTGGTTCGGATACTATGAACATGGATTCAGCCCGTTCGACGATTCAGTTCCGTCAGATACGGTTGAATATGCCAGGACAATGGCATTTATGGTGCTGGTTATTTCGCAGTTATTCTATGCATTGGCTCTGAGGAGCAGTGTAAAATCAATATTCATGGTTGGCATCTTCTCCAATAAGTATCTCACAGCATCTATTATTCTGGGTGTAGTACTCCAGTTGATAGTAATAGGTATTCCGGTAATGCAGCGGGCATTTAATTTACAGATGCTTGATCTTAAAGGCTGGCTGATGGCTTTTTCATTGGGGTTAGTCCCTCTGATTGTAAACGAGTTTACTAAAATTGTTATCCGGTCACGCAAAACTAAGAATTTATTTAATGAGGCTGGACATGATTCCTGACATCAAAGACCTGGCACAATATCCTATCAGAAATCTTTCAGGATCCCTTTCATAACTTATTATCCCCACCCTTACATCCTGCCCTGCTGATGGGTTTGAATTTATTACTTTATAGTTGACAAGTACTGAAATAAATCTTTCTCTGATTGCTGTTGTATCATCTGTTCTTTTGTTCTTGACTGCCAGATCCAATCCCTGATAGAGCATGGTCATTGTGCCGTGTGACTTTGTATTATCTGCAGTAAAACTAAAATTCATTCCTTGAATTTTACCGGATGTGACATATATGAAAGCTTTATTCTCAAGTATGGGATTCAATTCTTCTGCTTCTATGGCAGCAAGAGTTCCTCTAAGCGAAAACGTATTTTTACTGTCGAAAAGTCTCGCATTCAGGAATAAATTAATCCTGCTTTTATCCATAAACATTGCATCTGTCTTCAACATTAAAAAAGCAGTATCCGTTTTGTAAATAGTATCATTAGTAATATTGTAAATTCTGGCATTGATATCATTGAAAGTCAAATAGCCTGGCTCATTTGCATCCTTAGAATGCTCTTTATAAGTGACATCCCCTGTTATAAGAGCGATTGAATCAATTTTGATATTACTGCGATAATTGTATATGATATCCTGGAATTCAGGCTTCTTTGTGTGATTGAATTCTTTTCTGTTATCACGGAATACTTTCATATTCATGTTTCCGACCTCAACAAAAGAGCTTCTTAGACTCCCTGATCGGGTAAATTCTTTAATGTCGAAATCATGAACAAATATTTTGCTGAAGCCTGCTTCAATACGGTTCTTTTGAAATTTGTACCTCGATGTGAAATCATAATCTGTATAATTCGGATGAAAAGATGAGCTGTCAATTGACAGAGTGTTTGTTGCCGCACTATAATTAATACCGGTATTTCTGTATAAGGACATGCTGTCTGCTGAATCCCAAACGATTTCTTTAGCATTAAAATCAAATTGTTTCACTGCATCAGGTGACAGTGTGTCGTGTTTTTCAACATTCAACTCCGATAATCTTAAAACTCCCTCTTTAACAGAATAAGACTGTGCATTGGCTGTATTTTTCACAAACAGATTTATTTTGTCAAAATATATGAGGCCAATCCGAACATCCAAAGGCACTAAAATTGGAATGATTGTATCACCAGAGGAGGTGAAATCCGCAGTAAAGTTACATTCAGAAATTATTACTTCCCTGATGTTTACTACTTTTTTGAAAATAGCTTTTCCGGATTTGATCCCTTTGAATTTTATGGATCCTATTTCTCCTTTTAAATCAAGGACTTCACTGCTATCATTTTTTGAATGTATTTTAAGTCCTTCCAGTTCAATTGATGAAAGAATCAATGAAGTATTAATATTGTCAACAGTTACAAGATAATCACTGTTGTTTTCATTCAATGCTGTCTCTACTTTTTTTCTGACCCAGAACTTAGTGAGTACAGTTATGAAAAATAAAATCAGTAATACCGCTGCACCTGCACCGACCAGAATTTTCAGGTTTTTTTTCCTTTTCAAGTTTGCAAATTATGTTCCAGCAGTGCTCTATTAGGTCTGAAATATAAAATATTTCTGAATGTAACCATCAGAATATGAATAAGTCCCAGGCCAAGAAAGCAGAAAAACCCAATAGCAAGACCTGATATCAGTATTCCTGCAATGATAAAGATCAGATTTTCCATATTTGTGGTTTAATTTAGGTTTAAGAATTTCATTAATACAAATTTGACTCTAAATGCTGTAAAAAATTTATATAATTCAGAGAAAATGTTATATAATTCTCAGTGAATTTTAGAAATAGCTTAAGTCGTTAATTACGGGAATCATGTAACTCTTATAAAGAAATGTGTAACGCTGCAAAAATCTTATACCCTACCTTTGTAACTAACTAATACTATAATATTATGCCGTTACTTACTATTTTAATCGTATTAATTGTTGCAGGCGTACTGCTCTGGCTTGTTAATAGTTATATTCCAATGGATGGCAAAATCAAATCTATTCTGAATGTTGTGGTTGTGTTGGTTGTCATTGTTTGGCTTCTCAAAGTATTTGGTGTTTTTAACTACCTGAAAGATTTCACTATTTAACCTGGCAGCAATCCTGATTTATCCGGATGCATCTTTTGATATAGAAGGGTAATACTTTACCTCAGCATTATGCTCCCGGTGGTCGTCGATCAACGGTATATAATTACCATGACATTCGGTTCCATCGAGTATCATTCCTGATTCTGCACTGACATTATGCAGTTGAGTTACCGTAATCCGGTATACTGTTTCCCTGTACCTGTAATGAATTTTATAAGAATCCCAATCAGAAGGAATACAGGGTTCAATATATAATTTGTCTGTTTCAAGTCTTAAGCCCAGCAACGATTCAACAATCAGCCTGTACATCCATCCTGCTGAACCTGTATACCAGGTCCATCCGCCTCTGCCAACATGGGGCGAAAGGGCATAGACATCGGCGGCAATTACATAAGGTTCAACTTTGTACCTGGCAACTTCTTCAGGAGATCTTGAATGGTTTATCGGATTGATCATACTGAAAATTTCCCATGCTTTTTTATTGTCACCCAGTTTTGCGAATGCCATTGCGACCCAGATTGCTGCATGTGTATACTGACCGCCATTTTCTCTTACTCCCGGAACATACCCCTTAATATAACCCGGATTTAAATCTGATTTGTCAAAAGGAGGATCAAGCAATTGAACTAAGGAGTCCTCATACCGGACAAGTCTGCTGTTGACAGATTCCATGGCGATCTGTAACCGTTCAGGATTGCCTGCACCTGAAAATACAGCCCAGCTTTGAGATATGGAATCAATCTGGCACTCATCGTTATCTGACGAACCAAGCGGTACTCCATTGTCGAAATAAGCACGCCGGTACCACTCTCCATCCCATGCGTTTTTTTCAATATAATGTTCTATTATTTTGGTTGCATTACTGCATATTTCGACAAATTCGTTATCAGCTCTTGCCTGTGCTATTTTGATAAACTGGTTAAGATTATCAATCAGAAAAAATCCCAGCCATACGCTTTCCCCTTTACCCTCGTTTCCAACCATATTCATTCCATCATTCCAGTCGCAGGTACCAATCAGCGGAAGCCCATGCTCTCCATACCTGAGTCCATGAAGTAGTGAACGCTTGCAATGTTCGTATAATGAGCCTTTTTCTTCCGAACGGGTTGGAAGATCATAATATGAATCGTCTTCCGGGTTCACCGGGCGTCCTTCAATAAAATGAACCATTTCATTCAGGATTCCTGTATCTCCGGTAGCTGTTACATAGCGGCATGTTGCTAATGGCAACCAAAGATAATCATCTGAACAACGGGTGCGAACACCCCTGCCAACAGGTGGATGCCACCAGTGCTGGACATCTCCTTCCGTAAATTGCCGGCTCGCAAAAAGGAGCAGATGCTCCCTCAGCAAATCTGGTTTGGTATGAATTAATGCCATTCCATCCTGCAACTGGTCTCGATAACCGTATGCTCCTCCTGATTGATAATATCCTGAACGTGCCCATATCCGGCATGCCAGATTTTGATATAAAAGCCATCCGTTAGCCAGTACATTAAGCGACTGATCGGGCGTTTCAACCTGAACAGCTCCAAGTGTTTGACTCCAGAAATGCCATACTGCTTCCAATGCAGCATATGCAGGACCTGGTCCGCGAAAACGGCGTATGATGTCATTTGCATCCTCCATATTCCGGCCTGTACCAAGCCTGAATATTATTTCCCTTTCCTGTCCTGGAGCAAGATCAAAAGGGACCTGAATTGCCGCGCATGGATCAAGTGATACTCCATTTTTCCCTGACAGACGCGATCGCAGCATTGCAGCCGGCCTTTTCAAGGTACCATTACGTCCTATAAATTCTATCCGATCGCAGGTAGCAGAGATTGAATTATCATCGGTTTGAAGAAAAGTCACACGACCAGCAAATTCCCTGTTATAAGGATTTGTTGCATATACAACGCTCCTGTTAAAATCAACACTGGTGTTCACGTGCATAGCAGTTTTATTCCTCATATCACCCAATACCAGTTCTACATAACTAATTGCTGATAATTTACAGGTCCTGCCTGATTTATTTCTGACTTTCAATACTGAAAATTTCACAGAGGCATCTGTTGCTACATAAACCCATAACTCTGTAATTATGCCTCCTTCATTGTGTTCGAATACGCTATAACCGAATCCGTGGCGACAGAGATATAGTTTTGATTCACTTTCTGTCAGGTGTGTAGGCGACCAGAAGTGTCCTGTTTCTTCATCACGAATATACATTGCTTCTCCGCTCACATCGGTTAAAGGATCGTTATGCCATGGCGTAATTCGATATTCGTGGGAGTTTTCAGCCCAGGTATAAGCCATCCCATTCTCTGAAATTACTGTTCCGAATCTCTGGTTTGCAAGAACATTTACCCATGGAGCCGGTGTTTTCCTGTCTTTCGAGGTTGTAATAACATATTCCCGTCCGTCTGTCGTAAATCCTCCTATACCGTTATAGAATTTCAGATCCAAACGGGGTAATATCTCATCCGATTTCAAATTGGGTTTATATGTAGTTGTCGGTTTGAAATTTGACACTGATGTATCAACATATCCGTGCCGGTTTACCTGATCTTCCAGAGTTCCGCGCTTATCGCTGATTATAACACGGGCAACTGTTTGGAAAAGAATACGTTCTTCGTTTGATATCTGATCTGAAGAGCGAACGAATATTCCGCCCGGCCGGTCAATGGTATTAGCTTCAATTCCTGCCGCAATTAATCCAAAAATTTGTTCCTGGAGTAGCTGCCGGTAGCCGGCATGATCTTCATTCCAGATTACCAGATCGACTGCCAATCCTTTTAATCTCCAGTATGCATGAGCCTGAACCAGCTGACGCACCAGGTTTATATTGGCTGGATCTTCAATTTGCAGAAGGACAATTGGCAAATCGCCTGAGATGGAATAGCCCCATAAACCGGATTGTCCCCTCCGGTTTTTAATTATGATTTCCGGCTCTGCCCTCAGATGTGAATTGGCATAAATAATTGAACTGGCAAGACGACAATATAATTGTGCATCAGGTTCGGTTGCATTTATCTGTCGTAATACTACCTGACTGTGCGTCCAGGCAAGTTCAAAAACACGATTTGCGATTTGCTTATCCTGGTATTTTTCAATCAGAGCCAGTGCTTCTTCACGTGATGCGCTGATCCCTGTTACCATATCAATTGTTGCTGATCCTTCAGGCATCAATACGATCTGGTATTGAACAGCCACTACCGGATCAAGCACTGAACCCTGACTACCGGAGAGTGATTTGAGACTGGTCATCGCAACCGGCGATTCAAGAGTGTTTCCCCGTCCAATGAACTGCATCCGGTCCGTTTCAAAGGTTATATTCCTGATCTCAGCACCATGAACTGCCATCAGGTGGAACATCCATGGTGGATTTTCGTCTGCTGACCGGGGCCGCCGCGTGCAAAGAATTGCCTGTCTCTGGTATATTATTTCAGTCTGTACAAAAAGATTACTGAATGCAGGATGTGCCAGATCAGCTTCATTTGGAGCCAGAACAACTTCTGCATAACTGGTTATATCAATAATCCTTTTCATTCTCGTACGGTTTGTCAGTCTGACCCTTCTTAATTCAATGTCGTCTTCAGGTGAAACTACCACCTCGGTATGACTGTCAATTTCATAGTCGCGACGACGAAATTCCGCACGTCCTTCTGAAAATATTACTTCATATTTCTCCGGGCGCTTAAGCACAGGATGGTATGTAGTTGACCAGAAATTTCCATTTTCGGCATCACGCAAATAGCAAAATGTGCCCCAGTTGTCGCGGGTAGTGTCTTCCCTCCACCGGGTTACTGCAATGTCTCTCCAAAGACTGTATCCTCCACCTGAATTAGTTATTATCACCCGGTATCTGCCACCGTTTGACAATAATTTGACTTCAGGAAAAGGTGTGTCAGGAGTGTTAAAAATACGTAGAGGTGCCTCCGTATTGCCATTGGCAGTACGAACATTTGTGACACCTGAAGTATGTGCAAAAAATGTTGTAGCTCTTGGGATCCTTTCCTGTAGCAATAGCAGGGTTGCCTGGAATAGTGGATCTGACTCAAACCTCTTTTGCATCGGACGATCCAAAAGAATATATGCCAGTGAGATAAGACTCATCCCTTGATGATGCGCCATGAATGACCTTACCACAACGTTTGACTGACCGCGCGGTACCCGGAGGGTTGTATAGTCAATAGCTTCATAAAAACCATATTTTCCCATAAATCCTTCATCAGAAAGTCGTTCAAGATTTGTACAAGCTTCTTCCGGCATTACCATAAGGGCCAGAGCCGTTGCGTAGGGTGCAATTACCAGATCTTCAGCCAGTCCTCTTTTGAATCCAAGGCCCGGAACTCCAAATGCACGATACTGGTAATTTAACTGAGCATCCACCCTGTTATATCCCGATTCAGAAATACCCCACGGTACACCCATTTGTTTGCCATATTCTATTTGTCTTATAACTGCAGCTCTGCAGGTTTGATATAACAAACTATTTTCATACGATGGCATTACCAGGAGAGGCATGAGGTATTCGAACATTGAACCACTCCATGACAGTAGTACTGGTTCACCGTTAATTTTTGTGAGAAGGCGCCCCAATGCAAACCAGCTTTCCTGAGGAAGCTGGTCCTGCGAAATTGCCACAAAGCTCGCTAAACGCGACTCTGATGCCAGTAAATCATAATAACTGGAATCACAGAGCCGCTCTTCAACATTATATCCTATGGTTTGGAGATGACGCGAGTTGTCATACAGAAAACCATATTCATATTGTGCAAATTCAGCTGATTTCCTGCCCAGCGATTCAATCATCACTATTCTTTTCTTTGCACGATCAGCAGCGATTCTGACCTGACTATTAAACTCATCAATCATCTCCGGAATTATTGATTCTGTCTCAATGGAAAGCAGATGAGCCGGAATTATATATTTCTGTAAATCAGAAATGGCAATTTCCCTCAGTGTTGGGATTGTATTAATAACCGGATTATTGTTCAGAATTTCATTAATAAACGGATGAAAGATCCATGGGACAAGATATGTTAATTCATCAAGGGCGAACTTACATTGTTGTGAGAGTTTATTTGCCCAGACATTGTATTGTTTATCAGTATTGAACAGTAAGGAATTTACAATTTCAGTTGAAGATTCTGCAAGTTTTTCGAGACTTTTTCGCAGATAGGAAAGCGTTACCGGTTGTTCATTCAAAATAGCAGCTAAGTATTTACGGAATTGAACAACCTGAAACGGTATTGTTTTTCCTGACTGTTCTGAAAGAATCTGAAGTGTATCATAAATTCCCTCAAAAAGTCTGTGTCCGAGTATTCTTCGATCCGGAAGAGTAAGCAATCCCTGTTGCAGTGTCAATAAGTGGGCGGCGAGGTTTCCACTGTCAACTGATGAAATATAAAGTGGTCTGAGTGGCTTCAGTGTCCTGGTATCGTACCAATTAAAGAAATGTCCGCGGTACCTCTCCATCGAATTCATTGAACTGAAAGCATTTGAGGTTCTTTCTATCAATTCACCGGTTAAGATATAGCCAAAATCATATGCTGACAGGTTTGCAAGCAGCGAGAGACCAATATTCGTCGGAGATGTCCGATGGGCAATCACTGAAACCGGATGTTCCTGGTAGTTATCGGGAGGCAGCCAGTTATCATCATGACCTGCAAAAGTCTCAAAAAAGGACCATGTTTTACGCGATAAACCCCTGAGAAAACTGTATTGTCTTTCTGTTAATTTTGCTGCATGCAATTCAACAGGTCTGCTGATCCACCAGGCAATACCCGGGAAAAGAAACCATAATCCTATAATCGGCCAAACCATTGCCAGAGTAACAGGAAATAATATCTGAAGCGAAACTGCTGTAATTATTGCCAGAAAAGGAGATACCCACATCGTCCGGAATGAATCAATAATGTTATATCCGGTTTTGTGTTCATTAATAGTAATTGAGTTCCATTCAAGAAGCCGTTTCTTTGAGATAATCAGTCTCCAGCATGTTCTTAGTATTGAATTCAGGCTGTAAGACGCTTCATATGGAAGGCTTATAAGTACAAATACAGTCTGGGCTACTTGTCTGGCAACCAACTGTCTGGATGCCCTAAGATGTTCTGCCAGACTAACTTCCTCTGGTTTTTGAAACAGATAAACGGTATACGTTATTAATGTGGGAATCAGTATGATTCCAATCACAACTAATGTCCAGAACCACGATGATGACAATATAGTCCATCCTGATATTAAAAGTATTGTCAATGCCAGTGAGACAAGACTTCTTCTGAGGTTATCCAGAATTTTCCACCACGATAACAGGGAGAGTGGGTTTTTCCGGGATGAGCCATTTATCTTTGGCAGAATCGGAAGTAACCATGGAATTAATTGCCAGTCTCCTCTTATCCAGCGTGATCTGCGGGCTTCATCCTGCCTGTAACTCGAAGGATACTCTTCAAATAAGAGAACATCACTTAATAAACCCGATCGTGCATAACAACCTTCAAGAAGGTCATGACTCAGGATTCTGTTTTCAGGAAACCGGTCCTTTAGAGTTTGTTCAAATGAATCAACATCATATATCCCTTTGCCAATGAAGGATCCTTCTCCAAACAGATCCTGGTATACATCCGATATGGCACGGGTGTATGGATCTATGCCTGGTTCATTACCGAACAGCTTTGCATATTTCGACCTGTTAGTTCCTGGTAAACTGACAGCAACCCTGGGTTGAAGAATGGTGTATCCATCTGTAACACGGTGTTTTTTTGTATTGTATACCGGCTTATTCAGAGGATGCGACATAGCTCCGATAAACTGTCGTGCTGAATCACGCGGTAATTGTGTATCGGTATCAAGTGTAATTACATATTTTATATTGTGTAAAAACCGTGTATTTCCTATGATATGGGAAAATTTATTCTCAGGACCTCCACGCAAAAGGGAATTCAAATCTGAAAGTTTTCCCCTTTTACGTTCATAGCCCATCCATATCCGGTCATTTGGATTCCATTTACGCGGACGATGGAAAAGAAAAAATGTATCACTGTCTTCTCCGGGATATTTTTCGTTTAGTTCTGTAATCTTATTACTTGCTAATTGGATCAGATGATCATCTTCATCAAGTTTTTCTTCTGCAGAGTCTTTTAAATCGGTCAGCAATCCAAAATGAAGGTTTTTATCCTGATTTGCCAGAAATCTTACCTCCAGAGCTTCTGTCAGATCTTCAATATTCTGATTATTCAAGAGCATAGCAGGAACAATGACAAGAGTTCTTGATTCCGGAGGGATCCCTTTAGAAAAATCAAGTCGTGGCAATGGAAAAGGATTGACTAAAAGGGTAGATAACCAGTTCACAATAGCTATCGAGAGGTAGCTGGTACATAAAACCAGCAGAAATCCCAGGGGCCAGAGATACCATCTGCCAATTCCATCGCTGTGAGCCATTTCTAACAGGCTCCAGCTGAAGATCACAGTCAATAAGATAATTGAACCCAAATAGAATAAAAGAGGGACCTGTGCAACCGTTTTTTTAAATATGGAAATAATAGTTTTCTTTGATTTCGTAAGGTTCTCAAGTTGAGAAAGTCCTTTACCGATCAGATAAAATCCCACATGCGCCGTACGGTCCGGCTTTCCATTTAATTCAGCCCCATTCTTTGCAAGTTCTATAGCTTTCTTAGCCACCTCTATTTCAGAAAGATTACTTTTCTTTGCAATCTTTTCTATGATATGCCGGTAGTGGTCCCTGGTTTCAAAATCCATTACTATGTATGCATCGTTTGGGTCCTCTCTCAGGATCTGTTCAGCATGGCTCATCGATTCAACAAATTCGCGCCAGTCTAAAGCACTAAGAAAACGAAGACTGCCTATACTATTGCTTATAGAAACCTGATCTGCAGCCTGTTGCTGGTTTCCATACTGAATTCGCTGAACTGTTGTCTGATTTGATTCCGAAAGCCTTTGTTCTATCCATGTCAATGGAAATGCAAGAGCATGGCTTTGCCCCTGTAACCGTCTGACAAATTCTGAGACGAAAGGTGTTGACATCGGAGGATCAGACCTTGCCATATCAGCAATTACCAGGATCAGACTCTTTGGGTCATTTTCCGCTATTTCTATCATTTTGTCAGCCCATGAATCAGCAAGGTTTCTGTCGATTCTGCCGGCTGCCACCCTCACTGCAACTCGTCGAAGGTTCTCAATGAGAGCCAGGCGCAACATTATTGGAATGGCCCACAGTTCACCCAGTTTTAATGAATTGACAGTTTGATATGCAACCACAAACCGGTAGAGGCTATCAGGATCGATATGTCCTTCTCCGTGAGATATGATCTCTTTTGCTATATCGTAGACACGCGGGAGTCCGGCAGACGGACCATTTAGTAAACGGGGTAATTCCTTACTATATCCCTTAGGTAAATGTCGTCTTCCTGTACGGATCTGTTCTTCAATCAGGTAAAAATTATCAAGCAGCCATTCTCCGGCAGGTGTAATTTGCCGGCCGGCTTTTACTGCTTCTGATATGAGCTCATGTACTTCCAGGAGTATTGCTTCATTTTCTGTAAGCCGGATCAGAAGTTGCTGGCCAGGGTCAATTTTTGGCCCCAGTATATGTAACCCGGCTAATATCTTTCCATACTGCTCCATCTGTTCAATACTAAATAATTCCGAACGCAGCGGAGGTTCTCCATCAGCGTATTTCTGCGAGAGGTCTTTTTCCCACAGATGTGATTTTAAAAGGTGGAATGATTCGTTAATTATGGAAGGGCCTATCTTCATGAATTCCTGATCTTATAATGAAAAATTTTGAACCGGGGATGGTAATAGAATATTAGGAATGGTTTATCTGTTAAATTTCAACCCCAATTTTAATTATATATGACGTGATGAGTGTTATATAACTCTTCAAAGAAGTTACATTATTCACACTTTTATTTATTGTTTCAGTCCCTGATAATGTGTGAATGATGTAATCTTTCCCTTAAGTTATATAAGGTTGCCGGCATAGCTGTTATATATCTTTACAATCTGGGAATTATGATGAATTGAAAAACTCTATATACTCACGAGTTAAATTATAAATAAATTATGAACTCTTTAAATAATTCAGTACTTGATATAAATCTGGACGAATTCCCGGTCAGACTGGCAAAGCTTATTTCAGAATCAATAGATGATAATAACTTAATCCTTAAGATCGAAGCAAGAAAACATCTGGTTGGCATGGGAAGAACTGTTATACCTCTTTTGCACAAACTGTTATCTTCAGCCAGGGTATTGCTGAGGAAAGAGGCTGCAAAAATAGTTTCACTCATTGCTGATCGCAGGTCGATTCCATTTTTAATAGAATTACTTAATGATAAGGAATTTGATATCAGATGGATAGCAGCTGAAGGCCTGATTAAGACCGGCAGACGAAGTATATCGCCACTCCTGAAGTCAATTCGCGATGGTAAAAGTTCGCTTTTGCTCAATGAGGGTGCTCATCATGTTCTAATAGGATTGTTTAATGAAAATGAAAAGCAAAAACTTGAATCATTATTGCTCAGCCTGGACAACTACCATTCTATAGGCGAGACAGCTCCGACAGAAGCTGCTCAAGCCTTAAAGGCAGTTTTCAAATGCAAGAATTAAATGATTTTATATAAATCCCTTCTCATAGATGGTTTAGCTATTATTAAGGTATGGGCAATCGGATTTTTCGGTTTACATCTATCCGGAATAATTCATATACTGCCTGTAATTGCAATCTTAACTTTACTGGGAAGTTTCCTCTCCTTCAGAACAAATATCCGTTAAAGCAAGTCTGTAAAATCAAAGTAAGAAAGTGGCTTGCTTTCAATCCATTCGAAAAGTATAGTTCTGATCAATCAATGGATGGTTCAACTGTATTTATCATTTATTCATAGTGGGAATAATGTAACTTATTCTATTAATTGTGTAACACTTTTTTTCAGAGCAGAGTTCAACTTAGCAGAGGAATAATTTATTGATGTTGTAAATTACTTGCTTAAGTTGATAAAGCTTTGAAAATCAGAATTAAAAATCAAGTTTATCCCGTAAATTTTAATGGGTCAATTCTTATCGGAACAAGGATTGTATTAATCTATTTTTGATCCTGAATAGAAGAGATATTTCAATATTATAGTTAAGAGATTATCAGGAGTTTTATCAATTCAATAGTTAGTCACGAATTATGTGACTGACGGGGCGAAAGCATGTCAGGGGGAGTGATTCTGACTTAAAAATATCTTCAATAAATAATGCAATTGACAATTTTTATGAAACGGTTAATCCGGTTTAAAATCAACATTATTAATAAAATAGAGTTTTCCAAAAGAATGCTTCTTTTGATGTGCGTTGTTTTATTGATATCAACAGATGGGTTTGGGAGATTGAGAGCAGATTTTTCTGCAAGCAGCATAAAAATATGTGATGGATCATCTGTAATTTTTACTAATACTTCAACAGGGACTTCAGGATCAACTACATATTTCTGGGATTTTGGATCAGGTGCTTCACCTGAAAGTGCAGAAGGTATTGGTCCACATCTGGTTAGCTATTCAGGTTCAGGAACGAAGACTGTGAGCCTTACAATAAAAGATGAAGAAGATGATGATGATGAAGAAAAAGAAATAACAGTATATGCCATACCCGATGTACCGGAAATAATTGTCATAGATAATTGCGATACCACATCAGCCTTGTCAACAATTGCAGAAGGTACATTATTATGGAGTACCATGGAGACATCATCATCAATAACTGTAACAACAGCAGGAATTTATACAGTTACTACAACTATTGATGGTTGTACGAGTGCCCCGGGAAGCGCAACGGCAGCACCAAAAAACACACCTGCAGCTCCTGAAGTGACCGTTATGGACAATTGTGATAGCACATCAATCTTATCAACTGAAGCCGGGGGGGAATTATTATGGAGTACTCTGGAGACATCATCATCAATTACCGTAACAACAGCAGGAATTTAT
>Ga0154307_1033_pt1 | contig 34893 bp, 21 predicted proteins | sample RifGroA2_FD_105601 | JGI IMG/M metagenome (GOLD analysis project Ga0154307, IMG submission 105601) | Bacteroidetes bacterium GWA2_40_15 | reverse complement strand
ATTAATTTGAATATGAAAGCAAAATATTTTATCGGCTCATTTGCAATGGCTGTTTTAGGAACAGTTATCACATTATTTGTATATACAAGATATATTGAGAAGGATCTTCCTGTTTTTACACAGGACAGTTCATCAGTGGAAGTTCAAAACGCAAGAGCAATGCTGACATCTTTTCAGATGCAGGCCGGGCAGGTTGATTTTACCTATGCGGCAGAACAGACGGTTCACGCTGTGGTACATGTCCATACCAGGAAGATGATGGGCGGGTATGCTCAGAATCCTATTATGGAGTGGTTTTATGGCGACCGGTATTCTACTAAACCGAGAGAGGTAAGTGGTTACGGTTCAGGTGTTATAATATCAGCCGACGGATATATAATTACAAATAACCATGTTATAGAAGGTGCTGACGGGGTTGAAGTGATTCTGAATGACAAAAGGACGCTTCAGGCTAAGATTGTCGGTACTGATCCAAGCACAGATATTGCACTTTTAAAGGTTACTTCAGATAATCTGCCATACATTAAGTATGGTGATTCAGAGCAGCTGAAACTGGGAGAGTGGGTTCTGGCTGTTGGAAATCCTTTTAATCTTACATCAACAGTTACTGCCGGTATAGTAAGTGCCAAGGGAAGAAGACTTGGAATACTTGAAGGCGATTACATGATTGAATCATTCATTCAGACTGATGCAGCCCTGAACATGGGTAACAGCGGAGGAGCTCTTGTAAATACCAAGGGTCTGCTGGTGGGAATAACTTCTGCAATTCTTTCTCCCAGCGGAGCTTATGCAGGAAATTCATTTGCCATCCCGATAACAATTGTGAGGAAGGTAGTCGAAGACCTTAAGGAATTTGGAGAGGTGCAGAGGGCAATTATAGGAGTCAATATCAGGGATGTCAGCTCGGATGATGCTGAAAAATATAAGCTCGACAGGGTCAGAGGCATAATGATAACAGGCATAGTTGCAAACGGATCGGCTGAGGCAGCCGGACTTAAAGCGAATGATATAATAACAGCTTTTGATGGTGTGCCGGTAAATACTACTGCAGAACTGCAGGAGCAGGTTGGAAAGCGTCGTCCTGGTGATAAGTCTACCGTAACTTACCTCCGTAATGGCAAAGAGTCAACGGTAAATGTTACAATGAAAAATGTTGCGGGCAATACAAATGTTGTTACTGCAGATACAGGTACTGATTTAGTATTTGGAGCCCGGCTGGCTAATCTCAGCTCCGATGACAAAAATTCATTTGATGTCAGCTATGGTGTAAAAGTTACTGAGCTGAATGAAGGTAAATTCAGGGATCTGGGCATAAGAAAAGGCTATATTATCCTTAATGTAAATGGTAAAAAGGTGAATTCACCTGCTGATGTCCGTCAATTTACAAATAACGAATCAACCCTTAAATCCATCGGAGGGGTGCAGACCGATGGAACTATATTCAGTTATCAGTTTGGAAACTAGGATGTTTTCTCAAATAATTGATTGTTAATCAGGGGATTGATTAATTTCATCCCACTGAATACAACAATCATTGAATATTTTTGTTATTACATAATAAAGCCGTATCTTTGCGGCAAATTTTTCCCAACTATAATGAGACAGTTAAAAATTACCAAATCCATAACCAACAGAGAGAGTGCTTCACTCGACAAATATTTGCAGGAAATTGGTAAGGAGGAGTTAATATCAGTAGAAGAGGAAGTTGAACTGGCTCAACGTATTAAAAAAGGCGACAGGGCAGCTCTTGAAAAACTGACCAAAGCTAATCTGCGATTTGTGGTATCTGTTGCCAAACAGTATCAGAACCAGGGACTTAGTCTGCCGGACCTTATTAATGAAGGAAACCTCGGACTGATAAAGGCGGCAGAAAAATTTGATGAAACCCGAGGATTCAAGTTCATTTCATATGCTGTCTGGTGGATAAGGCAGTCTATCCTGCAGGCTCTTGCCGAACAGTCACGTATTGTCAGGTTACCACTCAACCAGGTAGGATCACTAAATAAGATAAACAAGGCTTTTTCCAAATTCGAGCAGGAGAATGAACGTACTCCTTCTCCGGAAGAACTTGCTGAAGTACTTGAACTGCCAAAGGAAAAAGTAACTGATACACTAAAAGTTTCCGGAAGGCACGTCTCTGTTGATGCTCCATTTATCGAGGGTGAAGACAACAGTCTGCTCGATGTTCTTACAAATTCCGATTCACCGGTGGCAGATAAACTGCTGATGGATGAATCACTCTCGAGAGAGATTTACCGTGCACTTGCAACTCTTACTGAAAGGGAGAGGGATATAATCAGGTATTTCTTTGGTATAGGATGCCAGGAGATGACTCTTGAAGAGATAGGTGAAAAGTTCGGTCTCACACGTGAGAGAGTCCGTCAGATCAAGGAAAAAGCTATCAGAAGGCTCAGACATGCCTCAAGAAGTAGACTCCTGAAAGGATATCTGGGATAGAAAACATTAATCACAATAAATCAGAGGCGCTATATCATAAGCGCCTTTTTTGTACTTCATTGAGGTTATGTAAAATAAAGCTAAGCGAAGTTTGCAACTTCGCTTCAAATAATCTGTAGTCTGAGACTACATTGTACTTACGGCGAAGTCACAGACTTCACCGAGCACAGGAAGTCACAGGCTTCGCCAGGCACTGGTTATGAATTATTGTATTAAAATGTACATAATAGCTAAGCGAAGTTTGCAACTTCGCTTTTATAAAATGTAGTCTCAGACTACGATATACCTACGACGAAGTCACAGACTTCGCCAGGCACTGCGTACGGCAAAACAAAATTTTTCTGTAGGTTTGTATCTCATTTCATTATTTATGGATTTTAAACTGATCTCTGACTTTCAACCTACCGGCGATCAGCCTGAAGCAATACGGCAACTGGTTGAGGGACTTGATAACGGAATACCTTTTCAGACTTTGCTGGGTGTTACAGGATCCGGTAAAACATTCACTATTGCAAATGTCATTGAGAAAGTAAACCGGCCGGTTCTTGTACTGAGCCATAACAAGACTCTTGCCGCCCAGCTTTACAGTGAATTCAAACAGTTTTTTCCTGAAAACAGGGTGGAATATTTTGTATCATATTACGATTATTATCAGCCCGAAGCTTATCTGCCGGTCACCGATACATATATTGAAAAAGACCTGTCTATTAATGAGGAGATCGAAAAACTGAGACTGAGCGCCACTTCATCCCTGCTTTCAGGCAGACATGATGTGATCGTTGTTTCTTCAGTCTCATGCATATATGGCATTGGCAATCCGGATGACTTTCATTCAAATACCGTGCATGTAAGAAAAGGACAGAATATAGCAAGAAACCTGCTCCTGCGAAAGCTTGTCGACAGCCTCTATTCGAGAAATGAGATGGAATTCAAACACGGCACCTTCAGGGTAAGGGGAGACACCATTGATCTGTTTCCCGCTTATGCAGATATAGCGGTGCGTATAACATTCTTTGGTGACCAGATTGAAGAACTTAATACATTCGATCCTCTTTCCGGCCAGAGGATTGATGATCTCCCTGAATATATTATTTACCCGGCAAACATTTTTGTGACTACCCGTGAGAGAATAAACAGTGCTGTGAATGAGATACAGGATGATATGGTACAGCAGGTAGCCCATTTTAATGAAATGGGAAAGAAAGAGGAAGCTAAGAGGCTTGAACAGAGGGTTTTGTATGATCTTGAAATGATAAAGGAACTCGGCTATTGCAGCGGGATAGAAAACTATTCGAGATATTTTGACGGTCGGAGACCAGGTACAAGACCATTCTGTCTTATCGATTATTTCCCCGATAACTTTATCACTGTAATTGATGAAAGTCATGTCAGCGTTCCCCAGATACGCGCAATGTTCGGAGGCGACAGGTCAAGGAAACAAACACTTGTCGAATATGGTTTCAGGCTTCCGGCAGCGCTCGATAACAGGCCCATGAGAATTGAGGAGTTTGAATCACTTACAGGCCAGACCATTTTTGTAAGCGCCACCCCGGCAGAATATGAACTCGAAAAGAGCGAAGGTGTCTTTGTCGACCAGGTAATACGACCCACAGGGCTGCTGGATCCTCCTATAGAAGTACGTCCCAGCCTTAATCAGATTGATGACCTGATGGAGGAGATAAGGACCCGAACAATGATTAATGAGAGGATTCTTGTTACCACAATTACAAAAAGAATGGCAGAGGAATTATCTTCATATCTGATCAGGTTTGGAATAAAATGCAGCTATCTTCATTCCGATATTGACACTCTTGATCGTATTGACATTATGGAGGCTCTGAGAACAGGCGATATTGATGTTCTTGTCGGAGTCAACCTCCTGAGGGAAGGACTTGATCTGCCTGAAGTTTCTCTTGTGGCAATTCTGGATGCAGACAAGGAGGGGTTTCTCAGGTCATCAAGGTCACTCACGCAAACTTCAGGACGTGCTGCCAGAAACCTTAATGGCAAGGTGATCATGTATGCCGATACAGTTACCAGGAGTATGCAGCAGACCATGGACGAAACAAACCGAAGAAGGGAGAAGCAGCTCAGATATAACCAGGAGATGGGTATAACGCCCACCCAGATTGTAAAAAAGACCGGTACTGTTCTTAGCGGTATGAATAAAAAGAAGGCAGCTGCAAAGGCTTATGTAGAGAATGAAAGACCTGATATTGCAGCAGATCCTGTTATTAAATATATGAACCGGGAAGCTCTTGAAAAAGCCATCGAAAAGACCAGAAAGAGCATGGAAAAGGCAGCTTCTGAACTGGATTTCATTGAGGCAGCAAGGTTCAGGGATGAGATGGCGGAGCTGCAGAGACTGCTGAGGAGTAAGCAGTAGGCAGTAGGTAGTAGGTAGTAGGTAGTAGGTAGTAGGTAGTAGGTAGTAGGCAGTAGGCAGTAAGTCAATGCCTAAATAAACCTTGAACCTGAAACCTTGAACCTGAAACCTTGAACCTTGAACCTGGAACCCGGAACTACTTTTCCGGTATTCTTTCAACCATGTTGTACACGTACCCTGCAATAGCAATCGATGAAGTCAGCGCCGGTGACTCCATACCTATGAGATTGATAAAGCCAGGATAACCCCTTCCACTTTCTTCCATTATATAATAGTCCCTGATCTGTTCTCCCGGTTTCTGCAATTTTGGACGTATCCCTGCCATCTCCGGGGCAATATCATCAAATTCAAGGAAAGGAAGGAATTTTTTTGCCGCAAGGAAAAATGCTTCCTGCTTTGAAGGGGTAAGCCTGTAGTCGTATACATTGGATTCAAGGTATTTAACATCGGGGCCAAGTTTTACACCACCGGCAATATCGACTGTTACATGAACGCCGATATGCTCGAGTTTAGGATGTGGTACAGGATATATCAGTTTGTTCAGCAGCCTGTTCTTAGGTGGATTAATCCTGAAATACTCTCCCTTGCAGAACATTATTTTCAGATAATCGTCGGTTATACCTGTCAGCCTGGCAATATTATCTGATTCGAGACCTGCTGAATTGATAACTATCGCTGAAGAAAAGCTGTATATCATTCCGTCTGCATCATTAAGAGTGATCTCATAGCCTTTATCAATGCGCCTGATTGCAATAACTTCACTGCCGTAAACGATCTGTCCTCCATTATTGAGAATATTTGTCTCGTACTGCTTCATAAGGCTGTGCGAATCGATGATGCCTGTAGAAGGGGAGTAGAGTGCCTTTAAGGCAAAGATTGCAGGTTCCATTTCAGCTATCTCATCCCTGTCAATAACAATTAGATCGTCAACTCCGTTTCTTAAAGCAGTCTCCCTGACACCTTCAATAACAGGTATCTCCTCTTCAGAAGTAGCTACGATCAGTTTTCCGCATCGTTTGAATGGAATATCATATTTCTCACAATACTCGTACAGGAGAACCTTCCCCGCCACGCACAGCTTTGCTTTAAGACTGTCCTGAGGGTAATATATACCTGCATGAATAACTTCGCTGTTTCGTGAACTGGTCTCCTGCCCGAAACTGTTATGTTTTTCTATGACAAATACATTTTTATAACTGCCTGAGATCTTTTCTGCTATTGCAAGTCCGACAACACCTGCTCCGATAATAGTTATATCTGCATCATTCATATATCTGAATCACGTTATTCAAGGGCATCTTTATCCTGCTGGTCAAAAATAAGTTAAAACCTGTTGATATTTCAAATGATCATTGTTATATTTAACCTAACCATCGGAATATGGTAATAATAGTTTTAAAATCGAATTTTCATTAAATTTTTCGAATAATTAACTATTATAGTTAACTTTATATTATTGTAAAATATCAGCTAAGAATCAGGTAATACAGTGAGATTATGAAAAGAGCGCTACTGTTATGTTGCTTGCTTGTTCTTATTTATCATACTGATGCTCAGGATAAAAGCCTGAATTCCGGCAAAATTGACCCATCCTATTTTGTTACACATTACCGTGATGAGTTGATAACTAAGCTCGTTGATCTGCCCTGCGGGATCAAATCTGATGATCCGATCAGGACTATCTTACAGAAACTTCATACATTTCTTCTTGAATTTCACCCTTCTGATGAGTATTCAGATGATATATATGCCAGAGCAGCCAATCTGCAGGCATTAAAAAGTGTTATGCAGGGTGGATATGGAATCGGATCCGTTCTCATTGATCAGAATGGAAAAATAATTGAAGAGGCTCATAATAGCCAGATGCAGAAACATCGTTCTGATCTTCATGCTGAAATGGCCCTGCTGACTAAATTTGAGGAAAGCCGAAAGGCAAAGAAATATATGAATATTTATGTCTATAAGCCCGGATTAACTGTTTTCAGCTCAGCTGAACCATGTCCTATGTGCCTGATAAGGATAAGTACTGCCGGAACTGATACAAAATATTGCACTCCGGGACCTGAAGATGGTATGGTAAGCCGAATTGATTTTCTTCCCCCTGACTGGAAAGCACTGGCAATGAAGCATGATGTATCACTTGGCAACTGCTCACCGGTAATGCAGAAAATATCCCACCTTCTCTTTTATACATTTCTCCTCGATGACAGGGGACCAAAGTAAGTTTTTCTCCTCAATGAACATTAAATATAAAATGTGGTATGCGCAGATTAATCCCTTATCTGATATTATGTCTTTTGATCCTGATCAGTGTCAGATCAAATGGACAGATACGCGTTGCAGTCAGTAAAACATATGGTACATACGAAGCATGGCTCAGGAATGTTGAGCCTGAGGTTGTTATTGTCAGCATATATGGCCGGAGTATCGATTCTGCTCTGACGCTTCTTTCAACTTGTTCCGGACTATTGCTTACAGGAGGTGAGGACGTTAATCCTGCACGTTATGGAAAGGAAAATGAATTGCCGAAGTGTGAGGAGATTGACAATTATCGGGATTCGCTCGAATTTGCTCTGATTGAGGAGGCCATCCGGTTAAAGATGCCGGTTTTCGGTATATGCAGGGGAGAACAAATACTCAATGTTGCGCTTGGAGGAACATTGTTTACAGATATTCCGGCTGATGTCGGTATTACTGTTATACACCGCTCCTCATCAGGTACAAATGGATGTCCTCATATTGTCAATATTGATAAGAATTCAACACTCTATAAACTGACAGGCACATTGCGGGATACAGTTAACAGCTATCACCATCAGGCTATTGATAAAATTGCTCCCGGATTTAAGATTTCAGCATTCAGCGATAACGGAGTTGCTGAAGCTATTGAACATGAATCACCTTCAGGGAAACCATTTATCATGGCTGTTCAGTGGCATCCTGAGAAACCGACTCAGAAATCCGGTCTTTCCAGACCACTTGCTGAGAATTTCCTGAAACACATCAGGGATTTCAGTACTGTAATGAAACAGCATGTTCCTGCAATGTGAGATTTTGTCCTTTTAGTATTTTTTGAATGTATAACTAACTTCATATAACATGAGATTTTACAGATACTGTATGATTATGATTTTCGGATTATCACTTATCGGGGTGATAAATGCACAGAAAGTATTAACCGTGCGGTTTGATGATTCAGATGAGGTACTGACTAATCCCGGTATCGGTTTCATGACATTTCAGAGGCTTAACGGGGATAAAACCAATGAAGGTGTGGGATGGACAGAAGGTCTTCCTGTTAATTACCAGGAGTTTAAGGGAAGCCTTATTACTCCTGATCATCCGATGACCTCTATAGCATACTTCAGGGTATACTGGAAGTATATGGAACCGGAGATGGGCAAATACAACTGGGAGATGATTGACAGGGTGCTTAAGACAGCTCATGAGCGTCAGCAGACACTTTTGTTGAGGATAGCGCCTTATGGTTCAGGAACAAAGAGCAACGATCCGACAGATGTTCCGCCATGGTTCCGTAAAATGGTCGGGGATAGGCAGGAATGGATCCCCGAAGGATCAGGTTGGCGGATTGATGCTGAGGATCTCAGGTATGCACAGTACTTCGGAAAAATGATCACTGAACTTGGTAAACGATATGACGGTCATCCCGACGTTGAAGCTATCGATTTGTCAATAATTGGTTTCTGGGGAGAGGGACGAGGTTCTGAGATCCTGAAACCGGAAACAAGGGAAGCACTGGTAAGCGCTTATACCGATAATTTCAGGAAGACACCACTGATAATGCTTCTGACAGATCCCAAAACGAATAAATTCGGTCTTTCACAGGCTGATGTCGGATGGAGAGTTGATTGCATCGGCGACCTTGGTTTCTGGGCTGACGACAAAGACAGGCCGGGATGGACACATATGTATGACTATTATCCTCAGGAAATTATCAATTGTGGAATGAAAGATGCCTGGAAGAAGGCGCCTGTAAGTCTTGAGGTATGTGGTACAATTAAGAGCTGGAAGGGTAAACGGGACAGTTGCCAGTACTGCCAGGGCTACACGGTTGAACAATTGAAATATATAATTGATGAAACTCTTAAATGGCATATTTCATCATTCAATGCCAAATCATCTGGTGTACCGGATGAGTGGAGACCATATATTGACAATTGGCTGAAAAAGATGGGCTATCGTTTTGTTCTGAGAAGTTTCTCATATCCCGAATATGCAGTAAGAGGTGAAAAGGTTATGGTAAAATCGTGGTGGGATAACAGAGGAGTAGCTCCCATCTATAGAGAATATCTTCTGGCGCTTAAGCTTACAAGTGATAAAGCTTCAGAGGTGATCATAACAGATGCTGATATAAAATCCTGGTTTCCGGGGGACAATCTTTTTGATGATGGTATTTTCATCCCGCGTGATATGCCTGCCGGAAGTTACGATCTGCAGATCGCAATTGTAGACAGGCAGTCACATCAGCCAAAGGTTAAACTGGCCATAACAGGCATAAATCCGGAAGGTTGGTATCCTTTAGGGAAAATTGATATCAGATAAGGAGGTAAGTAATTGTAAAGCAGGGTATGTCCGAAGGCAATAATAATCACTCATCTGTAAATCTTGGCAGCAAAAATACTTATGTACTCTCTGATAATCCGACAGGAGGTACTGCCTTTGCTGCATTAGAGTCATTTTGTGTTCCCGGACTGCTTGAGAATAACCCCCTGCTGATAATCACAATGGGCGACAGGATAATCCCGTCATCTGTATTCCGGCGGCTTGTGAAAAAGCATACCGACGGGACTCATGAAGCTGATCTGACATTTCTTTCAGCAATTTATGAACCTCCTAAAAACAGAGGGAAGGGAAGGGTACTCAGGGATGACAGAGGCAAAGTCGAAAGGATAATCGAAGAGAAGGATATTGTTGCAGAAGAGGATGACCTCAGACGGCAGTCGCTTCTAAGTATTAAGGAAGGTAATTGTCCTCTTTATGCGATCAGGGCAAAAACTTTGCACAGCCATCTTTCATCTTTATCGAACGATAATGCACAGAAACAGTATTACCTTACCAATATCATACAATCAATAAGCTGCGAGGATGAAGATGTGCGCACAATTACAACCTCAGTAAATGAACCTGAGTATGATCTCCTCGTATCAGATGTGACTCAACCAATGGATCTTGCAATGCTTGAAGGTATCCTCTCAACGAAAACAGGATTGCAGATAACTGAAGAGATTGAGGAACGCAGAAGGAAAAATCAGCCACTGCCCCCTTCAAGCCTGTGGGTAACAAGCAACATGCGGAGGCCATTTGCACTTGTCGGAAACGCAATTGCTTCAATGAGGACATTGCGTACAGGTAACATGGAAACAAGAGTGCGTGAATATCTGGGGATCGATAATTTCAGAAGGCTTAAACTGGTATCATCAGGAAATATTCCTGAAGAAAAAGGAGTACCGCTGAGAGCAATGGTTGCATACCTGTTTGGAGAAGTTGCAAAGAACTTCTATCTTATTCATAATCAGGATGAATGGATTGAATATGTGTCAAGATCTCAAAGAGGAGATTGCTGCTTGCTTGAAGGTTCCGGTTTTTTCAGATGTCTGGCACTTATTGATCTTGCCGAAGCCATGCTCAGGCGGGCATTCGGGATTAATCCGGATCCTGATTTTGTGGAAATACATACAGGAGGAGGAGCAACAGGTGTGAAACTGAACAGGTTTGATCAGCTTCCTCTTCTTCTTGATAACCTAAGAAGACTGTCTGCCAATCTGTTCAGCCCGGACTTTCCAAATTAAAATATTTGCATTATGGGTTATTTAATTGTATTTTTCCTAGACCGTATCTGAAACGGCTTCTAATCAGGTTATTCAGATATTAGAGATAATTTCAACAACGATGGTTATGGAAAATTCACTGATGAAAAATGCAATTAAAGTGATGATATTCACTTTCCTGATGGCAGTTTTACTGATCCACTTTAGCTGTAATGTATCGCATGGTACTGCTGACCTCAAATTTGAATATGCCGATCCTCTGGAGAAGGTTCTGGCGGAGGCCTCTTATTTCCCTGCCAGGGAAGCTGTCAGTGAAGTTGTAAGAGGTGAACATGCCACACTTCAGTTTGTGGTAAGGTCCCCATATTCAATCAGAGACCTTAAAGTAAGTGTTTCACAGGCAGAAAGTGAGGGAAATATGCTGCCGGCAGCCAAAACGGGATTTGTAGGATTTGTTAAAGTAGGGCGTACTATATGGGATTATTCCCGCGACAGGATAGTATCGGCTTCAGGTTATTATCCCGATCCTGTTCTTGAGCAGGAATCTATAGATGTTGATTTCGGCAATGCACAGCCCATATGGGTCTCCATTCCTGTCCCGGCAGATGCAACAGCCGGTCTTTATAAAGGAAGCATAACTATCACAGGAGTTAACGGAAAGAAGAAATTCAAAATAGCAAAAGATTACACCGTAAAAGTATACCCTGTTACAGTAGGTAAAACGAGTCTGTGGGTTACAAACTGGTTTTCATTAAGTCCTTCGCAACTCAGATGGATGAACAATGGTGATCTGTTTGAAGAGTACTCGGATCAGCACTGGGAATACATAAGGACACTTGCCAGGAAAATGGCTGAATACAGGCAGAACATTGCAATTATTCCCCCGCTCTACTTATCAGAATTCAGGTATGATAACGGGAAGTGGAGCATTGACTTCTCCAGATTCGACAGGGTTGTTGAGATATTCATACAGGAGGGTGTGATTGGCAGAATAGAGGGAGGCCATATCGGCGGCCGCGAAAGCACATGGATATCACAATTTGTAGTATCAGTGCCTTCGAAAGAAGTTTATCCGGAAATAAAATTCAGGGCTTTACCTGTATCTGATCCTGAAGCCCAGGAGTTCTATAAGGAATTTCTCCCGGCCCTTAATAACCATCTGAAGGAAAGGGGATGGGATAATATATATATGCAACACCTTGCTGATGAGCCGATTGAAGAAAATATAAAAAGTTATATTGAGATTGCCAGCTTTGTTCGAAAGCTGGTTCCTGACTTCAAATTTATTGATGCATGTCATAGTAAAAACCTTGGTGGTGTTCTTGATATCTGGGTTCCCCAGCTCGATTTTATGGACAGGGATTACGAATTTTATAACAGTCAGAATAAGAAAGGCAAGGAAGCCTGGTTCTATACATGCCTGTCACCTAAGGGTGAATATGTAAACAGGTTTATTGAACTACCTCTTCTAAAAACCAGGTATATGCACTGGGTGAATTATAAGTACAACATCCCCGGATACCTGCACTGGGGACTTAATTACTGGAACAGATGGGATCCTTTCGGAGAACAGACGGCAATACAGTACGAGGGTGGAAATGTTTTGCCCGGAGGTGACAGCTGGATAATATATCCGAAGAATGGGAAACTATTCAGTTCAATACGTTACGATGCTATGCGTGACGGAATCGTAGATTATGAACTTTTCAGGATGCTCGAAAAAAAGGATTCTGTTAAAGCGAAGGAGTTGGTAAACAGGGTAATATATAAATTTGACAGATACGATAACAATATTGAAGCATTCAGGGAAAACAGGCGACACCTGATGGAGATGCTGTCGCAATAAAAGGATCAATCTGCTGTCATATTTTGTGTTATTGAAAAATAAGTTAGATTTACCGGCTTTATCAGATAAATACAACTAATCATTAAATGGAGAATACAGATTTGCTGAAAAACAGGATAGAAAACCATAATAATAAAACATTCACAGAATTATATGGGACGGATACCTATGTCCTGATCGAACAATCATCTCGTTATGCGAGGTTACTCGAGAGGTTTAAAGTAATGTCAGCCTCTCCGGAACCTATGTTTTTCAGTTCTCCGGGGAGGACAGAAATCGGAGGGAACCATACTGATCATAATTACGGACGTGTTCTGGCAGGAGCTGTAAACCTCGATAATGTTGCGATTGCTGCAAAAAATAGCTCTGATATTATCCGCATTGAATCTGAAGGTTACCAGGGATTTGTTGTGGATCTTTCTCATCCCGCCCCTGTCATTAGCGAGCAGCATTCCTCCGCTGCACTTGTCAGGGGTATTGCTTCACGAATGAAGGAACTCGGATTCGCCATAGGAGGATTTGATGCAATAATAGACGGGAGGGTTCCCAAGGGATCAGGTCTTAGCTCTTCTGCATCATTCGAGGTTCTTATAGGGGCTGTTTTAAGCCATCTTTTTAATGAAGGGAAACTGGATCCTGTTGAGAATGCGCTGATAGGTCAGTATGCAGAAAATAATTATTTTGGCAAGCCATGCGGGCTTATGGATCAGACTGCCTGTGCATCCGGAGGGCTTGTTACAATAGATTTTGAAGATCCTGCAAAACCCGAGGTGAGAAAAATCGATTTCGATTTTCTGTCGACCGATTTTGCACTGGTGATCACTGATACCGGTGGCAGTCATGATAATCTTACTCATGAGTATGCAGCAGTATTTAATGAAATGAAGGCAGTCGCAGAAGTACTGGGATCGCGTGTTCAGCGCCAGGTTACTCTTGAGAAAGTGGTTGACTCCATACCTGTATTGCGGGAAATCACCGGCGACAGGGCTATACTGCGTGCGTTTCATTTTCATGGCGATAACCGGAGAGTTGTGAGGCAGGTAGAAGCGCTGGAGAATAATGATTTCAGATCATTCCTTGACCTGATTATTGAATCAGGTTATAGTTCCTTTATGTTTAACCAGAATATTTATGCCTCCGGCAATGTTCATGAGCAGGGAGTTTCACTCGCTTTGGCACTCAGTGAGATGGTGCTTAAAGGGCATGGTGCATGGCGGGTCCATGGTGGTGGTTTTGCAGGTACGATCCAGGCATTTGTCCCTCAGGATCTTATTGAATATTATGTAAGTACACTTGAGCATGTTTTCGGAAAATGTTCATGCCATAAACTTTTTATAAGGGATAAGGGTGCTGTTAAGGTTGACTTTTAATTTTTAATCAGGTTTGGAAATATGATGGTCAGAAAATTTTCACTTGACAAGAGCCAGATAAAAGTTCTTTTACTCGAGGGTGTTCATGAGAATGCTGTAAGGTATTTCCTTGAAAACGGGTATACTAATATTGAGTGCCTGAAAGAGGCATTATCCGGTGCGGAACTGGATAATAAACTGCATGATGTTCATATTGTAGGAATAAGAAGCCGTACGGAGCTGAGGAAGGTAAACCTGGAAAAAGCGCCAAAGCTGTTTACAATAGGTTGTTTCAGCATAGGTACAAACCAGGTAGATACCTGGGATGCAAAAATGCTTGGAATTCCGGTATTCAATGCACCCTTCTCAAACACCCGTTCCGTTGCCGAAATGGTAATAGCTGAGTGCATTATGCTTATGAGGGGAATTCCCGAAAGAAATGCTCTTGCTCACAACAGGATATGGATGAAATCACTGAATAACTCAGTTGAGGTAAGAGGTAAAATTCTTGGTATTGTTGGTTACGGGCATATTGGATCACAGGTTTCGATACTAGCCGAAGCCCTTGGGATGCAGATCTATTATTATGATATCGAGAAGAAACTCAGCCTGGGTAATGCAAAACCTGTTGCAACTCTCAACGATCTGCTGAAGATCGCAGACACTGTCACAATTCATGTACCATCAACTGAGCTGACGAGAAATATGATCTCAAAACAACAGATTCCCATAATGAAGCATGGAGCCTGCCTGATAAATTCCTCCCGGGGTGACGTTGTTGATTATAAGGCAATTGCAGAAGGGCTGAGATCGGGTCAACTTGCAGGAGTTGCTGCAGATGTTTTTCCGGAGGAACCGGCTTCCAATGATGAGCCATTTGTGAATGACCTCCAGGAATTTAACAATGTAATTCTTACGCCCCATATAGGAGGCAGCACTCTTGAAGCTCAGGCAAACATTGGTCTTGAAGTTGCCGAGAAGCTTGTAAAATACAGTGATACAGGGTCAACCCTGGGAGCGGTTAATTTTGTTGAGATATCTCTTCAACCCAATATTTCAGCACAACGTTTTCTGCATATTCATAAGAATGTCCCGGGTGTTTTACGCGAACTGAACAGCTTTTTTGCTTCCAGAAGCATTAATGTATCTGCCGAATATCTGCAGACAGATCCTGACATAGGCTATGTTATAATGGAAACAGAGAGCGAGTTCAATGCTTTTGTGCTGAGGGACCTGAAGAAAATACCGCATACAATAAGAGCCAGGATATTGCATTAGGAATAATGCATAATTGCTTAATGCATCTGAAATACAATCGGCCGATTCAACAAAAAATCAGAAAGATCTTACACTGTTCGCGTTTTATCAGTACGGGTGGGTTTTACAGACAAACCAGTTTGTGAGAGGCAATAATATAAATCAGATGCCGATAAACCAGTACAGATCGGCCTCCCTATTCCTTGGATATGTTAACTCTTCGATCACTTCGGAGGATGGAAAGCTGGTCCCGAATCCGGCTTCATTCAGCGATGGGTTTGAGATAAGTATCAGTCCTTCCTGTGAACTGGTGATGAACAGGGCATCTCTGGTTGTACAACCGGGATTCTTTAGCCGCTTGTCTCGCCGGGTGGCAGGGACGGGCTGTTAACCTCTTCCCGCAAACTTTGTATTTGGGTTGGCTTGTGCGGTTTGCGGGATGTGGTTTACAGCGAAAGGATTAGAATCTGATTCCGACTACCAGGATATCATCAGTTTGTTCCAGGTTACCACGCCACAAGTTTAAATACTCTTCAAGTTTTGTTTTTTGAGCCATTAAAGGAAGTTCATGATACGTTAGTAGCAATTCCCTGAATCCCTTTGACTTTATCTTCTTTGAATCAGGCCCACCAAACTGATCAATATAACCATCAGAGTATAAATAGACCATGTCGTCTTTATTAATCTTTATAGTATTTAACGAGAATTTTGCTTCTTTATCATAAAAGCCTATTGGGAATCGATCCGCTTTTAACAATGTCATTTCATTATTACGAATATGAACCATTGGATTAAGAGATCCGGCAAATGTAAGAGTGCTTGTCGACTGATCAAAATTTACAACTGACCCTTCCATTCCATCTTTGACAACAACAGAGTTTTGTTTCTGTCCCAGAGAATGTATTAACTTCTCCCGAAGGCATTCAAGGATTTTGTCGGGTTGTAATATCTTTTTATGACAGATAATATCATTAAGAAAAGTTGTTCCAAGTATGCTCATTAATGCTCCCGGGACACCATGACCCGTACAATCCATTACAGCAAATATAACTTGTCCGTCTATGTTGTTAATCCAGTAATAGTCTCCGCTTAAAATGTCTTTTGGGTGATCAATTATAAAATAGTCTGGAAGATATTTGGAACTGGTTTCAGAGGTTTGTATAACAGCATTCTGTATATATCTGGCATAATCAATACTGCTATTTATATTTTTGTTTTTTTCTTCGATATTGCTTAAATATTCAAGAATAAGTTGTTTTGATCTTACCGCTTCTAGTTGAGTTTTTATCCGGACGAGAAGCTCATCCTGTATAAATGGTTTTGTTATATAATCAACAGCTCCGATATTAAACCCTTTAACAATACTATCCGTATCTGATACTGCAGTTATAAATATTACAGGAATATCACAGGTGACAGGATTTTCTTTTATTTTACGGCATACCTCAAAGCCATTCATCCCGGGCATCATAATATCAAGTAATATCAAGTCAAATCTTCGCTTATTAAACCATTCCAGGGCCGAATGACCGTCAATTGCGAATTCAACAAGTAGCCCTTTCTCTTTTAAAAAGCCGCCAAGAACCTGAAGATTCCTGGGATTATCGTCAACAATTAAAACAGACGATTTTGTACTAGTATTATCAAGTTCCATAACAGAGGATTTTAATCTGTTTTTCAATACCATACTATCTTAAATCAGCAGAGAATTTAAGCTTTACATAAGCTCCTCCGGTGTCATTATTGCCGATCGTGATATTACCAAGATGAGCTTCCATTATCATTTTACATATAGGTAAACCAATGCTCAGATAGTTATCTTTCTTTGAGGTGCCCATATTAAAAATTTCAAATAAACTACCAGCATCGTTTTTAAATCCCGTTCCATTGTCTTTAAATTCACAGAAAATATTTTCATAATCATCATAAATGAGAATTTCGACTTTACTGTCTTTTGGTGAATAAGAAATTGAATTGTTTAAAATGTTCCCAAGACATGTTTTAATAAGCTCAGGTTCTCCAATAATCGATGAAGTCTTTGAATTATTTATGATTTTAATTTGATAATTACCATCCGAGATCATTGTACTATAATCATTTAGGATATCTTCAAGTAGCACAGATAATGAAACGGATTCTTTGCGGATATCAAATTGTTTTGTTTTCAATCTGGTAATTAGTAATGCATTGAGGGCGAATCTTTCAAGTCTTTTAACAGATAAATCCAGAATACCGATTATTTCTTCAACATCCTTTGTAGATACATATTCTTTTAAAAGTTCCAATGGACCTATAATACCATTAAGTGGGGTACGTATCTCATGACTTACTAACCGAAGAAACTCGGATTTTGTTTTGTCGAGATCCAACAATTTCTGATTCAAATCTTTGAGTTGTTCATTGGCATCTCTTAACTGAACAGTCCTTTCTGAGACTGTAGCTTCGAGTAATGCGTTTTGATTGCCAAGTTTTTCAAGACTATCTTTTAAAGAAAGATGAGTTTTTACTCGTGACAGAAGCTCCCTTGAATCAAATGGTTTAGTAATATAATCCTGTGCACCAAGTTCGAATCCCTTAAGAATGCTCTCCCTGTCAGTTTCGGCTGAAAGAAATATGACAGGAATATTGTCGTAGGTTTTATCCGAACGCACTTTCAGGCATACTTCAAAACCATTCATGCCGGGCATATTAATATCGAGCAGGAGGAGATCAAAGAGTCTCTTTTTTAACCATTCAAGTGCAGCCTCGCCACTGGTTGCAAATTCAATTGCAAAATTATTTTCACGTAATAATTTACCCAGTACCTGAAGATTATGAGGATTGTCATCAATAATAAGAATCGAATTGGAAGTTGGGTTTAATAATTCAGTCCTGGCCATTTCTTAAGTTATTTTAAATCGTTAAAAGAATTTTTCAAATTCCCGACTATAGATTTATACTTCAAAATCAGTTTAAGCAAAGTATCAATGTCGAAGCTATCAGCCGCATCAATCAATTCTTTACCGTAGGCTGCTATAATTTGTGAATTGTGCTTTAATCCCAGCTGGAAGAGGGCAGATGCAAATTCATGTATTTCATTAATAGGCTGTGTTACTGCAAATGTTTTCCACCTTTCGTGATAAACTGTTTCGAGTGAAAGGATCAAATCTGAAAGATTTTCAATTTCTCCGGTAACTAAAGTATCTGTCATTAAATTGTTACTATCCTCTTTTGTGGTTGTACTATACGGTAATATATTCATTAGGGTAAGGTATAGTTCAGTAATATTAACAGGTTTTATTAAGAGACCTGAGAATTTACTGTTATGAATTCTTTCCTTTCTATCTTTCAGCACAGAAGCTGAATATGCAATTACAGGAATGTGTTTAAGTTTTTTATCAGATTTAAGCTTGCTTAGCAACTGGAAACCATCCATTTTTGGCATCCTGATATCAGCTATGATCAAATCAGGAATCAATTCCTTTGCAGTCTTAAATCCTATAAAGCCATCCTCCGCTTCAATAATTTTTAGTTGAGTATTTTTAAGGGCGTCTTTAAGATAGCTTCTGTTATGTTGGACATTATCAACGATAAGAATTACAGCCTCCTTAAATATTATGTCGTCAGGATTGATTTTGATATCGGTATTCGTTGTTGAAAAGTCTCTCAGATATGATATTTCAGGAATTTTTATAATGAAAGTGCTTCCTTTACCCTGTTCTGATTCAAAACTGATTGATCCATTCATTAATGAAATGAGCCTTTTGGTAATTGTTAAACCCAGGCCGGTACCTCCAGTGTGCTTATTGCTTCTTTCCTGGGTAAAAGGTTCGAATATCAATTCTTTTAATTCTTCAGATATGCCGATGCCTGTGTCTGAGACTTCAATAACAAGGTCGATTAACTCTCCACTTTTCTCTTTTGAATAATTAATTATCTGAGGATTTTCTGTATAAACACTAAGCTTTATACTTCCTTCATTGGTAAATTTTACTGCATTGCCCAACAGGTTAAATACTATTTGCCTTACCCTTGCTTCATCAATATAAATACCCGGAGGTGTGCCGGATGTAATTTCAAGAATAAATTTCAAACCTTTTTCAGATACTCTCAGAGAAAAAATTCTTTCAAACTCAGAAAAGAATGAGCGAGTATCAACAAATTCAAATTCCAGATCGAGTTTTCCGGCTTCAATTTTGGATAGATCAAGAATGTCATTAATCAGTGTTAATAAACTTCTTCCGCTGGAAATAATGGAACTTATATAGTTTTTTTGTACCTGATCGGTTACAGTAGAACCCAAAAGTTCACTGTATCCCAGCACAGCATTCATAGGAGTTCTGATTTCATGGCTCATATTAGCAAGAAATTCACTTTTGGCCCTATTTGCTGATTTCGCTTCTTTCATGGCATTGTCCAGAGCAAATTCTGCCTTTTTCCTGTCTGTAATATCGAAAAGGGTGGACCTGCTCATAATGAAATTACCAGCGGCATCCTTAACAGATGAAGCATTAACAGCTGCAAAAAAATTAGATCCGTCTTTCCTGATAAACTCAAATTCAAGATTATTAATAAAACCCTGGTCAACAAAAACAGGAAAACTTTCTTTGAATTTCTTAAGACTTTCGGGGGTTAAAAAGTCAGTAAAGTATTTTATGTCTATTACTTCTTCTCTGGAATAGCCAAGCCAGTTAAGCTCGGTTGAATTAATACGTATAAACTTACCGGTTGAGTCGAGTGAATGATAACCGCAAGGGGCGTTCTCGTAAAGATCACGGGTTTCTTCAAGGGCTAAAAGGAGCTCTGCAGAACGCTCTTTAACAAGCTCTTCGAGATGTAACCGGTGGTTGTCTAATTCTATCTGAACCAATTTTCTTTCAGAAATATCAATTGATAAAATGAAAACCCCTTCGGGAACTGGTTGTATACTCAAATCGAAACAGCCAAGGGACCCATCAGGATAAGCGAACTCATTTTCCATATGATGTGGAACTCTATTTATCAGACAATGTTTAATAACATTATATACTTCTGTTTGTTCAATCCCGGGCCACATTTTGGCGTATTCCATACCGAGCAATTCTTCTCTGGGCCTTCGGTTATGTCTAACTGCCGCATCATTAATATACAAATACTTCCAATTATAGTCCAGAATCTGGCAACCCTCCATCATATTATCAAGTGTTGAACGGAAACGTTCCTCACTTTTGCGGAGCGAGACTGTCATATTACCTGCCAGCTTCTGAGCCCTTCTGGCAACTCTTTCTCCTGAACGAATCAGGAAAAATATAAGAATGCTTATGATAGAGCCTGCAATCAAAAGGATTAAAAATGATCTGTTCTTATGAAGAGCATCGAAATGTGGAGTAGAGTTTAAGGTAAGGAACCAAGTTCTTCCATAAAGTTTAAGTGATACATTTTTGGATAAAAGCGGTTTATATTCTTTAACCGGGTTATATGGTGAATTGGTTTCCGGAAATAATATATTATTTATATGGTTACTATTACTGTCATATATTTCGAAGGTAACTTCTTGCCCAGGATCTGGAAAGATTTCTTCAAACATAACATCAATTCTCAACTCGCTAAACACATATCCTTTTATTGCTTTTCTTCGATCTTCTATGGTGAGCAGTGGTTGATCCTTATTGTAAATGGGGACATAGATTAATATTCCAGGTTTCAACTCATTACCGGTTTTCTGAACCAATTTAATTTGATCAGTCATTGTAGTCATAGCGCTATCGCGGCACTTCTCCATGGCAGCACGCCTCAAAGGTTCCGAAAACATGTCGTATCCAATAAAACGCTTATTCCAATCGTCGAATGGTTCAATAAAAATTACGGAGGTATATACATCACGGTCTCCGACAGGCCAGACTTTATAATCAGGATGACCTTCTTCCTTGATACTTTGAATATGATCTTCAAGTTCAGATGCATTGATTACTTCGGCAAAACCAAGAGCCTGAGTCCCAGGGAATAATTCATCAAGATTTTTATATTTAACATATGCTGCCCAATCTGCACTGGTTACTTTATCTGAGGCAGCAAAGACTCCTGCCGCTCCCCGGAGGATCATCTCAATATCATGTAATCTATCATTAATTCGGCGGGTAATTCCGAGGCAATAATCGTCAAATCTGATCTGCTCTTTTTTCTTCGCCAGGTTATTTAATACCTGCCATCCCCAGAAAACAAGAATAAACAATATAGATAGTACCAGATAGGAATGGGATTTTTTGATAAAAGAAATAAAATCTTCTTTTTTGTTTGAAGTAATTTCCATACTCGATGTTTTGATTTATGACAAGTCTATTTTTTTTATCAGAAGACTGTAAATTAATACATTATCAAATAATCACCAAAATTTATAGATTAATTTTATAATCTTTAGTTGTTCGATCCAAACCAGGCAGTTTTGTTGCTATTGGACCGGAGAAAGAAGATACTTTAGTTTCCGATAAAGGCTCATTTGCAGCTTCCGGATTTCAAGCTGCAAATGGGCCTTTGAGCCTTTCAAAGTGTGGCTGATTATGATCTTTGCAAGCTCTTTCCGCAATATGGGTTTTAGATTGATATTGAATGATATATTTTGCGGAATGTGCTTTCAAAATAAGTCAGTCTTGCAACTTCAGAAATTTGTCAAGTAATTCAACCAATGAATTTCTGTTAATAGGTTTAATCAGATAATCATTAAAAAGACTCAAGAGATCAGCGTCCCTGTCCGTCTTACTATAAATAGCGGTCTGTGCAATAATAGGAATTGATGGGAACAAAGTTCTGATAATTGTTGCAGCTTCGTACCCATCCATTACTGGCATAAGAATATCCATAAGTACTAAGTCTATTTTATTAGTTTTTATGATTTCTACAGCCTCCTGCCCGTTTTTGGCATGGAATCTGGTTATATTACTGAAATCAAGAACCTTGTCCAAATATTTTAAATTAGTATCAACATCTTCGGCAATTAAAATATTCCTTTCGCCCCATTTGCTAATTATGTTTGAGATATCACTTTGTGGTTGCTGTTTTTTGGATTCAATTCCAATTACAATTACAGGAATACTGAAATAAAAAGTTGTTCCTTCTCCAACTATGGAATCAACCCGTACATTTCCCCCTAAGGTTTCTGCGATTCCTTTAACAATTGTTAGTCCAATACCGGCACCGCGAAATAATTTGTTTGAGTTTGATTCCACTTTATAGAACCTGTCAAATATTTTCTCATATTCGTATTTGTCTATACCTATTCCAGTATCTTTTATATAAAACTCAACTTCCGAGTTATCAATAAGTTTTGTTCCGATTTCAATTTGCCCGGAATCAGTATATTTAATTGCGTTGCTTATAAGTTGCCGCAATGCCATTTTTACATTATTTTCATCTGCTTCAATAGTAATATCTTTTGTGGATTCAAGACGAGACAGGAAGACTATGTGAGATTTATCGTTTCTATGGATTAGTTTTTTTGAGTCTGAAACTAACTTATTTAAACTATCATTGAGATTGAATTTCTTATTAGTAGAAACAAATTGTTTTGTGTCATATTTTGCAGCAAAAACCACATTTTCAACTAAATCCAATAAATCATCCTTGCTAAAATGTATCTGTTCTATGAAGAATCTGGAGTCTTCTTGTGAAATTTTGGGATCCTGAAGTAATTCAGAAAATCCAAGAATTGCATTTAAAGGTGTTCTGATTTCATGTGACATGTTCTGCAGAAATGCTGTTTTGAACCGGTCGCTTTCTTCGGCTTTTTCCTTGGCTCTGAGAAGCTCTTCCTCCTTCTTTTTGCGTTCGGTGATATCTTCAACAACTTCAATAAAACCCCTTGCCACACCATCCGGATCGGAGAGCGGAAAAGCATGAACCAGTACCGAAAGGCGGCTGCCATCTTCCAGAATGCCTTCAGTTTCTGCCTGATGGGGCCGACCGCTAGCCATAGCTTTAACACCAGGGCAGTGCTGACAGATTGCCTGGCGTTTCTCGAATTCTTTAAAACAGTTTTCACCTACAAATTTACAGGCTGGTTTATTAAACCACCTACCCATTAAAGTGTTTGTCATAATTATTTTGAAGTCTTTGTCGATCATAGAGACTCCAAAATCAATGTTTTCAACCAGAGATCTGTAGCATTCTTCACTTGCCCGCAACGTCTCATCTGCCCGCCTGCGTTCAGAAATGTCGCGTCCAATCAATTGGTAATATTTTGAACCTTCCATTTCAATTACCCTGGCACTGATCTCGATCGGGAACTCTGAACCATCTTTCCTTATATGAAGTGTCTCATAAAAGGCTGAACTCTTATCATCTAAGATTTTTATCTGTTCGGTAAGCAGTTTTAGAGTTGAAGGGGCCATGAGTTTTAATTTCTTCATCCCAATCATTTCTTCTCTTTTGTAGCCATAGGTTTTAAGAGCGCTTTCATTTATTTCAACTATACTTAAATGATTATCAAATAAAATAATGATATCATTTGCATATTTAAAAAGATACTCGAAATGATGTTCAAGAGCTTGCCTGGCGAGTTCATTTTTTAGTTGACGTCTGTACAAAATGATTTTTTGATTCCATATCCAAAATCCAAAAATGGCTCCATTCATCAAGATGAGTAATACAGTTACTATGATTGCAATTATTAAAAATCTTCGTATTGGAGTTTGAAGTTCTTCTATATCAATTTTTGTAACCATATACCATGTTAATCCCGGTATTTTGGTAAGGTAGCCTATTACGGGTATACCTCTATAATCAACACCTTCAGATATGCCTTCGGAACCACCTATCGCTTTTGCTCCCAGAAGGTTTTTATTTGTAAGAGGTAATCTGAGATTTAGTGCAGTATTTTTTTGATGTCGGAGTTCATTAAGATAAAGGATACTATCACCCTCCTGTCGTATGAGAAGAGTTTCCGAACTTTTACTTTGAGTTGGCCATTTATTAATAAGCGGGAAAATGATTTCCTGTGGGTCGATTCTAAGAATAGCAACTCCAAATTGTGTTGGTTTTATACTCTCAGGGTCAATCAGAGGAACAAGGAGATCAATATGAGGTTTATTTAACGATCCTGTCTTGTACAGGTCTGCCAAAATAATCTTTTGATTCTTTATAACTTCACCTATCTCTGCTTCGATACCTTCAACAGTTACAGAATCTGAGGATGAAACAGATAATTTTGCCTTCATTGTGATATCAACGAGAGAGACTCCATTGTAATCATATTCCCTGTTAATTGATTCCATCAGTTTAATCAGGTTTCTCCTTACCTCAGGCTGGTTTTCATCTTTAAAAAATTGCTTTATTTGCAGGATTAAGGGGGTATTGTCCCTGATAATAGCAGCATCTCCCAATCTTTGGGAATGCCATTGTTGAATCTGTTTTATCTTTAAAGATGCAATTGTTGAAAGATTAACTTCCTGTTCCCGGAAAATTCTGTTTTTCTGAGATTTATAATAAAGAGTGCCAATAATTATCATTCCTAAGGTAAAAAGGACGAAAATTATTACCAATCTCCAGGGGATAGTTCTCTTTTGTTCAGATGTTATGTTAAAGACTGACATTATATAAGGAGTATTTGGAATAATAAATAGGTTACATTATAAGAAATGAATAAGGAATTCAGCGATAAGGACGTGCAATAATAAATGTCCTAACCACTTTCGCTTATTAGCGTTTTAGCCGATTTTCTATTCATTAATATGCTTTTTGATTAACTCAAATAATAAGGTCTTATTAATTGGTTTAGAAATATAATCGTTGCATCCCGCTTTTATTGCCATTTCTCTGTCACCTGAAAATCCATAGGTTGTTTGTGCAATGATGATTACATCTTTATTAAACTGACGGATTTGTTGTGTGGCTTCATTCCCATCCATAACGGGCATTCTAATGTCCATTAGTACCCATTCTCCACACTCTTGTATCCGGCTCTTCCGGAGACCTTTCTTACTGAAATTTCCTTTACATAACCTTCGTAGTATTCTATTTTATTTATTTTATCTCTTATAGGATGAACAGAAAGTGATTTAGATATTGGGGATCCATCTTTCCTGGCCCAGAAGACTTCAGTATTCAGACAGGATTCATTTTGTTCCTTCTCAAATATGCTGAATAATTCATCGTTCTTCTGCTGCCGATTGTGATATAAAGTACTTATACTCTTGCCAAGTAATTCTTTGTCGTCCTTGAACCCCAGGATGCCGATAAGGGAACGATCCACCATAATAAGTTCCCCATCAGGTAACATATGAAAAATGGCAGCAGGAGTCCATTTCCCTCCACTCACCGGCATCTCTTCTGAAAACTTTTTAATTAAACAAGCCTGTAAGTCAGTCTTTCGTCTTTTGCTCATTCTGAAATTGCATATTTATTTTCATTAAATAATATGTTTAGCAACAGAAAGGTATGAATAAAAAATGAGATTTTGTTATTAAGAATCAGACCAGGTTATTCTCCATTTTACAAAGAGGATATGGATGCACGACGAAACGTGTGTTTGACAATAAATATTGGGTATCAGTTATCAGAAGAAACCGGGGGTATGAAAAACCTTGCAATTGACTTTATTAAATCTTGAGGTGTTATTGGCTTCAAAAGATAAGCATCGAATAATTCAATCATATTCTTATCTTCCTTGTTGAAATTAAATGCAGTCTGTGCTATGATCGGAATACCGGGATGAGATGATTTTATCCTTTTTGCTGCTTCGAATCCATCCATTTCCGGCATTAAAATATCCATAAGAATAAGGTCAAATTTATGTTCATTGGCCAGATAGACAGCTTCCAATCCATTCCTGGCGTTTATAGCTTCCATTTCCGCCCTCTTTATTACTTTCGACAGATAGGCATAGTTATTAAAGTTATCTTCAGCAATTAATACTTTTTTCCCTTTAAAAACAGAGATTTCTACCGGGGTAATTTCAATATTAAATTTACCGTCGATTGCTGACATGATACGAGGGATTGTAAAATATAATGTGGAACCAATACCTGGTTCAGATTCTATCCGGATTTTGCCGTTGAGAGTATCAACTAAACCCTTTACGAGTGTTAATCCTAAACCAGCCCCACGGTAGAGGTTATTTTTGTCAGATTCGATTTTATAAAATCTGGTAAATATTTTTTCTTTTTCATTTTCAGGAATTCCGAATCCTGTGTCTTTTACATAGAACCCGATAAATTCTGAATCTGGTAAGAATGTTCCAATTTCAATATATCCCTCATTCGTATACTTTACGGCGTTATCAACCAGTTGTTTAAGTATTTGAGTTAACCTTCTTCGATCAGTATTAATTTTAAGCTCCTTAGTGCTGTCAATTGATGTTTTAATTTGAATTAATTGTTTTCCCCTTTGATTCAGGAGTTCTTCAGAAAATTTAAAAATGCTGTTTATTTCATCATTAATTAAGAAATCAGACCTGTTCAGGGAAAGTTGATTTGTTTCGATGCTTGAAGTATCTAATACATTTTCAATAAGTTGGAGGAGGTCATCTTTGCTTTCATTAATGCAATTTACCGCAAATGCCTTATCTTCATCAGTGGCCATTCCTTCTTTTAATAAATCGGTAAAACCAATAATTGCATTCAGAGGTGTACGGATTTCATGTGAAAAATTCGAAATGAATGATGATTTCAATCTGTCTGACTCTTCAGCTTTTTCTTTTGCACTATTAAGTTCAATTGTCCTTTCGGAAACTCTTTTTTCGAGATTTTCTCTTTCTTCAAGTAAAGCTTTTTCAGCACGATCCCTTTCTTCCTTCCTGACTGACAGGCTAATGAGTAAGTCATTAAAACTGTCATACAAAGTACCTGTTTCATCATCTGAATATTTTTGAGCTCTCAATTTAAGATCACCGGAGACACGAATATTCCGGGCGATGGACGCCAAATTTATAATAGGTTTGGAGATCATCCTCTCGAGTAGTAGAGAGAAGATGAAAGCAAGAAATGCAGTTCCCAGAAAAATCAGCGCGATTACTTTAATATGACTGATTGTCTTCGATCTTATGACATCAGTCGATGCAACAAAGGTCACTCTTCCTATTGTTATATTTTCAGAAATTATTGGTTCTGTAATGAATAATAATTTATTTTCCGTAAATCCTGATGAATCAGGATTAACAAGAATTGATGAATTTTCGTAACCTGATTTATAATATGTAGCAAAAACATTATTTTGAGTATCATAAATAACTCCGGACAAAACAGAAGGAATATTTCTCAGTTTAAGTAAAATGTTTCCAGCAGCTTTATTGTCATCAAAAAGAATTGTCGGGACTGAAAAGTCTGATATTAATTTTGCGTTAAGTAAGATATTATCTTCCAGATCTTTTTTTGATGCACGGATGTTGCTAAAGACCTCGAAAGTGAATCCGATAAGAAGGCTGATAATTGTAACGGTAAGCAGAATACCAATAAGTTTTTGTCTGATTGAAAAATAGCTGAACAGTTTCATAATATTTCTTAAATGATTTTGGAATTATTCATCAGGAGAGAACTTATTTTAAAATTACCGGCCGATACAGCTTTTCTGTTGATTTCAAACTTGAGTTTATCCTCTTCAATATAAAAATTTATATGTATTCCTTTTGTTCCATAATCTTTACCGGCTGACAGGATCAATACTCCGGCTTTGTTGGCTGAAGCCATTATTTTTTCAATATCATTATATGAAATACCGGATAGATAACAAAGATCACAGGTTTCTATTTCTTTGTAATCTGATAACTCAATTACTGTCACCTTCCGGCTTTTAATGCTTTTATCTATTAATGCAATTTTCAGAATGTTATAGAATTCGGCATCTCCATAAACACCTATTTTAAAATAACCAGTATCTCTACTTGTTATCTGTGGCCATTCTACAAACCGGGTCAGACGTTCAATATAAGCTGCCCTTATGACGTTTTCATTATATTGAGCTTTCCCTTCTATATTGAAAATAATAAGATTAATAAACAAGAATATTTTAAAAACAGGAGCCATACTGATAATCCTCAACATATAAGATTAAAAATTTGCAGTTACCTTAAAATAAATATTTCTGCTATCCTGAATAAGCACATCCTGAACATGTTCGTAACCTGCCGGAGAATAATAAGCCCTGTTAAAAAGATTCCTGACTTTCAAAGAAGCTTCAAAGTGTTTTAGAAATCTGACTGAGTTAATACCAAGATTAAACAGATAAAGGTTTCCGGTTTTATTTCCCGCCAGGGTCTTTCTTCCGGTTTCAAAGAAAAACCCGGGAACAATGTAAAAATATTTTGTAACCGGAAAAATAAAACCTGATTTAACCATAAAGGCAGGGGAGTTTGATAAAGTTTCCCCGGTATGTTTGTCAAGGGTACTCTGCAAAGTCAGGTTAAGAAAAGCCTGGCTATTATTATCCGGATGCTTATATTTGAACCCATACTCCAAACCGTATCCTATTGCCTTGCCGATATTATGGAATTCCGTAAGATTTTCATCATGAAGATGCTGATCAATAAGATCAAATGTTAAGAAATGGTAGATGGAAAGATTACCGTACAAGGACTTAGATAATTTATGAGACCATACCAGCTCCTGAGCGCTGATTTTCTCAGATTGGATATCGGGATTTGCAACGTGAGAATTATAGGATTCGTAGAATGATTCGTAAAAGTTTGGAATTCTAAAAGCATCGCTATATAAAAGCTTCAGGGATGAATTTAACGAATAATTATAAACGAGAGCAAGTCTGGGACTTAAAGCCTGACCAAAAATAGAATAACGATCATACCTTAATCCGGCTGTGAGGTGAAGGTTTCTGACAATTTTAATCTGATCCTGGGCATAAACAGAGAAAGATGAGAATGGGAAATTTTTATCAAAGTAAGTAGTGTCATCGTCCCATTCCTTATAATCAGATCGAAAAATATATTTATATTCAATTCCTGCGGTTATAACATTTTTTTCGCCAGCTTCAAGATAGTACTGAATTTCTCCACCTCCCCATCGGCCTTTGGACGCATCAAAGTAATTCAAACCACCTCCGGGATATGAACCCGAATAACAATAATCATCATAGTATGATCTGAAGAGAAGGTAATTGCTTCTTTTAAATTCTTTCCGGTAGCCGGCTTCAACAAAATACCTGTCATCGATTGTTTTAACATCTCCTGTAAGATCAGCATTAAAAGCCCCTGTCGGAATTCCTTTAGCCCGGCTGGAAAAGCCTGCAGATAACTTAAAATTGTTATAAGAAAAGGCTGACTGTAAGCCAAAATATTCCTCCCAATCCATTCCCCGGGATATACCATTATTTGTTCCGGAAGAATCAAGTTCACGGAAGTAATAATCTTCACCTTTGGAAATACCACCTGTCCCGGATATTGAAAAATCAATGCTTTTTATTTTCTTTCCATAAATTACCGACAGGTCATTTTTTCCAAAACTTCCGGTTCCTGCAGAAACTGATAAACCATTAATCTCAGAACCTTTCTTCATAAATAAGTTGACTATATTCAGCATGGCTCCTGACCCGTAAACTGAAGCACCCGGTCCCCTGATAATTTCAATTCTTTCAACATTTTCAAGGTTTATTGCCAGTTCGTTACCCATAAATGCTGAACCATAAACAACCTCATTCATAATATGTCCATCTATCATTATAACGATCCTGTTATTATAATCTGTCGGACGACTGAATCCGCGAGAACCAACCTGCAGATAATTTTTATCGTTTGACAGATAGATACCTCTCTGGCCGTTAAGGGCTTCCCCCAGAGTCTTATAGCCGAAATATTTAATTTCCTCTGCCGTAATGGTACCTATGGACGATGCTGCCTCTGAAATATTCTGAGCATATTTTGAAGCAGTGACAACCTTCTGGTCCATAAGGTTTGAAAAAGACATTTCAAATAAGTTTTTAATACCTGCGGTATCAATCTGGCCAAAAGAAAAAGCTGAAAGAGACAGACAGGTAAAGAACAGATAAAGCCGATATGAACTTTTCATTATAAACACGTTAATATTGTAATTTCCCCAATCATATAATCGAATTCTTAAAGATAATTAGTTTTCTCAAATGGGAAGAATCCATTATTTCATTTAATTGAATTGAATTTGACTGGATACTCACATAGTTATAAGAAATTAAGTCTTATTTTTTTCAAAGAGAAAAGAAATTGGCTTTTAGTTCACTATACTAGAAGAATACCTTGAAGGCTCATTTGCAGCTTCCGGATTTCAAGCTGCAAATGTGCCTTTGAATCTTTCTTGTTGTGTCTGATTTTGATCTTTGCAAGCTCTTTACGCAAAAGAGGAATCAGATTTATTTTGTATGTATTCTTTGCGGAATGTGCTTGCAAAGGATTCTATATTAAAAAAAGGGGATGGCATTTTAGAAATCTGAAAAATTCAGCTTCATTTGCTATACTTAATATGCTTTCTGATTAACTCAATTAAAGAGGTACTATTAATTGGTTTAGAAATATAATCGTTGCATCCAGCTTTTATTGCCAATTCTTTGTCACCAGCAAATGCATAGGCTGTTTGTGCAATGATGATTACATCTTTATTAAACTGACGGATTTGTTGTGTGGCTTCATTCCCATCCATAACGGGCATTCTAATGTCCATTAGTACCAAATCAAGGTCGGGATTATTCCGGCAAGCCTCAACGGCTTCAACTCCTGTTATTGCATGTAAAACTTCATTACTGATTTTCTGGAGTGTTCTTGTTAGAAATGAATAAGATATTTCATCGTCTTCGACAATCAATATTTTCAGGTTCTTTATTTCAACTTCTTCTTGCTCTGCGGAAACAGCATTTACTATTTCTGTCTTTTCTTCAGATGAGACATTGCAAGGAATGGTAAAATAAAATATTGAGCCTATTCCTTCTTCGCTTTCCACCCAGATTTCCCCACCAAGCATTTTTATATAAGATCTCGCAATGGATAAGCCCAAGCCACTGCCTTCATAACCCCGGTTATGAGATTCACTACCCTGCCTGAATCTCTCAAAAATAAGTTCCTTCTGTTTTCCTGGGATGCCTATCCCTGTATCTTTTACAAAGAATTCAAGGTATTCCCCCTTTTTCTCACAGCCGAATTCAATTGAACCTTCATATGTAAACTTAATGGCATTTTTAATAAGGTTAGTAAGTATTCCGTAGACTTTTTCATTGTCTGTTTTAATTATGGATTCTGTTGATGACAAACTGTTTTTAATCAGGAATTGCAAACCTTTAAACCTAACTTCCGGTTTAAAAAAATTATAAGTGAATTCCATTTTTTCGTTAATATTAGTCTCAGAAATATTAATTTGAATAAGTCCCGATTCAATTTTCGAAACGTCAATAATATTATTGATGGTATTTAACATACGTGTGCCACTAATCTGGATGATTTGAATATAATCCTGTATGTCATCACTAGTTAAATTCGGTTCTTTTAAGAGTTCGGTAAATCCAAGAATGCCGTTCATTGGAGTACGTATCTCATGGCTCATATTGGTTAGAAAAGCGGATTTAAGGCGGTCGCTTTCTTCGGCTTGTTCTTTGGCTATGGTTAACTCTTCTGCCCGTTTTTCTTTCTCTTCGTTTTGAAAGACAAGCTCTTTGTTAGCAATGATTAATTCCGCTGCTCTTTCTTCTTTCTCTTTATTTTGAAAGGCAAGTTCCTTATTAGTCTTGATTAACTCATCTGCTCGTTTTTCTTCATTCTTTTTTGTTTCTGTTATATCGGTTGACATTATGAGGACACCCTCCGGCACAGGTTCGAAGCTTAAAAGATACCAACCCTTTGTACCGTCTTCAAAAATGAATTCATTTTCCATCTGCCGGGGAATCCGTTCTTGCATGCTTTGCCTTAAAATGGAAAACATATGGGTTATTTCAATGCCCTGGTACATTTCCATCATTATATGCCCAAGCAACTCTTCGGCAGGTTTCTTGCCTTGTTTTGCAGCTGCATTATTTATAAATAAATAGCGGTACTCAAAATCAATTATCTGGCAACCTTCCAGCAAATTTTCGAGCGTGGTTTGAAAGTATCCTTTCTGTCCGATATGATTTAATTTATTATGGTCCATTCTGTATTTTTTAATTTATTTAATGGAGCAATAATTGTTATTTCTATTAACATGTTTAACTTTTATTGGTTGAATCCAATATTGTTGAATCAATAATGGATATTTACTGACCCTTCAGAGCGTTATGATTAAAGATTCAGATCTGATACAGCAGAGACCCTTTTATAAATTACATCTTCAAATTTTTTGAAGTGTGCAATTCCACAGGCAATTTTTAATTTTTCACTGCCCCTTAGTTCCTGACCAACAGATTTGGTTTCGGCAACAAAGTAAATTTTCTTTTCGCCTTTGAAAACTACTGCCCAGTCAGGCCGATATTGACCAATTGGAGTTTTGATCTCAAACCGGTATGGAAGCTTGAAATAGAATTCAATCTGTTCGCTGCTCTCACAATCCTTTGCAAACTGGTTTTCGACACCACTGTCAAGCGGAATGTAGTTTTCATAAATTGTCTTTGAACTGTCTTTAACTGTGTGAGTAAATTCGTCAATGTAAATTTCAAAGTCGCTGTCATCAAACAGAGTCATTTCGTAGAACTTGTCTCCGATCTTTTCGTATTTGATCCCATCTATCATTAATTGATGTAATTCCTCCCTGATTTTGAAGACGGCATTGTCCATAAATAACTGAGGATTGAGTATGACCTCTTTTAACCGTTTTGAATTTTTCAGTATTTCCAAAATGGTGCTGCGCGTCAATTCCGTTTTGTTTTGTATGTAGGCAAGCATATCCGGAATCTCAAAACCGATCCCGTATTCGTCATTTGCACTATCGCTCAATAATTGTCCATCCACTCCTTCATCAGTAATCAAAACTTTTTTCTTTGTTGACCTGATTGCCGGCTTTTTAGTTTCATCCATTTTGCTCACTGCATTTGCAGCAAGTACAATAAGCTTTTCTGTATCGTAATTCACACTGTACTTTGTCTGAAACTTAATCTTCTCCCAAATCTGAAGAAATCTCGGGTCAGCCTCAAATCCTTTTCTGTAGTTTACTTTCTTTTTATCGTTCTTGTTCTTAGTCCTGCCTGAAAAATCAACTCCGCAATCTTCCTGGATTTCTTTCTGAAGGGCTTTGGCAAAATCATCATAGCGCTCATTGGCAATAACTGTAAGCTTGTTTATGTTGGGGTCGAAAATCCGGTTGCCGTTCTGATTCACAGATAAGCGTAGGCCACGGCCTATTTCCTGACGTTTTTTAATTTCCGATTTGGTTTCATTCAGAGTGCAAATTTGAAATACATTGGGATTGTCCCAACCTTCGCGTAAAGCAGAATGGCTGAAAATAAACCGAAGAGGTATATTAACATCGAGCAGTTTTTCTTTTTCCTGCATAATGAGTTTATAGGTATCATCATCAAGCTGCGTTTCTCCACCAGTGTCTTTTACCCTGCCTTTGTTGTCTTTTGAAAAATACCCGTTATGAATATCATTTACTGAATAATCATTCAGATCCTTATAAACAGGTTTGGAAATCTCTTTGCTGTAAATTTCTTCGAACCATTGAGCATATTTCCCTTTCAGAGGATTTCCATCAGCATCATATTCCCTGTAGTTTTTCACCCTGTCGATAAAAAAGAGAGAGAGAACTTTTATTCCCTTGTCTTTATAACTTTTCTCTTTTTTAAGATGTTCCTCTACTGTTTTGCTGATCATAAAACGCATAATTTCATCATTCATCCCGCCTTGCGTTTCGCCTTTCTTTAATACAATCCCGTTGATAAGTTCAATTTGCTCATTGCCAAAATCAATTTCATAAATTTTCAGTCCATCGTATTTTTCATTTCTGTTTGATAAAAGAAATAAGTCAAGGTTTCGTCCGCTTGCCGTAACAGATTTTCTTTTTACACCGCTAACTGCGTTCACATCAATTTTGATTTTAGCCTTAATTGCATTTCCTGTACGGGTGATATTTTCCAATTGGAGGAAAGGAGTGTTAAAATCTTTTTCGCTTATAACAGAATCAACTTCTATCTGCTTCACTAAACCCAAGTCATACGCTTTAACAGGATTGAGAGAATACATCAGATTGTAAAGGTTCGTATGAGTTGCAGAATAGCGAAGTGTGCAAAGCGGACTTAAATTTTCAATTGCCCGCTTGCGGATTTCCGTTTCCATATTCTGTGGTTCGTCGACAATTACAATCGGTTTGCAGCTTTGAATGAACTCAACCGGTTTTTTCCCGGTGAGTTTATCGTTTGTCTTGTTGATTATGTTTTCATCTTTTGCAAATGAATCAATGTTGATAACTAATACCTGAATTGTATTAGCAGATGCAAAACCTCTCAAATTGGAGACTTTCCTGCTATCATATACATTAGAAGTTACCGGAACTTTGTCATAAAGATTCTGAAAATGGTCTTCCGTTATTTCAAGATTTTTCATTACCCCTTCACGGATGGCAACAGATGGAACAACAATGACAAATTTTTTAAAGCCGTAAAGTTTATTCAATTCATAAATTGTGCGGAGATAAACATAAGTTTTTCCTGTGCCTGTTTCCATTTCGACTGAAAAATTCCAGCCGTTTCTTATAATTTCATCATTAGTTGAAACTTTTAAGCCGTTATTTTTTTGAGCATGTTGAATGTTTACTGTTAACTGATCAAGCTGTGAAAAGTCTATTTTATTTCCGAAACCATTTTCAGAAAGCAATGCGCCGGGTTGATTGATCGAAAATTCAAAGTCACCACCACTCAAGGGCTGCCCTTCAAATATATCAGTGATTGCTTTTACTGCCTCCAGCTGGAATTCCTGTTTGCTGTCGAAAT
>Ga0154307_1114_pt3 | contig 35320 bp, 29 predicted proteins | sample RifGroA2_FD_105601 | JGI IMG/M metagenome (GOLD analysis project Ga0154307, IMG submission 105601) | Bacteroidetes bacterium GWA2_40_15 | reverse complement strand
TCCGTTTGCCCCTCTGGTAACACAAACCATTCCGCAGCCATACTTTTCAGCAAACCACGCAACCAGTTCTTTTTCCTCATGTTTTATATTATACCATCCTGCAATAAACCTTAGTTCGTCATCATTTAGTTTTGCGATATCCGCCTTTATTAGAAGCTGTTCGGCAACATCCCTGCTGTTAAAAGGGGGCCTCAGGTTAACATCAATTAGCTTGACCGCCTTGCTATTGAGCAACGAAAGTATTGTTTCACGTGTATAAGGATGTCTGGAGGCAAGAGTGCCGTATATTATGGCACTTGCTTCCAGTGCAGCTTCCTTAAGCTCCGCAACAGGCTCCAGCCTGTCCCAGGCAACCTGATCAACAATTTCAAACTTCACCTCGTTATTTGCACCCAGACAGACCATTACAGTGCTGGTTGGCAACAGCGGATCAACCTGAAGGAGATTAGTATCCAGACCCTGACGTTCGAGAAAATCCCTTAAATCAGCTCCCAGTTTATCATTACCAATCCTTCCTGCAAAATATGAATTAAAACCAAACTTCTTCAGGTGAAGAGCAACATTCATCGGGGCTCCTCCGGCCTTAGGACCTGTTGGAAGCATGTCCCAGAGAACCTCCCCGACACAAAGTATTTTTTTTGGATTTAAGTTTTCTCCATTTATCCTATTTTTTGGTTCTGACATTGAGGCCATATGATTTTTTTTAAGAAATGGAACTTAAGAATTATAAAATTAAGAACCATTCTTTGTCAGACAGTGGGAAAAAATGTTCAATTAGGGGGGAGTAACTGATATTGGCAGGTTAATTAACAATCAATATCGTATGAAAAACAGGTAAAAAGAGAAATATGTCAAAGATTCGGATTAAAGACTCTTAAGGCGTAAAAGCATATCGTCAACATTAATCTCCTTACTGTGATATTTTTTGATCAGATCTCCATTCTTTGAGTACAATGCCATAAAAGGGAACTGATCAATTTTATAATAATCCTTAACAAAGAGATAATTGCCCTCCGTTCCTACAAAAATATTTTTATAATCTGCCAGCTTGTTTTTTGTTACATATTGTTTGACTGTTTCGACCGGCAGATAAGTAATCATAGCTATAGAAGCTTTTTGCAACACTTTTATGTGAGATAATAACTCTTTGGTAAGTGCATGACATTCTTCACATTCCGGTGAGAAATAAATAATTAGAATTGGTTTCTCCATTGGCAGGTTTTCAGCCTTGAATACCTTACCATCTGATTGAACCATTCTAAATGGAGGAACTTTGCCTGTCTGGGCATAAATATTGGAATTAAAACAAAGAATTATATATGAAAGGAATAAAATGATAAACTTCTTTTTCACAATAAAGAATTTTATGTAAATGTTGTTTTAATAACCATCAGGTAAAAATACTAAAGTTTTCCCTTGTTAAAGAAAAGAAATTTTAATTTAATACTACTTACCGACTATAATCCGTAGATTCCGGGCAAAACGAAGTGAAGCAAATAATCTCCTCTGAATTTCATTTATTATCCATAAAATAGTAATAATTAAATATTTTATGGCGAATTAGGGCTATAATATTTATTCTATCTTTGGCCTAACAGACCATGATTTTAAATATAAAGGAAAACCTATCTCAATATTTTATTGAAAAAAGACTATTGAATTGATGAAACCTTACTTATTAATCATATTCTTAGTATTATCAGGTTGTATTAGCGACCTGGGAAAAAAGTCTGAAAAGAAAATGATTATAGGATTCTCTCAATGCACGATGGTAGATGAATGGAGGAAGGCAATGGTTGAGGAGATGAAGAGAGAAATAGTTTTTTCCCGGGATTATAAAATAGAATTCGTTTTAAAGGATGCCAATGATGATAATAATAGACAGATCAGCGATATCAATGAACTGGTAAGATACGGTATCGATCTGTTAATAGTTTCTCCAAACGAGGCAGCACAACTTACTCCTGTAGTAGAGGAAGTATTTAACAAAGGTATTCCGGTTATAGTCATCGACAGGAAAATAAATTCACCAAATTACAGCGCTTTTATTGGTGCTGATAATCTGGAGATTGGAAAAGAAGCTGGATACTTTGCCATAGAAATATTAAGAAGTAAAGGAAAAATACTTGAAATAACAGGTTTAAAGGGATCCACACCAGCAATAGAAAGGGCAAAAGGGTTTCATGAAATAGTAGATGAATATCCTAAAATGTTCACCTCAAAGGTTATTGAAGGTGCCTGGCTGGAAGAAAAAACCCTTAAAATAACTGACAGTCTGTTCCGCTCTTTTAAAGACTTTAATCTGATTTTTGCTCATAATGACTTCATGGCAAAAGCAGCTTCAAAGTCGGCGAGAAAATACAATATAAAGCCATATATTATAGGTGTGGATGGCATGAATACTGCTTCAGGGGGAGTAAATATGGTTATAAATGGTTTTATTGATGGTACAATTTTATACCCAACCGGAGGTGATAAGGCAATCCAAGTTGCAGTCCAGATACTTACAGGAATGCCATTTGAAAAAAATATCGTTTTAAATACATACCGTATCGATAATACCAATGCCAGAACCATATGGCTTCAGGGCCTTCAGTTACAGGATCAGCAAAACAAGATTGATAAACAAAGTAACCAGCTAGATAATATGCTGAAGTTGTTAAATAAACGTAAAATCCTTTTGATCCTCACGTATGCAATAATAATATTATTGATGATAATTGTTGTCATGATTTTCATTTCGTGGAAGAATAAAAACCGGATGAATAAAGTATTAGATGAAAAAAACAAAACAATCAGCCAACAATACAAGATTATCACGAAACAACAGAATGATTCATTAAATCTGCTAATAGTTGCCGAAGAGGCTAAAGAGACTAAACTCCGCCTGTTTACTGACCTGTCTCACGAGTTTAGAACTGTTGTAACACTAATAACTAATCCTATTCAGGATATTCTCAGGTTAACTCACGATGAGTCAGTTAAAACTAAATTAATGGTTCTTCAAAGAAGTGCCGACAGGTTGACCAGGCTTACAGATGGGATACTTAAATTCCGAAATATAGATGAGAACAAATACCATCTTACTTTTTTTAGTGCAAACATATCACAATTCGTTGAGAATACTATTAAGACGTTTCAGGAACAGGCAAATAATAAGGAAATCAAACTTAGTTCTGAAATTATGCAGGAAATTTATGCTGAATTTGACCTTAGTGTTATTGAAAAAGTAATGTATAATCTCATGTCAAATGCTATAAAGTTCACTAATAAATTTGGCATGATTTCAGTTTCCCTGAGAGCTGAAAGCTCAAAAATTCAAATTAAAATAATGGACACAGGTATAGGAATTGCAAAAAGTGAATTACCATACCTGTTTGATCGTTTTTACAGAGTTAGTAATTGTTTACATTCCTCTGATAACAACTCGATTGGAATAGGATTAGCTTTATGCAAGGAATTAATTCAACTCCATGGTGGTCAAATTGCTGTAGAAAGTATTGAGTACAAAGGTACCACATTTTATATCACTATACCTCAATTCCATGGACTCACCAGCGCCGAGATCGAAAGAAAATCGATAGATTTAAATAGTATTAGTTATGAGTCTTCAAATCCATTGGAAAATGGAAAAACAGTTCTTATAGTTGAGGATAATCCGGAAGTATCCAATGTTATTTCCAATGTCGTTAGCAGGTATTACAAAGTTATTACCGCACGGGATGGAATGCAAGGATTAAATCTGGCGATAAAAGAAACCCCTGATCTGATTTTAAGTGATATTCTTATGCCCGTCATGGATGGCATGCAAATGTGTATGGAGATAAAAAAGCATGTTGCAACCTGTCATATTCCTGTGATCCTTCTGACAGCAATAGATTCACAGGAATACGAAATTAAAGGATTTGACATTGGAGCTGATGCTTATGTTACTAAACCATTCAACGAATATCTATTGTTATCGAATATTAAAAACCTAATTGAGACCCGGAAAAAACTCAAAGAATATTTCTGCCCCTCTCCGCTTCTACGGGAACTTCTTCAAACCAAAAATAAGTCAGATAGAGATTTCTTGATCGAATGTCTCAATAGTATATATGAAAATATACAGGACGAGAACTATACCCTGACAAGTCTTGCAGAAAAAATGAATATGTCCAGATCTTCATTGTATCGGAAAATACGAGCGGTAACAAAGCTAAAACCAGTTAATTTTATAAAAAAGGCCAAACTTAATTATGCTGCAAAGATCCTTTTGACTAATAAGAATTATACCATAAATGAGATTTCGTGGCGCTCAGGCTTTTCTGATTCAAAATACTTTAGCAAGTGTTTTATTCAGGAATTTGGGGCTTATCCAAGCGATTATGCTGGAAAATACGGTCAAACTGAGCACTCCATTCCGGAGGAACCTGAGCAATTCAATCCGGTCCAAAATGAGCAGCCAAAAATAAGAGTCTTACCAGGCTATTGAAGTCATACTTTCGGGCTGTATAAATTTACAGCAGAGAGTATGACAAATTAAACAATAGTAAAAAGTAAAATAAGAAAGAAGATTATTATAGTCAAGACCACTGACTTCTCCAATATGCATAGATACCTCTATGAAAATTTTTAAATTTTATGTCGGCTCCTGTAACCTGAATTAATTAAAATTGTTTGCATTTTTTTTATTTTTGCTATTAAGCGTTCTTTGGATCTTTTATATTCAGGTGAACCAACAGATGAACTTATATCTCAGGAAGCTGCAAATAGGATCAGGCTTGCCTGAATATAAAAGCTATTATAAACTTGAATGTATTTTTCAATTATCTTCTGGTATAATTTATTTTTCATATCGAAAGCTATTTCGGAATGATTCTTTTACAGTACATAACGGGAGTCTGTCTGATAACTGACCGGATTGGGTTTAATATCCGGATACCCATCCGGGAATTTTGTCAAATATGCGATTTTCCGAGACTTCATTCCGGTTTTTAGACAATCTGTCGGTCCGTCGGTATAATTAGTAAGCTTTACCCGACGCAACACAGGGAAATCCAACAGGCTATCGGGACCTGGTACTTTAGTCCGCCAAGTGGTGGTGGAGTCGAGAATCTCATAAAGTCTTATTTTAACTCTGTGTGACCAGACTATCTTGCTTTTAGCCATTGACGCACCTCTTTGTCAAGAACACTATTTTCGATAAATAATCCTTGCTCGATCTCCTTTTTTGATGCTATAATGTCTTCAAGTTGATCTTGCGTCAACTGGATTACTCCAGAATCAGTTTTTGAATCCAGGATTGTTTTTAAAGCCTTGAGAAACTAAAAATCGTTTATTTCAGAGATTCGGGGGATCAATAATTTCTTAAGTTCTATCGCTGTCGTTGTAACGAATGTATTTTACAAAGATAAGGAATTCATGATAATTTTCTTTACAGTACTGTAGTAATTCCATTCCCTCTTTCTACGCCAAAGAAATCAGATTAATCCCTTCGCATCAGCGAAGAGATTTTTATTTTATGATAAAGCCGAACCAGACTTGCCTGAGTGAGGGTTTAGAATAAAATATTGGGGCCGGGGGGCTCTCCCCTGAGGCTGGCTTATATGTTTGACTTAAAAGTATCTTCTTCTTCTAAATCACTTTTAGAAGTATTACATCAGATCAGTCTACTTTGGAAGAGAAACTCTCAGCCAAAAATATCCGGCAATACCTGATATTATTGAAGCTACCAGGATTGCGATTTTGGCCTTATCTATCATTAAGCCATTATCAAGCCCGACAATCGCTATAAAAATCGACATCGTGAACCCGATTCCTCCAAGCATACCTGCACCAATAACGTTTTTCCATTTCATGTCATAAGGCAATGCACATAATCCAAGAGCTACAGCAAGCAATGAGAATAGCGCTATTCCCAGGGGTTTCCCAATAACAAGACCGGCGATTATACCCAGGCTTAAAGGCTGATCGAGACCTGTATACCAGTTTCCACCAAGAACAATACAGGTATTTGCTAATGCAAACAGAGGCAATATTATAAAAGCTACCGGTTTGTGAAGATGATGCTGAAGAATATCTGACGGAGATTTCTCTTCAACCTCTCCATAAGGAACCACAAAGGCGAGTAAAACCCCTGCAATTGAAGCATGCACACCTGAATGCAGCGTGAAATACCACATCAATATCCCCAGGACAAGATAGGGGATAAGATTCCTTACTCCAAGCCTGTTCAGAATGATGAGTAAGAAAAATATCCCCAGGGCTATTAAAAGATTTGCATATAGCAGGGTGGCTGTGTAGAAGACTGCTATTAGTATTATTGCTCCAAGGTCATCAAAAATAGCGAGCGCTGTCAGAAATATCTTCAGAGAAGCAGGGACCCTGCTTCCCAGAAGAGAAAGAATCCCTATGGCAAAAGCAATGTCAGTTGCCATTGGGATGCCCGTTCCGGCAATAGTTTCTTTTCCATAGTTAAGAGCGATAAAGATACCAGCAGGTATAATCATACCTCCCAGGGCACTGAAAACAGGTAAAAGAGCTGTCCTTAAGTTTGAAAGTTCACCTTCATAGAACTCTCTTTCAAGCTCAAGACCAATAAGAAGGAAAAAGATGGTCATTAGTCCGTCATTGATCCAGTGAACCAGACTATGTCCGCCCAAATCATAATTCCATATTTCAATATACGTATTACCAAGTTTTGAATTTGCAAGAACAATGGATACTATTGTTGCCAGAACCAGAACTATGCCTCCGGCTTTTTCACTGTTAAAGAATTCATTGAAGAGTCTGGTTGTTTCAATCTTCCCTTCTATTATTTTCGTATACATCCAAAAAATATTTAATCAAAAAATGAATTACAAAAATACTTCATTTAATCTTCAAATTATCTGAAAACGGCACTCCCTATGACTGGAAAATTGCTTTCTTACCAAATATTTTTCCCCGGAATAGTAATTCATATCTTTCAGGAAATGATTCAACCGTAACATTTTATGTATAATAAAAAAAAATTAGTATATTTCAGCTTCAGGTGGAGACCAGAGACCACTTAAAAAACGGGGCGTATCCGAAAAGCCTAAAGAGTAGGGATTATTAATAATCTTTCAAATGGAAACAAGTAACAATTTTACAGTTATTATTGTGATTTATGTGGCAGTGTTTCTACTTATGATTGTATCTATGTGGAAAATCTTCACAAAAGCCGGCAAACCGGGATGGGCATGTATCATTCCGATCTACAACATTATTGTTCTCCTGGAGATAGTTGGCAAACCATGGTGGTGGCTATTACTTATGCTTATTCCATTTGTGGGTATTGTCATGGGTATCTGGATGCTCAACCTGCTTTCAAAAAGTTTCGGACATGGAGTTGGATTTACAATCGGAATGCTCTTTCTCTCTTTTGTTTTCCTTCCAATTCTGGGTCTGGGTGAATCAAAATATGTTGGTCCTGCCGGTCAGGCACAAGCACCTCAGGCACCTTCTGCTACATAATAAATATAATATCTGCGAAAATCAGCGGGATCAGCGGGAAAATAATTTTAGTTTCCCGCAGATTTCGCAGATTGCCGCGGAAACAATCTACCTCTTTAGTATTTTAATGGAATTGTCCCTGTAGATCTTTTTCAGAACCGCGTCATTCAGGCCGAGTCCATATAACGGCCAGTGATACCCAAAGAGATCAGTCTCGTAGAAGTGTTCATCAGATGATTCCAGAATTCTGAAAGTTACCTTGTAAATACTTTCGTTAAACGTCATATCGGTACCATATACGAGCCTGTCCTGATATTTTTCAAAGAATTTCCTTACAAAAACCGGAATGGGAGCTATCTCACCATACCTGGCCGATATGTCTGCATAAAGATTAGGATAAGAGTCAAAGCATCGTCCAAGATAGGAAAGATCGGCACAGCAGTTTAAAAGATGTGCTGCCACAAAGATTGTTTCCGGATGTTTTTTTAAAGTATTCTCAAACCGTTCAAGCATCTCCTCATGACTCTTGCTTCCATTATCGGTACTGATATGCCACGTAGCTGCATTCATCAGGCCGTCATTTGTTGAATCGATTTTCTCATACATCCATTTGTCCTCGGAAATATGAATATTTACCGGTACCTTGAGTTCAGCGCACTTTTTAAACAACGCATCAAAACGGGGGTCATCAGGCAGCCTTATCGACCTCTCCCTTGAACCCGCAGTAACCGCCTTTCCCTTGAACATCACCTCTCCTACACCTCGGGCTCCTTTCTTAACACATCTTTCAAGCTCCTTTACCGCTTCCGGTCCATAGCCTGGCTGGTCAAATCCATTATAATCAAATCCACACCAAAGCTCAAAACGGTCCTGGTACTTCGAATAAAGGTTGTATATAGAATCAAACCTTGAGCCTGTTGCCCCGGTAAAGACAATCGATTTCTCGATTCCGCAGGCATCCATTGCCTTAATCCATTTCTGAATCGTTGCTTCATCCCTTGCATATACATGAGTGTGCATATCATATGCTTTGTACTTAGCCTTACTGATATCTGTTACAGGTATTTTATATATCGATACCGGACTGTAATCTTTCAGCAAAATATCTTTACCGGCCTGTGAGTATAATGAAAAAAAGGGACACAGAGTCACAATAAACAAGTTGACAACAGAATTCATTATTACGCGCTTTTTAAAATGCTTTTTCATGATATCAGAAATAAATGAACTAATAATACTGTATGATTCAATGATGCTTTTCTGCCCTTTCGATTATCTCAAGACACATCCGTCCGTTGTGGTAAGGAGCCACCCAATGACCGGCCTTATCTCCCCTGCCCGGTACCCCCGTCTCCGATACATTTGGGAACCAGCCACCGTTAATATGATCAACATGGTAATCGTCAATAAAATTCCAGCAATTGACAGCATAGTCAAGAAACTTCTCGTTTCCCGAAATCTCATAAGCGTTAAAATAACCTACTACTGTCTCGACCTGTGCCCACCAGCTGCGGCTGGTCTGTACATGCCCTGTCGCAAGGTCTTTTTCATAAACTATACTTCCGTCGGGCTGAATAGCCTCTTCAACTGTTTCTGCCATCTTTATGGATGATTCCTCCACCCTCTTAAGGAGCTGAGGATCACCGAGCAGGCTTGCTGCCTCATGCAAAAGCCACGATGCTTCAATATCGTGCCCATACGAATCGACCTGCGATGTCCTGTTCCAGTTCCTGTCCATAAAGTTGATAAGGTGGTATGTGTTCTTATCTATAATCTTTTCGAGAAATATCTCCACAATGTTTCTCAGGCGGTCTGCCATCCTGAGATCGGGCCATACACGATAGAGGTTGGCATAGGCCTCCATGAGGTGAAGGGAGGTATTCATAGTTTTTTCATCATTATCTGACGATTCTCCTATCATTCTGTCGCGAATTCGCTGCCAATCCTGGCTGAAGACTTCAAAATAGCCGTTTGACTCCTTGTCAAGGGCATGTTTCTCAAAGAGTTCAAAGATCGCTTTTGCTGCTTCGAGGGATTCCTTATCACCGGTTGCTCTCGAATATTCTGCCAGTCCGTAAATAAAGAATGCGTTGGTATACACCTGTTTTCGTGTGTTTACAGGCTGCCCTTTTGCATCGAGACTCCAGTAGGCGCCTCCGTACTGTTTATCAATGAAATGTTCAAGGATATAATCTTTTGCCCTGGTTGCCAGACGCAGGTATGCTGTATCTTTCAATACCCTGTATGCGGCAGAATAGGTCCAGAGTATCCTGGCATTCATTATTCCCCCTTTATTTGCATCCGCAATTACAGAGTCTTTGCTGTTAATACGTCCATAGAATCCGCCATTTACATAATCAACTGATTTTGCAGACCACCATGATAGCAGGTTTTTGGTCAGATTTTCTTCGACTTCATTTTTCAGAAGCTCAATACGGAGCTCCGCATCAGGTTTCTGATCTGTTTTCTTCCCCTTACAACCAGAATTGAGCGTAAGCAATAAGGCAGCCAGCAGTAAAAGATATCCTCTCATATTTTTTAAGGTTTTACATGATTAGTAATTTGTCTTTAAAATAAAATATCCCTGAAACGGTATGCTAATCAGCAGATAGATTAATTATGCAAATTACAAATAATAACCGAAAATCAAAATGGAGGAAAATCCTTCCGAATTATCTTCTTATGTTCCTTCGGTCAGGAAAAGGAGTCCTGGGAGTGAATGACCTTGGACGGTTATGATTTCCGCGCTGCTGCTTAGGTGCCTTTACCGGATCAAAATCGACAAGGGGGTAGGGATGATCTTTCACAACCTGGATCTTTTTTGTGATCAGCTTTTCAATATCCTTCAGATAGTCCATTTCGCCGGCATCACAAAATGAGATAGCAGTTCCGTTCGCTCCTGCCCTGCCTGTCCGGCCAATACGGTGGACATATGTTTCGGAGATATTGGGTATCTCATAATTTATTACGAACTCAAGATCGTCAACATCGATACCACGCGCTGCAATATCGGTAGCAACCAGCACGCGTGTTGTCTGTGCCTTGAAACCTGAAAGTGCCCTTTGCCTTGCATTCTGAGCCTTATCGCCATGTATTGCTTCTGCACTGATATTTTTTCTTTTCAAAACCTTTGTGACCTTTTCGGCGCCATATTTCGTTCTTGTAAATACCAGTGCTGTTTTAATGTTTTCATCCTTAAGCAAATCAATCAGCATTGCGTTTTTATTCCCTTTATCAATGAAGTATACATACTGATTGATAATATCAACTGTTGATGCTGAGGGGGTAACTTCCACTTTAACAGGCTTATATACAATTGTATTTGCCAATTTTACAATCTCAGGAGGCATTGTCGCTGAAAAGAAAAGTGATTGCCTTTTCTCAGGAAGAGATGCTATTATTCTGCGCACATCATGTATAAATCCCATATCGAGCATCCTGTCTGCTTCATCAAGAACGAATATTTCAATATCCTTCAGGGAAATATAACCCTGATTCATAAGATCGAGCAATCTGCCAGGGGTGGCAACAAGTATGTCAATCCCGCTTCTTAAAGTACTTGTCTGGGAATTCTGATTAACTCCTCCGAAAACAACGGTACAGGTCAATCCTGTATAACGACCGTATGTCTTAAAACTCTCCTCTATCTGTATTGCCAGTTCTCTGGTTGGAGTAACTATAAGGCTCCTGATCCTTTTTTTCCTCTCAAATGATTTGCTTGCTCCTAACAGCTGAAGAATGGGAACTGCAAATGCAGCTGTCTTCCCTGTGCCTGTCTGAGCACAGCCGATCAGGTCGGTTCCTTTCAGAATAATTGGTATAGCCTGTACCTGTATTGGTGTTGGTATCTTATAACCTTCCTCTTTTAATGATTTTAAAATTGGTTCAAAAATGTTTAATGATTCAAAATTCATGTATTAATATTTATATAAAAAAGTCCGGATCATGTATATCTATCCGGATTGAATGGCTGCGAAGGTAGCGTTTATTAACGAGAGTACCGGAAATAAATGTTAATCTGCTGATAACCTGGTTCCTGGTTCCCGGGTTAAGCGAAGTTTGTAATTTCGCCCCGTGCTAAGCGAAGTTTGTAACTTCGCTTCACTATTAAATAGTCTCAGACTATTTTGTATTTATGGCGAAGTCACAGACTTCGCCAAGCTAAGAATCGATCGCCAAGCTAAGAATCAATCCCCAAGCTAAGAATCGATCCCCAACACCCGGCACTTCATCTATGCCTTCCCTCCTGAATTTTTCTTACAATTCTGACAATAGCCCAATTCGGGAGAAACCATATCAGGCTAACCAGCAATTTGTTATCGAAGCCGGGCACTGCAACCACCCTGCCATTCATCATCGACCTGTAACCATAAAGGGCAACATCCCTCGAAGAGGGCATTTTACGTTCCTTTGTCTTCTTCCCGTCGTGGGCAACAAGATGAAAGTTACTCTCCGTCGGTCCCGGGCACAACGCAGTAACTGTTATCCCTTTACCTCTGAGTTCCTCGGCAACAGCTTCAGAGAAACTTAATACATAAGCTTTTGATGCAAAATATACCGACATGGTCGGACCCGGAACGAAGGATGCAACAGAAGCCACATTCATGATTTTACCCGAGCCTCTTGTTATCATCTGAGGTAAAAAGAGTCGTGTAAAATGTGTTAGTGTTGTTACATTCAGATTTATCATTCTCTCCTGCTTTGGCCAGTCGGTTTCGGAGAAAAGCTTCACATCACCGAAACCTGCGTTATTCATAAGGTAATCAACACTGAGGTTAAGATCGTTTACCTTATTATATACTTCATAAGCCGAACCGTGAAGAGACAGGTCTTTTTGAATTGTATTAACCGTTACACCGAAAGTCCTTTCCAGGTCATTTTTAATCTCATCCAGCTTCTCTTTGTTCCTGGCAACCAGAATAAGGTCTCCTCCTTTTTCCGCATGTATCCTGGCAAGTTCATACCCGATTCCCTCAGTGGCTCCTGTTATTAAGGCTGTTTTGTTCATTTATTGCTCGTGTTTATGTCTGGATAATGACAAAAGTACTTCTTATAAAATTAAAGTGATCCAAAACATCGGAATTAATATTCCAGTTTGCCACAGCTTCCCATATAGCAATCCTGACTGATATCTCCCCTGAGTTGTATTGAATTGGCAGGAAGATTATTCCAGTTTATTGATCCCGGGGAAGTTACTGTATGAAATAAGCCATTTGAAATCATCACCGTAATATTATAGAAATCAGACTGATATGGCTGTCTGTATTTTTTCGCTGATATCTCTTTCCCATTAAGTAAAGCTGATCTGACCAATCCAAGTTCTGCCAGGCTCACACCTGATGGTACAGGATGATCGAACCAGGAGGCATATACAGTTCTGAAATCTTCACCATGCGACTCCACCCATTTTTCACCATCCATGAATGACAGAAGATATTGCTCAAAAATATTCATCGGATGCTGCCACTCAGGATCACTTTCGCGGAGCATTGTAATTGCAGTAAACAGGGCAGCAGCATCTGAAAGAAATCCCTGTTGCTGAAGAATATCCTTATAATATGAGTGTGCAAGGGTTGTCCCATCCCAGAACCTGTCTGTAAGCCTGTTAACCAGCGCGCCGGCTTTGACTTCAAGATCAGGACGTCCCAGAAACCTTCCTGCCTGAGTATATGCAATGGCAACCAGAGCATTTTGTCCGCATAAGATCTTATCATCGTCCGAAGGCTGCTTCCTGGCTTTTCTAAGTGCGAGGAGTTTTTCTTCAATTTCTTTAACAGGTTCATCATTATTTCTTATAAGATGGTTGCCTCCTTCAAAATTGCCTTCTGCAGTAAAATGGTAAGCATTTTGAAAGCCTGAGAATTCTTCATCCGTAAGGGCCTCTCTGAGTTCATTAAAACTCCATATGTAAGTTGCTCCCTCCACATGACCTGTATCAGCATCATGAGCTGTTATATAGAAACCATCCTGTTCAAAACTCTCTTCAAGACATCTTAAAACATTCTCAGCCATTTCTATATATGCTGTGTTCCCTAAAACCCTGTACGCTAGTGAATAGATCCAGAGCGCCATGGCCTGATCATAAAGCATCTTCTCGAAATGAGGAATTGTCCACTTTGCATCAACACAGTACCTGAAAATACCACCCTGGAGATGATCATTCAGTCCGCGCAATCGCATTGCTTCGAGTGTTTTTGAACACATATCCCGTGTTAACGGATCATTTCCGACAGCTAACTGATAAAGGAGAAAAAGCAATGTGGAATGAGAAGGAAACTTCTGACTGTTGCCAAAACCTCCATTCATCCGATCGAAATATCCTGAGAGCGCTTTGATAAGTGAATCTTCTTCTGCTACTTCAGGTATTTCTGCTGCAGGAATAAATGACGGTGTATCAACACTATGCTTCTGATAGTATGTATACACCTGCTGAACAATTGCCAGAAAAGAATTCATTGCACCTGTCTGGCTTGCAGGGGCATAAGTAAGAGCAAAGATGGGATCAAGCGAAGGTGTCAGGAACACATTGAGAGGCCAGCCTCCCCTTCCTGTCTGCTTCTGGATAAAGTCCATAAGATACTGGTCGATATCAGGACGTTGTTCCCTGTCGACCTTTATGCAAACAAAATTATCATTCAGGAAATTTGCAGTTCTCTCATCAGAGAATGCTTCCGAAGCCATTACATGGCACCAGTGGCAGGTTGAATAACCAACTGAAACCAAAAGGGGTTTTCCTGTCTCTGAGGAATATTTAATGACATTCTCACTCCACTCCTGCCACCAAACAGGATTAACATGATGCTGGAGAAGGTATGGTGAAGAGGATTTTTCCAGATTATTTTTATTGTATTTCTTCATGACTCAAATAATAAGCCTTAGTTACTTTGGAAACGGAAATAAGTTCATTTTGTTCACCATATGATAATCCATGAATAATTCAGCCGGTATTGATAAGGTAATAACTCATAAGTTACAAGGCTATCAGAACAATTCCTCTAATTGTCTGTTTAGATTATATATTAAATATCAGACTATGAAAACAATTAATTTAGTTATGATGTCTGATTTATCGAAGACCTTCAGGCATATCTCGATACTTATATTATTAGCTGCACTCAGTTTCATCTCATGCAAAAAAGAGGATGATCAGATGGAACCACTTATTGGTGATGCTCCTGATTTTTCAGCAGTTACCCTGGATGGAAAACAGTTGATGCTATCTGCTTATAAAAATAAAGTAATAGTACTTTTCTTTTTTGGGAATAATTGCCCTTCTTGTAAAGCAGCAGCACCATCGGTTGAAAGCATGCTTATCGAACCTTTTACATCAAGAAGTGATTACCAGGTACTCGGGCTTGATCAATGGGATGGTAATTCAGCTTCAGTGCAGGCTTTCAAGGATATTACCGGGGTTTCATTTCCCTTATTGCTGAATGCTTCCGGCATAGCTGCTAAGTATCAGACTACTTATGACAGGTTGGTCATAATTGACAGGGATGGTTCAATTGTATTTTCCGGCACACAGGGTGCTGCCAATGATATTGCCACTGTTAAAGAAAAAGTGGAAATAATTCTTGGACCTCAGGATGAAATTAAAGGAGATGCCCCTGGTTTTAATCTGAAATCACTTAATGGTATTGATACAAAACTGGCTGACTTCAATAACAAAGTGGTAGTTCTGTTCTTCTTTGGTTATAATTGCCCCTCATGCAAAGCTGCTTCTCCCGGGGTACAGAGTAACCTCGTTGTCCCATTTGAATCAAGAACCGATTATCAGGTTCTTGGTTTAGATCAGTGGAATGGAAATCAGGCATCTGTTGAAGCTTTTAAGACCGTAACCGGAGTTACTTTTCCTTTACTTCTGAATGCAGCAGGTGTTGCATCAGATTATAAAACCACCTATGACAGACTGGTTGTGATCGATAAAAAAGGAAATATTGCATTCTCAGGAAAACAGAGCGCATCGTCAGATATTGCAGCAGTTAAATCAAAAGTAGAGCTCCTGCTTTCCGGAAAGTAAATTAATGATCAATTGTCCCACTATTATATCATGACGGCATAAATTACCAGCAATGAAAAGAATTACTGGATTATTAGTATTGAATTTTATATTTTATGCTTTAAATGCACAGACAGTCAATAATTTTCAACTTAAGGATATCAATAATTCATCACGGTCCTTTACTGAATTGAAAGGGGAGAAACTTACACTTATTGATTTTTGGGCAACATGGTGTAAACCATGCAATAAAGCAATCCCGGAACTTAATAAAATATATCAGCAGTATATAGAAAAAGGTGTACAGATAATAGGTATCAATTGTGATGGGCCAAGAAGTATTTCTAAAGTGGCTCCATTTACAAAATCTTTACAGATAAAATATCCTGTATTATTAGATATAAATTCAGAAGTAATGAATAACCTTAACATTTCTGCCTTCCCTACGCTTATTATTGTTAATTCCAGGGGTAAGATTGTGTGGATACATGAAGGATATGCCGAAGGAGATAATCTGAGAATAACAGCTGAAATCGATAAGTATTTAAGTACCAACTAGAAATGCGGAGTTTAAGTAAATTCTTAATTCTGGTTAGTATCTTTTCAACTCTATCTTTGTTTTCATATTCTCAATTCAATGGAACAAACCTGATGGAATATCAGTATGGGAAAGTCCCCGGTGATACCAATGCAATATCAACACTTTATGACAGAACCGTTTTTAACTATAACTACAAAGATATAAAGGCGGGGCTTGCCCTGGAGCAGTTCTATACCAGGTATGATAACAGGAATTATATAAAACCAACTCAATACTATCTTCAGTATAGTAAGGATTTTATGGATATCAAAGCTGGTAACTTCTATGAAACAATAGGTCGTGGTTTGCTATTGCGTTCATTTGAGATCCCGGGAGCAATTCTTGAGGATTTAAGTTATCGGTCGCGAAGCTATTTCCAGCGCGACGTTATTGGAGTAAGCACCAGATTAAGATATAAAGATCTATCAGTAAAACTACTATATGGCAAGCCCTTAAACAATGTTTTCCCCCCTTCACAACCTGACAGCTTAAGGAGAACTGATAAGATTGCAGCTGTCGCTCCGGAGTATACATTCGCGAAACAGACTTTAGGGGCGTCACTACTGAATCTGAAAAATAGCAATAAAAGTACATTATACGGCATGTTTACCTCCTCCGGCATCATTTCACAATATTTTTCCTATTATTCTGAACTCGCTAAAGACCTGAGTAACTATTCCTTATCCGATTTCTCTGATAAGGCAGCATATGCAATGTATGCCAGCATTAACCTGTCTATCAACAATCTGGGCGTAAGTGCTGAATATAAGAGCTATAAAAACTTTTCGTTAGGTGCAGGGATAAATGAACCTCCGGCTTTAGTTAAAGAACATAGTTATAAAGTACTCAACAGGAGCACTCACGTACTTCAACCAATAAATGAGTCGGGTTATCAGATTGAGGCCTTCTATACATTTGCTGACTTGTCAACTTTGACATTAAACAACACTATTGCCGTTAATAATCTGAATGACAAGTTTGTTTTCCAGGAGTATTTCGCGGAGTATGATTTTTCAATAAAGGATAACCTTGATGCAAAGATATTTGCCGACTATGCAGAGGATCCATTTAAACTTGAAATGAACCGGATTTCAACGGGTGCATATCTTAAACTAGGAATACCTGACGGGTCCTCCATTAAGACCGATTATGAATTTCAGACTTTCCATCGATCAGGGGATAAGGTTTATAACCATGTCTTGTCCTTAGGTTATAATCATAAATCAAAGCTGCTATTCAACATCACCGGTGAGATCAGTAATGATCCCTTTCTTGTTGAAGAGGAAGTAAAAACCTGGATTGGAACAAATATTAAATACCAGATCAACAGTAAACACAGCCTTCTTCTTTTTGCAGGTCAAAGACGCGGAGGCCCGGCGTGCAATGCAGGAGTGTGTTATGAAGTCCTCGACTTCAATGGCATTGAAGTCAGAATCACAAGCAGGTTCTGATTGTTTTCATAAAATACCGGAGAAATAGAGTCAGTCCTACCACTTTTCGTTTTCAACTAAATTTATACATTTGTGTTGAAAATCTAAAACAATGACTTTATGAAAGAGCTTGTACGTTGCCGCCCATGCGGATATGTAATGGAAGCAGACAAATTAGGAGATGTATGTCCTGCCTGCGGGCTGCCCAGAAAGGTTTTTGAACCCTACAGGGAAAGAGTCTCAGCAAACAGGCTGCTTGTTCTCAGCTTCGACCTTCATCCCATAGTCATTCACCTTTCACAGGCATTTGTTATTGCAATACCTGTTCTGGCCATCCTGAAAAACTTCTTCAGTGAATTTCAACCGGATATGGTTCAGCATGTTCTTATTTTTTCTGTCTTTTTGTTCCCGTTTACGCTGGTGTTCGCAATAATAACAGGTATTATTGACGGACTCACACGTTTTAAAACTCTTAAAACCCCGCTTCTGAGGGTCAAAATCATATTCAGCATTATTATTCTTACATTATCAATTGGGATGTTTTTTATAGGCCCGCGTGAGAATTATTACTGGATAACCATAATCCTGAGTGTTTTGAGCCTTGGAGCAGGTGTTCAGCTTGGCCTCTGGGGAAAGAAACTTATCAACGTTATCCTGCCAGGCACCTACCCGCAGAAGAAAGCTTCAAAAGATAAGAAAACGGCTGAAGAAGAGGCAAAACCTGCAGCTGAATAATGCTGTTGAAATTTAATATTTATAAGTGTATATATTACACTTATTTGACATTTCAGACATATAATAATTCTGAGACAGGAATGTCTGCACTGAACATTTAATTACCATAAGCTATGAGAATTAAAAGCATTGTTTTTGTCACATTAATTTTCCTGATTGTACCGGAAGAGCTCCGGTCACAGGATATTCAGCCTCAGGCAGTAGCTCAGGGACAGCTCGATGCCTACAACAACCAGGATATTGAAGCATTCCTCAGCTGGTATTCCGACGATGTGCAGGTTTTCAATTTTCCTGATGAAATGATCTATAAGGGCAAAGATAAAATGCGTGAGCGTTATACCAATGCCTGGAACCAGAATCCGAACCAGAAGGCAAAAGTTCTGAACAGGATAGTAAACGGCAACACTGTTATCGACAAGGAATATGTTACCGGAAGAGCTAACGGCATAGAAAACCATGTGATAGCTATCTATAAAATAGAAAACGGAAAGATCAGAAGAGTGTATTTTATAAGGGATTAATCTGATACCAGATAAATAAATCACTTATAAACTTAATTAAAATACACAGAACCACTTATTTTTTGAAATTTCTGAATTTTATCAGATTCTCAGCTGTTACTCTGACAATCCTCTGAACAGCAAGTCCGTGCTCAATATCAGGTACAAATACCTCTGTTTTGTTACCCGTAAGAAATATATAGTGGGCGTGCACCATTGCCCTGAGCCATCCCGGAGGAACATGCCCGGATGGGAATGAAGTTACAGGTTTATAACTGCTACCAACCATCTTCCTGTTCCACGTACCTGACTCTTCAGTAAAATACTCAAAGTAATCGGCTGATGCGGAAGAATAACGGATAGCTCCTTTTTCAGCATATATTTCAAGCATAATATCATCTCCTGATCCTGAACTTATACGGCTTGCAGAAAGTGAGCCAACTGCACCTGAGGTTTTATCATAAAGTGATATCTGGCTGAAAAGATCCGATCCCTTGTCAACATCATCAAAATGACCTGATTGTAGGGCACTTGTTATGGTAATCCCGTTTCCGAGGAAAGCAATCATCAGGCTGATAATATGCGATCCAAGATCAGCCATTGCACCTCCGTCGGGAGCAGGAGTAAGCCGGTTAGTCCTTCGATCGCGATAATCTTTTTTCAGATAATCGCTGTGGTAATACTTCAGATCGAAATGGATAGCTTTCCCTAATTTTCCTGTTCTCCAGAATGCAAGAGCCTCCCTGATCGCTGATGAAAAGAGGTACTGAAATCCGACCTGAACCTTTATTACGTGGTGTTTAACTATCAGTTCAGTGATTGCCTTTTCTTCCTCAACACCCGAGCATACCGGTTTCTCGAGATAAATCCGATTTACAGACACCATTTCCATTGCAGCCTTCAGGTGTTCGAAATGTACCTTATTCGGACCAAGTATATAAACCGTATTGATCCTTTTATCGAAAGCAAATTCCTCAATATCACATGCTTTTCCAAAACCAAACTGTTTTGCAAAAGAGTCGCGGCTCTCTTTCCTGGCTGAACATACTGCAGCAAGTTCAATTTCAGGAATATCATTATAATAATATTTCAGAGAATTAAGGGAATAGGCATGAGAGCGGGCTATCCCCCCCGCCCCTATGAATCCGGCAACTATCTTTTCAGATTTCATTTCAGTATCAATAAATATTTCAAATTTAAATATAATTTATCAAGGCTTAAACATCCCCCTAACCCCCTTCAAAGGCATAGCCGTCAAGTTAAGCATAGTTTTGTTGCAGGAAAGAATAGAAGAAGTTTCCCCTCCTTTTGAAGGAGGGGTGGCCGGGATGATTGATGATCTGACGTTTACAAGGTTCATTTCCCGGCCGGGGTGGTTGATTAGTCTGTCCGCTCGATTCATTTCTTTTATTTAAAACTTTTCTTATCTCAATTTTCAAATATTCAGGATACCAAACACAAATCTGTTTTCAAACTTTAACACAGTGAATCCTAAGCTCTCCAGGTAGCTATCCCAATTTTCATATTCCTGAACCTTATGATATTCGCCGTAGGGATCATCGCAAAGTTGAATTATAAGTTTTTCTGAAGGACAACAGAAGTCAGCAATGCAGCAAAAAAAATACAATTAAATCAACCACCCCGGCCGCAAGCAATCATTGTAACATATTAATTATCTTTGTGCTGCGGCCACCCCTCCTTCAAAAGGAGGGGAAACTTTAATTACCAAACTACATCTCAATATTTTAATCCGTTTGCCTTTATTGACCTGCCATGTAATTCCTTTCTCAGACTCCTTAGCTTGACGGCTATGCCTTCAAAGGGGGAATAAAAACCAGGAACATGCAACATTTTTTAACCCACCCCTAGCCTCCCGCTGAGGCGGGACAGGCTCTCCCAAGAGGGGAACCTGTTAACCTGGTACCCAGCAACCAGCACCAGATCCTATTTAGTAAAGTTAATATCTATTACCATTATTTCTGATTTTCCGGTGGTTCTGACCGGAAAGCGCCATTGACGGATACCGCTGGTAACAAAGAAATGAGTATTGCCAATCTTGCGATACCCTTTGCTGAGCAGATAAACCTTCCGTGTTATCAGGTTGATAGGGAACATTTGCCCGTGGTGGGTATGCCCCGAAAGCTGAACATCGGCCCTGGTCCTGCTTGCCTCCAATAATTCAGTCGGACGATGATCAAGCAGGATTACAGGCAATGAATCGACCGCACTTTCAAGAAGTTCTCCAACCTGCTTCCTGGATCTGAAATGGCTGTCGAGCCTGCCTGCAAGACTAAATGAATTTCCGATCACTATTACAGTATCCTGAAGGATCTCAATACCCGCTCTATCAAAAAAACTCCCTTTGTCCTGTCCCCTGTAATACTCATGATTACCAAGAACCCCATAAACACCATATTTGGTTGTTATCTGACTCAGCAATTTCTCATGTTCAGCCATACCCATATCGGTATGATGGCCTTCCGCAATATCACCTCCGTACAACATCAGATCGGGAGCCATGGATTGAACCTTCCTTGTGAATCTTCTTACAAAACCGATTTCCGTTTCCGGGTCAATATGAAAATCTGCGGCAAATGCAATCCTCAGATTTCTGATCTCTGATGACCTTGCGGGAACATCAATCTGATATATAGATGTCCTGATGGTTCTGAAGTTTATTACGCCTCCGGTTACCACGAGCGCTGAGAGGGCTAAAATAGCCGTAAGGCAGTACTTTCTAAAGTCGTAATTTTTTCTTGTTTTGGCAGGCAATACTTTAATTATCAGATTTATCAGAAGAAAAATATCAAACAGCAGAACAAACAGGAAGAGATAGAGACAGAACGGAAGTAAATAATCAGAAATGGTACTCAGTATCGCTCCAATGAACCCGAACCTGCCATCATTGAAACTCTCACTTACCGGATAGATGGCTGCAAAGAAAAGGTAAACTGCAGCATAATGTAGTTTGTATCCCTTGCTGATGAACAGTTGCCATACCCGGATGAAGACATAAATGTTCGGGATCGTATAAGCCAACAGCATCATAGTATGGAAGGAGAGATTCATGATGTAAAAATATGTTTTTTAATTTATCAAATCAGTTCTATATTAGGGCGCAAAGGCACAATGGCGCAAAGGCGAAAGGCGGAAGGAAAAAGGATCTGGAACTTGTAGATTCCCCCTTTGAAGAGCCTGTCCCGCCTAAGCGGGAGGGACAGGGGAATGTTTGAATTAGTTAAATATTTCTTATACTTTTATAAATTAACTTTTAATGCAATCATATTATGAAATCACTAAGAATATTTGCTACAGCATTAATAATCATATTATTACCTGTAATTGCCATGTGCCAGAGTAATCCTAAGAATCCACAAACTGCATCATCTGTAATAGATTTAATACTAAAAACCACAGGAGCGCCATTATTATCACAAACAGTTGATGTGATAAAAGAAGGAAATCCGGAAACGCCTGTTACCGGAATAGTTACCAGCATGTTTGCAACAATGGAGGTTCTCAAAAAAGCTGTTGAAATGAATTGTAATCTCCTTGTTGTTCATGAGCCTCTCTATTATAACCATCTTGATAATACAAAACAGTTTCAGAATGACCCGGTATTTATTGAAAACCAGCGTTTTATAAAGGAGAATGGTCTTGTTATATGGCGATTTCATGACCATATACATATGATGAGACCCGATGGCATAGGAACAGGAATGATAGAAAAGCTGGGATGGAAAAATAATGCTACATGAATTGGCTTTATGATTTATTATGGCATGAAACCGTAGCTCACACTATACTTATCTATTGTTTGGTTATTGTTGTGGGTGTTTTTCTTGGTAAAATCAGGTTTTTCGGTGTATCGCTCGGAATTACTTTTGTACTTTTCGCCGGCCTGACAGCCGGCCATTTCGGATTATCTGCAAATCACAGGGTAATTGATTTCATCAGGGATTTTGGTCTGATTTTGTTCGTTTTCTCCATCGGACTGCAGGTTGGTCCGGGATTCTTTTCTTCCTTCAGGAAAGGAGGACTCTCATTAAATATTTTAGCTTTGATCATAGTCCTTGCCGGAGGTCTGACCACAGTTACTATTCATTTTATTACCGGCGCATCACTGCCAATGCTTGTTGGCGTGATGTCAGGAGCTGTTACCAACACTCCTGGACTTGGAGCTGCCCAACAGGCTTTAGCACAGGTTTCAGAAGGTATTCAGTCAACCGGACTGCCGGATATTGCACTCGGATATGCAGTTGCCTACCCTTTTGGCGTCCTGGGCATTATTCTTACAATGCTGATTATTAAGAAAGTATTATCAGTAAACATCCGGGATGAAGTGATGAGCTTTAATCAGGTTCAGCATCCGTCCGATACCTTTCCTGAGAAAATAAGTATACAGGTTACCAATCCTCAAATTTTCAATAAATCAATACATGAGATATCAAAACTTATTAAATCTGAGATTGTCGTATCACGGGTATTACATAATGGAGAACTGATAGCAGCATCATCCGATACATTAATTTATGAAAATGACATAATCCTTGTTGTGACCCAGAAAGGCATAATACCGGAAGTGATAAGAGAGTTTGGAACAGAGAGTGATATGGATCTTACTGCAAAATCAGGCAGGCTTGTTACAAGACGAATTATGGTAACAAACCATGATGTATTTGGTAAAAAGCTGGGATACCTGAAGCTGAGAACAAGGTACAATATAAACATCACCAGAGTTTACAGGTCTGGAATTGAACTTCTTGCCTCACCTCAGCTCAGACTTCAGATGGGGGACCGGCTTACAATTGTAGGTGATGAAAAATCGATGGAGAAAGTAATTGAAGAATTGGGAAATTCAATCAAACGTTTGAATGAACCAAATCTCGTGCCCATCTTTCTGGGAATTCTTGCAGGCGTTGTACTGGGCAGTATTCCCATACACATTCCGGGTATTGTAAATCCTGTAAAACTCGGCCTTGCAGGAGGACCTTTAATTGTTGCAATCTTGTTGAGCAAATATGGATATAAATTCTCATTGGTTTCATATACTACTCCGAGCTCCAATTTAATGATCCGCGAAATAGGCATTGTTCTGTTCCTTGCAAGTGTTGGAATAGCTTCGGGAGAAAAGTTCATGTCAACTCTGGTTTCAGGTGATGGCGTCAGATGGATGGGTTATGGTGCAGTTATAACCTTTCTGCCATTAATTCTTGTTGGCCTCATTTCCCGTATAATACTTAAAAAGAACTATCTTGAGATTTGCGGCTTATTATCGGGCGGCATGACTGATCCCCCGGCGCTGGCCTATGCTAACAGCATCGCACAGTCTGAGGCTCCGTCTGTAGCTTACGCCACAGTATATCCGCTGGTAATGTTCCTTCGCATTTTTGTTGCCCAACTGTTAATCCTGCTGTTTGTTCAATAAGTTAATAGCTCTTAAATGCATATATTTGATATCCTTTTACTTTATCTTTCATTGCCATGATTAAATACCTGAATCTGCTCTTTTTTTGTAAGATACCTGGTATAGTCTGATAATGAATTAACTAACCATATCCGCCAATTCAAGGCTCTTCTGCCAGAGCACTTTCCTGTTTTCCTCAGTCAGATACTGATTCTTAAGTCTTACAGTCTTACATTTTGCAAAATATTTGCCTGATACATACTTTACATGATCAGATGAAGCAAGATACAAAGAGGTTACCGATCCTTTTTCAGGTGTAATCATAAAGGGTTTTCCAAGTTTGTAAAGTATTTTGAATACTCCGCCAAATTCATGAGCGAAATTTGTACTGACAACACCGGGATGTAAGGCATTCACAGAAATCCCCGAATCTTTTAACCTTTCTGCCAGTTCAAGCGTAAACATAATATTAATCAGTTTTGTATCAGCATAGGCTCTGAAAGGGCTGTATCCTTTTTCACCCTGGAGATTATCAGGATCAAATCTGCCGGCAGCGTGTGCAGCAGAACTTACATTAATAATCCGTGGATCATCACTTTTTTTAAGTTCATCAAGCAAGAGGTTTGTAAGGATAAAATGTGAAAGATGGTTTATCTGGAATGACTCTTCCAATCCATCTGCTGTAATCCTCCGCTCAGGCAGACATACATCTGCATTATTAATCAGAATATCGAGTTTCGGATAATTCTTCTTAAAGGTTTCAGCGCAGGTACGCACCTCCCTTTTTGATGTAAAATCAGCCAGGATATAATCGATGTTCTTATTACCGGTTGAAAGAATAACTTCTCTCTTTACCTTATCTGCTTTCTCTTTGTCGCTGGCCTGGAAAACTACCTGGTAATCACCGGCTGCCAGACCGGCAACTGTCGCTTTTCCGATTCCTGACGTTCCTCCTGTTACTAAAGCGTTTTTCATCAGTATCAACAATTACAAAATGGTTAAAAAGCAAAATGCATCATAAATTTACGATTTTTCATAACAATCACATATATTAACCAATAACAAAGTAAATTGTTCAGGCTGATTATTGAGTTTCGGAAACCATCTGATGTTATTATTATGTTTAATGAGTATCAGGAATCATACATATAACTTCAATGATTTTCTTCGTTTACCCCGACCCCAAGGGGAGCGAAGAAAATCAATTTACTCCCCTCGGGGCTGGGGTAAATAAATTGATTTTCAAGCGTTTTTGGATTTTGTATGTATCATTACCGATAGTCATATTATGTTTTATATATTTAGAAAAATAAAAACCAGGTAAAATGAACATAAAATCCAAGTCACTGAAAGGACTTCTGATGTCCATGGCATTATTATTTATTCTCAACTCTTTTAACCTTTCTGCACAGGTTAAAATGTCAGAGGATAAGTGGGTTCTTCCCACTTATAAGGTAAGTCCTGCCGACAAAAATCCAATGTTCTTCAAGGGAGAATCATACCAGGGAGCGTCGAAATACATCTACCCCTATGGGATGAATGATGTCATTTCAAATGAGAAGACGGACCAGACCTGGAAGGCCCTGATACTTGAAAATGAATATATAAAGCTTTGTGTAACTCCGGAAATCGGAGGTAAGCTTTACTATGGTACGGACAAAACAAACGGTTACAACTTTCTTTATAAAAACAATGTTGTAAGGCCCTCCAATATCGGGATGCTTGGTGCATGGGTTTCAGGAGGAATTGAATGGTGCGTTATTCACCATCACAGGGCTTCAACTTTTCTTCCCATGGATTATGACCTGGCAGAGAATGCAGACGGGAGCAAGACTATCTGGATTGGAGAGACAGAGCCACGCCACAGGATGAGATGGACAATTGGTATAACAGCCTATCCGGGAAAATCATATTATTCTGCCGAGGTTAAGATCCATAACCCCACACCGCTTACCCACACAATGCTATTCTGGGCCAATGTTGCAACACATACAAACAAGGATTACCAGGTAGTATTTCCACCCAGCGTACAGTTTGCTACATTTCATGCCAAAAACAGCTTCACCAGATGGCCTTATTCCACCCAGGTATATAATGGACAGGACTTTACAAAAGGTGTGGATTTAAGCTGGTGGATTAACTCACCAAGGGCCAATTCATATTTTGCCTATGATCTTAAAGAGGATTTCATGGGAGGATATGACCATGGTAAAGAAACAGGGACAGTACATATTGGCGATCACAATATTGTAAAAGGTTCTAAATTGTGGGAATGGGGATCAGGTCCTGCAGGACAGGCAACTGAAGCTGTACTTACAGAAAAAGATGGCCCCTATGTTGAAATAATGGTCGGTGCCTATTCTGACAACCAGCCTGACTACAGCTGGATAAAACCCTATGAGGTAAAAACCTGGAAACAATACTGGTATCCGATAAAGGATATAAAAGGATTTAAAAATGCAAATCTTAACGGAGCTGTTAATCTTGAACTAAAAGATGGAAACAGTGTATTCCTTGGCTACTACTCAACACAGAAAGTAAACAAGGCAAAGATTGTCCTTAAGAACAGGGAAAAAGTCATTTATGAAAAGACTATGGAGATATCTCCTGCAATCACTTTTACCGGAACAATAAAAGTAGAAGGAGAGTTTAAACTTACTGATCTTTCAACAGAGATGGTTAACACTGAGACAAATGAGGTACTTGTTGCTTACCAGCCTGTTGAACAAAAAGCAGCCGGAAATCTGCCTGAAGAGGTAAAGCGACCTGATCTTCCTGAAAAGATGGCTACTGTTGAAGAATTATACCTGACCGGCAGCCGTATCCTGCAATTTTACAACCCCACTCTCAAAGCCATGGATTACTTTACAGAGGCTCTTAAGCGTGATCCATCTGACATCAGGACAAATACAGCCGTTGGGAACATTCATCTTAAAAATGGTGAATATGCGATTGCCAGGAGTTACTTCAGCAGAGCAATAAAAAGACTCACGAAAGATTATACACGGCCTGAAAACTGTGAGGCACTCTATCTGCAGGGTTTGACACTTAAGGCTTTGGGCCTGTACGATGAGGCAACCGACACACTTTATCGTGCAACATGGGATTATTCATGGCATGCAGCTGCATATCTGGAACTTGCAAGGATCTCATGCCTTAAAGGTGATTTTGATAAAGCTCTGGAACAGATCAATGAATCGCTTTCAACTAATACCAGGAATAACAGTGCAATCACTCTTAAAGCATCCATTATGAGAAGGCTTGGCGACAAGGAGGGAGCAATGCAGATCCTTACAGGTATTGCTAAAAATGATCCTCTCGATCTAAGGGCTGCCAATGAAATGTACCTGATAGCTGTTGAAGCTGGAAAGAAGAAGGAGAGTGAAGCACTGCTGAGTGGAGTAAACAGGAAGATGCGCGATTTTGATCAGAACTATCTTGAGCTGGCTGTCGGATATCTGAATGACGGTATGACCGGGGAAGCAGAAGATGTTCTTAAGAGGTTTAAAGGAAAAAATCAGGAGATTAGCTATTATCTGGGATTCATAAATGATGGCAGGGGTAATAAATCAGAAGCCGGGAAATATTTCAAAGAGGGATCGGCCCAACCGGTTGATTACGGATTCCCTTTCAGACTTGAATCTGAAAAAGTATTTCAGACAGCAGCAAAATTCGATCCTGCTGATGCAAAACCGCACTATTATCTTGGCAACCTTTTATATGACAAGCAACCCGGAAGGGCAATAAAAAGCTGGGAAAAGGCTGTTGAGCTCGATCCAACCCTCGCAATTGCCTGGCGAAATCTTGGCTTTGGCTATTACCAGCATGCAAATGACCCTGTGAAAGCAGTCTCAGCCTATGAGAAAGCTGTGTCGTACAAAAATGACGACCCTGTATATTACGCAGAGCTTGATCCTCTGTATGAGATGATCAATGCTCCGGTAGAAAAAAGGGCAAAGCTATTTGAAAGAAAGAATGATGTTGTCAAGCAACGTGATGATTCATTTGTCCGCCAGATAATTGTACTTAACCTGTCAGGTCAGTACGAAAAGGCCGTTGAATATCTTGCTGGAAGCACCTTCCATTTCCGTGAAGGCAGCTCAAGGGTACGTGATATTACCGTGGATGCAAAACTGCTTTACGGGAAAAAGCTTCTTGCTGAAAAGAAAAATGACCAGGCGCTTCAACAATTCCTGTCAGCTGTGGAATCACAAGCGGCCTCCAGAAGAGAGGACAGGAGAAGCCCACAGATCAACTATTATATCGGAATGGCTTATGAAACCATGGAAAAAAAGAAGGAGGCAAAGTCATATTTCACCATGGCCACAGACCAGCAGGTTGAAGCTTCCGATTTCGTAAGCTATTACAAGGGTTTAAGTTATCAGAAGCTTGGTAACAAGGAGAAGGCTGCAGCAAGTTTCAATGCCATGATAGCTGAGGGAAACAAGCGGATCAGCAAGGGATCAGAGATCGATTTCTTTGCCAAGTTCGGAGAGCAGGAGACTGAAAACATGCAACTATCAAACGCATATCTGCTGAAAGGACTTGGCTATAAAGGACTCGGGGATACTAAATCGGCTGAAGAAAATCTGCGCAAAGCCCTTGAATTATCGGTGAGTAACCTGAATGCGAAAACACAGATAAAATAAACAGTTTATCATTTTATCTATCCGGCTGATCTTCCTGTCCGAACCTGAATTTCAGTGACAGGCCTCCATAACGGATACGGACATTGAAACTTGTAAGGTCGCTTACAGGAAGCTGAACGAAAGGTTCAATAAGCATATTGCCTCCCTTTTTCAACGGCAATGAATAGCCTGCCGAGAGGTTGGTAAGGCTGAAGTAATCGACATGGCTGAACGCCTTTTCATCGCTCTCGACATTTACATCCTGCGAGCGGGTCTCCAGATAAGCATTTCCTGAAGCAAGATCAACTTTCTGCTCTGTGTAAACATTGGTAAAACTACTGCTGAAGCTCTGGTCAAGATAAACCATGGTGGAGACTCCGGCAGAAACAAAAAGGCTTGACTTACCTCTTTCAAGTAAAGTATATACTAAGTTTAAAGGCACTTCCACTGTTACCATGTCAAGCTGGTTCTCATAGGAACCGACAGATCCGGTCATGCTTCCGGTGCTGGTAACAGAATTCATAAAAACCTTTCCGTCAGATACATTTGTTGAAGAGTAGGAGTGTTTTGCCAGGGCAAGACCGGGACGAACAGATAATTTTCTGGTGAGCTTATGTTCCAGATAAAACCCGACTGAGACTCCGGGGGAATTAATCATCACATCCTCAATGTTTGACATCATTCCTGAAAAACCTGCAATAAGACTTGTCTTTTTGCCAGCCGGTGTTTCATCCGTAATTTCAACCGGAGAAATCTCCGTTTTTTCATCAGCAGCCAGGATGTTTTCAGCAACCTTCTCTTCATTTGCAGACTCATCGACAGGAATATCAGATACCCGTTCTGAAGATTTTATTTCACCGGTAACCACGGGATCTTTCATATCCACCGCTTCAGCAGCTGCTTTTTTCTCTGCGAACAACTCTACCGTCAGTTTATCTTGAACCTCACCATCAGATGATAATTGAGCATTAAGGCTGATTTTGTCCGAAACAACCGGAATTTGAAGTTCATTCGCCGGAGCCGGAACAAATTCTTTTTGTGCAATATAACTTTCAGGTTGATTATGAAACGACTGATATAGGAAGAGACCTCCGACTGAAACAATAACAGCAACTGAAGCAGCTTTAGCCCAGAATGGGATTACAATGGCAAAACGTTTTTTACCTTTTTGTTTATTGACAAATAAGTTCCATCCCTCCCCTGCCAGATGATCGGCGTTATAGGTGCTGAAGGCTTTCTCTGCCTGTTGCCGGAATATCTGATCAAACTGCTTCATGTCGTTTTGCAGAACTGTTAAATTCTTTCATATAGATCGCCCGTACCATTTTTTTTGCCCTTGCAAGATTCGAACGCGATGTAGAAGTTGTTACACCCAATAACTTGCCAATTTCCTCATGCGAATAGCCTTCTATTTCGAAAAGGCTGAAAGTAACCTTATAGTTTTCAGGAAGATGGCTGAAAATCTTCAATATGTCATTTACCGATAATTCAATATCAATATCCGGTTCGTGCTCCCCTGTTTCGATAATATTTTCAATTGATAAGTTATTGGTGTGTTTCAGATTTTTCCTGTAATTGTCAATGGAGGTATTTACCAGAATTCTTGAATACCAGGCTTTGAATGATTTTGAAGAGTCATACTCACCCAGATTTTCGAGAACCTTCATATAGCTGTCATTCACAATTTCCATAGCCTCGTTCCTGTCTTTTGTATACCTGATGCAAATTGAGATGGCAAATGAGAAGTAGCGCTTATAGAGGACCTCCTGGTGAAGTTCCTTCCCCTTCAGGCATCCTGCAATCAGATCAGAATCAGAATATTCCTGAACCTGTAAACGCTTTTCGTTCATTTATTTATCCAAATATTGCTCCATATTATAACTTATTTCAGACATTTTTATGATTTACCACAAGCAAAATATTTAATTCTATCTGAATACAAATCCCAGTTGCAACTCCAGCCTGTTAAACCGGGTAACATATTCCGTAGCGTAGGAAGATCTGCTCCAATTGTTGTTTTCTGTTACCGATACCTGCTGGAATCTGTACCCTAATGCAATATTTATTCCCACATTTTCCCATGTATTCAATAAAATACCGGCACCGGCATTTAACAGGAAACCCCCTTGTGCCTCCTTTGTATATCCATACCAGTAATTGTTTTCCTCATCCTCCATTAAGGAAAAAGCATAACCGCTTTTAAGAAAAATAAATGGAGAAACATGTGAATTAAAGGGATGATAGTTTAGTTCAGCATAAAGAGGCAGGAGCGGCATATCCATCTCCTCAATACCGGTTCCCAATCCAATCATCAGACCGTTTCTGAACTTATATCCATTTGAAAGACTAATACTTATCATGCTTGTACTGCTCTCATCGCTTTTTCCATACAGGATACTTGCCCCAAAACGAAGATAATATCCGCTGCTTTGTGAAAGGCGTTCCTGCTTATTATTTATTCTTTGTACCGAGGAAACATAAGTTTTAGGAATTGAAATAACCTGAGGCGTAACCACTTTAACATAATAATTTTCAGATGAGTCATTAACAATGATTCCCGATAAACGGGAACCATTGTTAAGCACCAGAGTCTGTTCATGCCCTTTCTGGGAAAGTGCCGGAAAAGCAAGCGCAATGAAAATCACTGGAACTATTATCCTAATCATCTGTTTTATAATTACTTATCACTTTCCCACAACCTTTAAGTGGCTTATCTGTCTGATATTTTTCGGATCACTGTAATCATACTGGTAAATACCATCTTCGCCTATCAGCATCAATATGTTATTAAAAGGGATAACATCAAATGTATTGAAGTCTTTATAGTGAGCAACCTGGTTATTGAGTATCTGAAGCGGATCTGATTTGTCATATACCTTAAGTCCTGCATCACCATCACAGATAAAAAGCAGATCCCCATCCACACCCAATCCGTGCGGATTATACATAGGGTATGATTTAACCATGTATGGATTGGCTATTGATGAAATATCAATAACCTCCAACAGGTTGCTTCCATTGGTACATCTGTTTCCGGTCCGCAGGGTAACGTATGCATATTTATCATCAACAACTACAGGATCACAGGCAGTTATGTGGTTGTATGAAGAGATCTGAACAGGCTTTTCAGGAATATTTATATCATAGATCAGCATCCCTGTCGTTGTTCCAATGAAGAGCTTATTGCCCATCCTGTATAGGGTCTCCATACTCCGTGGAACATCTACGCTATCCTTAACTATTAACTGTGAAGGAGTTGTAACATCAACGGTCTTTAGCCGCCAGGGAAGTGCAATGAGATAGAGATACTGATCGTTGAGCATAAAACGAGCCATTGATCCTGCTACTCCCGTGCTGCCATTAAAATTTCCGGCGGTTTCAGCAGATGCCATAAAACTGATAAAATCGCCACGCATCAGTTTCCAGCCATAATCACCTGGTTCACGCTCCTCAGTAATGGTTTTAACTTCCCAGTCAACAATAACTCCCTTCGTTTTATCCACATTTAAATAAGGATACCATTTATCTCCTTCAGGAACGATCTCAGGGAATATATTCTTCAGGCGGCCTTTCTCCACCGGATTATTTATATCTGTTATATCAATGGAAACCAGGTCAATATAACTGTCGGTAAAAAGTGTATTTCCCCGGATAGCCATATCTATATTGCCAAGGATCTTATAGAATCCGATCTTTTTCGGATCGGAGGGATCTGAATTGTCAATTATATGTATCCCTTTTGCATATTCATTAACAAAAAGGTAATTGTCCTTAAAGTAGATCTTCCCGGGCACTTTGATCTCCTGAGGTTCACTTTTTGCAAAGCTGGTGCGGAAATCGCTGAATGACATATATACCGGTACATTTGCTTCATAAGTAACTCTTTCAAAAGTATTGTCCTTACAACCTGAAAATGCAGCAGTAAGCAACGCTAAAGTGATTGTCCTGTACAATAGATTTTTCATTTTGATAATTTTATGATGAATTTATGTTTTATAACATATTTCTGATATTATGCTTCATATAAATCTTAATGTTAATCAAGTGGATTTACAACCTGCCCTATGAAAAGCAAGGTGTTCGTGGTTCGTTCCCTGATTGCAAAAAAGAAAGGCCTGTCAATTACGAATGTTGGAGTCTGCTGAGGACCGGCACTTGTCAGGTTGATTCCTATAGTTGTTACAGCGGCTGCTTCAGTACCTTCTTCATTGACTTCAACGAATGTATTCTGCTTCACGAAATCCACAAAGATATTGTCATCGGATATCCCCGACAGGTTTGCGAGATTATCATCGAAAGCGTCGGTCATACCCAGGCTCTTCAGCTGACTGTTAAGCAGCTTTTCGTATGAGAATTTAAATTTCGGCATGAAAACAACGGTTTTTCCATAACCGGTCATTCCGTCAAGGGAGGAGGTCAGGCTGTTCCATACTGCAGCATTGAAGGATCCTCTGAGAGCTTCAATTGATTGGTCAGGAACTATTGCGATCATAGAAAAGTTAGTTCGCCCATAAGTAAGTTCAAGTACCCTGAACGAATCTCCATTCACAACCTTTGCACCTACCTCCCCTGTCATTGTGCTGACATTGACAGAACTCCCTCCTGGAAGGTAAAAAGGCCTCTCATCAGTAAGTGATTTATCAAACTGATAACTCCAGTTTCCTTTGAAATAGAGTGCATTCATAAGAAACATGACTGCGTCAGAAGAAATTTGGTCCAGCACCTTCGGGATCTTTCCATATGTATTATCACTTGCCCATTTGTTGATGGTCAGCAAGGCAGAAGGCGCCATAAAATCAAGTCCTTCAATATGTGCTGCGAAGTCATCCTCCATTGTGCCGATAAACGGATTTTTAACAGTAAAACCTTTCCTGTAAAAAACGGCATTTGCAAGAGCAAGCTTTACCTTCGGATCAGCTTCCAGTAACTGGCTTATCAGACTCTTATAAGCTCCGTTTACCTCACCAATAGTCATTGTTGCAGGAAATTTAAGCATGCCCTTAATCTGGTCGTATGTGTTTCCTCTGCACCCATTCAGCAGCATTGTGAGAGCCGTACCTGCACTTAAGGGTGATATCATCATGTTCCCATTTTCTTCACCGGCAGTTTTGACAAAAAGATCAACACCAAACTCATTGTTGCCGGTAATCACTGCCGGGGCTTTTGCTGTAAGGTCTATATTCTTAGGTATAAGATTTTGCTCCGGGTTAGTGTCATCTTTATTGCAGGAAGCATATCCCAGCGAAAGGGATATAATGAGGATAATTGATAGCTTATTCATAATACTAATCAGTGGTTTTATCATCTAATACGGATGAATTGATGAAAACGCTGCAGCGGTGAGGAAGAAAAACAATTAGTAGGCAGTAGGTAGTTGGCAACAACTAAAATTGCTGGCGCGGATTTAGCGAAGCGTAATCCGTGCCTTGTATGTTTTGGGGCTTATATAATACAATTGAAAATAATTCTTCTCCCGTCCGAAGTCCTCATAAAATAACGCTTTAAGGAAAACAGATCATTAACTTTTGAGGTTAGATACTGACGTTTTTCAGTATCAATTGACAAAAGGTACAACTTTTTCTAATCAAATTTTATGAGTTATGGTTGTCCAGGAGGGACTTATTTAGCAATCTTGACACACATTAAACGATTTTGATCCCTGAGAAGCAGCTTGCCATCAGAAAGCGCCAAAGGACCCCAGTTCTGGCCCTCTCCAAGCATCTCAGCAGAAGCCAGAGGCTTGAATCCTGAAGGATCCGGCTGTATAAGATACAGGGTTTTTCGGCCATCAGTTGCCAGTATCAGCCCGTCGGAAAGGATCATACTGCCTTTATCGAACAGAGGGGAACGCATTGTTTTCCACATAACCTTGCCATCCATACTCATACAGCACAGACCATCGCGTTTGCTGTTTGTCGAGAACTGGGCATAGAAATAACCCTTAAACAATATTGGTGATTTGGTATGATCTCCAAAATCGTTATGCTTGAAAAGCTCCTCTACACTATAGCCTTCATCAGTCTTCTTTCCTACTTTTATCATTGCTGTTCCAAGCTCATAGCCCCCAACAACAATTATTCTTCCTTCGCCGGCATCAAGAGCTGAAGCTACCTGAATCATATTATCCCAGTTATTGTATTCCCAGAGAATTTCCCCAGTTTGTGGTTTTAGCCCAATTATCCTGCCCTTGGATGTGTTAGCTTCCTTGTGCATAAAGGTATTCGTGGATGAAAATACCATTACGATATTATCCTCTCGTGCAATCTTTGCGACAGACGGGCTGGCATAAGATTCATTTCCGATGGATTCTGTCTTCCATATGATGTCTCCTGTCAGTTTGTTAAAGGCAACCAATCCGGCGTTAGGATCCTTTGAGTAAGAAACAATAAGCAAGTTGCCGTATATAAGCGGACATTGGGTTATCGCCCATACAGGTATTTTGATTCCACTGAAATCTTTCATGATGTTCTTGTTCCATATCGGTTTATGTGTGTTGATATCAATGCAGTACATGTCTCCGTAAGGACCGCAGGAATAGACCCTGTTGCCATCGATAGCCGGAACACTTCTGGAACCCGGATAC
>Ga0154307_1083_pt1 | contig 37536 bp, 24 predicted proteins | sample RifGroA2_FD_105601 | JGI IMG/M metagenome (GOLD analysis project Ga0154307, IMG submission 105601) | Bacteroidetes bacterium GWA2_40_15 | reverse complement strand
AATATCCTGATAATTTTTAAAAGCCTGAGCTTTTGTAAGCTCTTTAGCCTTTTCCAGCCTCTTTGTATATATATCACATACGGCAGTAATCTCAACATTGTCTGATTGCTTCATGCTCAATAAAGCCTCCATGTGGCTGACAGCCATGCCACCACAACCAATGACACCGATATTAAGCCTTTCATTCGCGCCGATAATTCGCGAATAACTTATTGCTGACATACCCATACTGCTGCCGAATGTTGCAACTCCGGCAGCGCTGCCTGCCAATCCTTTCACAAATTTCCTTCTTGAAATATTAGTACTTTCCATTTTCCTGTTGCTTTATTTAGTTAGTAAATGTTACATAATGCTATAATGTCGGCTTAAACCCCATTCTAAAACTATTGATTCAAGTAAAACTGCAAACCCCGTTAACCGATTTTATAAAATCAAAGTCAAATTACTAAATATTTTCAATAATCGAATCATTTTTGTCCTGCTAATAAAGTCTGCCGGAAATAAATCCGTCCTCATTGCATTAGGGATTAAAACAGCAATTTTTATTTCATCCACTGAATCTTTTCAATAGCAATTGCAATCTTTTCCCTGGTATCAAGTATTTTTTCCGGCTGCTCAGGATAACGCAGTGTATTTTCCAGGGTTACTTTAATTTTCCTGGGATATTTGAATAAAAGGTAATCCTCAGGATATAAAAGCTGCCTGTATGCGTTCAGTTCAGGGTCTGTTTTATTGCCTTCATACTTTAAGAGAAGCTCTTTAAGTCTGTACAGGTACTCGTAGTCATCCATCCCATCTCTGAAATTCTCCAGTCTTACTGATGAATAAGTGGCTCCGTCAGGACCAGGATATACCAGTTGTCCCTCTCCGTTGAAATAGTAATATGTGCGTGAGTCCCAGGGAACATTCGGCCATTTCTCATCCAGTGGCTTTCCTTTCTTAACATTTCTCCAGTAGTAATTTGAACTCCAGTGTTCAAAACCATCAACCCCGTACATCCAGCAATACCATGCAATGCTTCGCTGGTATATTGCCGGACAGTCAATAAAGAAGTTCGGGGCGCTTTCCCGCGCAAGAGTACAGAAATAGGTCCATATCTCCCCTCCTTTTGCCTGGGTTTCAGGAGACTCGATAATGTTAACCGGAGCCCAGATATCAACAAGATCATTCAATCCATACTGATCTGTATTTCTGTCAAAAAAGTCATACGGACCACCCTCGGCAAATAACTGCAGGCGAAGATCGGGATCGATCTTTTTTAATCTTTCCGCCCTTTCCTTAATATAGGGATATTCCAGGTCTGTTGGTTCATCCCATAGCTCAACAAGGGCTTTGTCGAGCCACCCTTTCTCCTTGAGGAATTTTGTATACGCTTCAACAAACCTGTATACCTCTTCAGCCTCTTCCGGAGTGTAAAGACCTTTCTTCATCTGCACGATTGAAAAACGTTCAAGTCCGCGGTCAATACAATATTTCAACACCTTCTCCACCTTGCTGAAATCATAATTTCCTTTGCTATCCGGCTTTTCACTGACATAATTTACTCCTGCAGAACCCGGATTAAACCGGTTCTTTAAAAGAAGCTCACAGAACTTCTGATACCATTCAAGAGGTAACTCTTCAAGGTTATAAAAATCTGCCATATATTCAATCTGATCCCATGAGTGGGTTTTCAGATGACTTGCAACAGGCAGCCCGAAATCCCATACCCTGCATTTGACATATGCTGTAACCTTTTTCATCCCATCAGCACTTAATGAAATTGTTCCTTTATATTCCCCTGCTTTCGTTCCTTCGGGTGCATAGATTGTGATCCACAATGGCCGGCAAACATCTTTTCCATCAATCTTAATAGTGTTTGTGACCGGGATCAACGGATCGGGGTGCCAGCCTTTATATTCTGCAACATAAGCTGCCTGCCAGTCAATCAGATTATAGTCAACCAATGATGTTTCGATCCTGCTTTTTGGAATTATGCTGTCCTCTTTACTCCTGAGATCACTTACTTCCACTTTCAGGTTTTTCAGGTCTTTTCCAAAAGGAAGAACAGCCAGCTGAAATGATTCATATTCATTTCGGGCAAGAGAAATCTCAATCTGATCTGTGACAGGCAAAGGGAACAGAGCATCCTTCCTTAGCTTAATAACTGAATGAGTAAGTGCAATCCCAAAATCTCCGCTTGCACTCCAGTTGTTAAATGAAGTCCATTTTACTTTATGAAGGTGTTGAGCAATCTCAATCTCCTTATTTGCGATCCTTGCTGTAAAATCATCCCACTTCCCTGATTTCCATGCTGTGTCTGCATAATCTTCAAGCTGTTGAATATCAGTAAAAATTTTATCAGCCTCAGTTTTAAGAGTGTTGGCGACAGGATTTGATATCCTGTTCATTGCAGATATAGATTCCCCTATTTTTTCTTTAAGTGATTTAACTTTCGCCCTGTTTGGTTCAATTGTAAACCAGAAATCGGAACTACGACGGATTACAGAACCATCAATTGATTTTACAATAACTGAGGCATAATAGCTTCCTTCAACAGGCAGATCAAAAGGAATATTTTCGCTGATTTTACCTCCTCCGGGAATCGTATATCCGGATCTGTAAATTAATGGTTCTGAACTTATCTTTAACTGAAGGTCTGAAGAAGGTCCCTGCCCTGCCTGGTTAATGAATTCGGGAGTTCCGTTCAGAGGTATCAGCTCCAGTTCACACCTGATTTTAACATTTTCCTTTCCGGAATTCTGTGCACTGAAAGATATCAGATTCTTCCCCGGTACAGGCGCGGGCCACTTTCCAATATCACACTTTGCACTGCCTTTTGATGATAGATTGCATTTCCCACTCCAGGCCGATGATTCACCATGAGGATAGCTTCTTGACAATGTCAGATTAAGTTCAGCACCGGAGCTTATATCGTCAATCCCTATTTCACTTAGCGGGATAGAGAATTCCCCAATCCAGTCCGTCTGGTTAATCAAAGCATTATACTGCCAGTTGCCGTTCCACTTAATATCATTGTCTTTCCAGTCGGTCATCGTTCCTTTCGGGTCTGCCATGAGCCGTACATTGGTGCCCTTATAACCTATACCTACCATTGCATGGTTTCGTCCCCAGAGAAATGTGTCTCTGGGTCCTTTCGGACTTACAGTTCTATTAAGCTTTTCAGCATCAGGATCATAGTTGCGAAAGGCAACATAGAGATTCTTCTCGTCAAAATACATTAATACGCTCACCGGATCCTTAACATAGCTGTCCAGGGACCAGTTTACAAATTCTGTCATTTCCGAGGCCTGCTTCCATGAAGGATCTGAAAGGTTACCGTCAATAACCGGTGTGGCTTTTATAAAAGGAATCATGATCTGAGGCTGATTAATCTGTGATTCTGCCACCGAGGAAATGATGATGGATATAAGAAAAGGAAAGCTTAGCCTGGTTATAAATACATTTCTTTTCATCTTATATAGTTTTTTTAAAACAACTCGATATTCTAATGTTACAATTATTCCAACCGCCTGGTTGCATTAAATTTTTTGCATTTGTTCTTATGAGTGCATGTGCAGGTTTTTTACTTCTATTGTGATTTTGAGATCCTAAAAAGTCTTGCACCATGAGAATTAACGGCATACTTCAGACCATCCTTACTTAAACCCAGGTTCCTTCTTTCCCAGATATCTCTTACATGATAAGTCGGTTCTGTTAGTCCCAATTGTTCCCAGCTGGCTTCTATTTCGACAGGATTTTTTTTATCACTGATGTTGAAAAGTGCAAGATATTTATCTAAACTCCCCGGAACATCAGCTATCCATGCGATCTTGTCTCCATCACGGAATAACTGCCGGTTATTCTCACTCTTCTGGTTAACCTGAATTACTTCACCATTGGTCAGCAACGTTCGGGTATAATTATCAAGAACGATAAGATCACCTCCCAACATAAGCGGAGATCTGAATATTGACCATAGGGTCATCATGGTCTTCTGCTCTTCTCTTGTGAAGTATGTAATCCTTTCAAGAGCGGGGTTGGGGCCTCTGCGATTCAGCCTTCCGAGTGGCAGCATATCGGCATCAGGCCAGTGCCCCGGACCGGAAACATGAGACCACCTATTACACAGTTCAAACTGACTTTTCAGGCTCTCCCAGTTATCCCAGAAATCTGCTGATATTCTCCACATATTGGCATATTTTTTTACATGTTCAGCCTGTTCGGAAGGCATGTCATCGCCCGGAGATAAACTCAGCACCATTGGCCTTCCGCAATTGTCAATGGCTTGCCGTACCGCTTCAATCTCAGCCCCATGATATGGAGTAGCAATATCATCAACCTTTACATAATCGACTCCCCATGATGCATAGAGTTCGAATAATGAATTGTAATACTCCTGTGCCCCCTCTTTAGTCATATCAATTCCATACATGGAGTTCAGCCAGTTACATGTGTCAGAAGTGTTGGCAATCATATCTGCAGTAACTGTGGTCCTCAGAACGGGGAGTTTTTTTGCGACAGCCTCCCTTGGAACTCCGCGCATAACATGTATCCCAAATTTAAGTCCCAGACTATGAATATTATCTGCGAGAGGTTTGAATCCCATATTTCCGGCAGATTCAGGGAATCTTTCAACAGAGGGCAATAACCTTCCGTTAACATCCATTGTAAGAGCTGGTTTATAGTCCCTTGCCTGAGGGGGATTATTCATTGCCCCGGGAAAGGGATAGAACCAGCAATAATCGACAACCACATATTGCCACCCGTATTCCTTCAGATGTACCGACATCATCATTGCATTCTCCATCATCTCTTTTTCTGTAACCGTAGCTCCGTAGCAGTTGTAGCTGTTCCATCCCATAGGCGGAGTTAATGCAACATCTGTTTTGGTTGTTAGTACTTCTGCCCCGGGTAGATTTGTCGGACTATTCTCCTTACAGGAAGAGATTGACAGGATAAGGAGAACAATTATAAGTTGCCTGATTTTCATAATGATTTGATTTATAATGTGAATTATGAGTTAGATTATTTATTTAACCACAAAGGCACTCAAAGTAAATCACGAAGGCGCACAAAGGGAATATTATAAAACAATTCTTTTATCTATCCCGGCCTAAGTGCAGTATGAACCTGATAAGATCTATCTGAACCTTTTTAAATACTCTTTCTATATTCATTTACTGTATTTCCTTTGAGTTACTTTGTGTAATCCTTTTGTTGCCTTTGTGGTTAATAATAAGCTACTTTATGTCTTTGTAAAATTCTTCAGCTTTTTTCTGTGCATTTTCAATTATCTGTTCAATTTCAAAACCAAGAGGTAGTCCGGCTGCTACTTTCTTTTTTGCCCTGAAAAGTGCTTCTGTAAATCCTGCCGGCAGGTTATTTCCGGTCCACCAGTCGATCTTCTCAGCCCAGGTCCAGGCATACTTATCTGAAGTACGTAATGCATAGTAAGCATTATGCTCAAGCCATTTCACTCTCTCTTCTTTTGACATTACAGCACCCTGCCCGCTTAACCTGTAAGGGAATGGCCTCAACCCCAGCCAGTTTCCCTGGATATACTCGGGAGCTATCGCATGGCCCATCCTGAATGAGCTGGTATGTTTTGACCACAAGTCAATTGGGATAAGCGCTTTTGCATCGTCAATAAGTGTGCTCCTTACTTTAAAATATTCAAGAGGTGATGTATAATAATATGCCTCTTCATTTCCAGGGATTCTTTCCGGGTTTATATGGCTCAGGATCCCATAGTATGCCCTTACATTTGGCTGCCCTGGCAACTCCCACAGCATATCGGATATGCTCTTCAGTCTTTGCCCAGTCTTCATCAGAAAACCAGTCCATCTGAGAACCTCCGAACAGCACAAGAAGATTGTCAGTAAGCATTGTACTTGCTTTTAAAGAAGAAGCAAGTTTTAATTCTGCCTCTTTGACTTCAGCTGTAACCTTTGCCCAGTTATCCACCATAAATATATCTCCATTGCCGGCTTCCTTTGTAAGCCTGAGCGTTATGCCGTCAAATGGTTCTTTTTCATAATCGGTTAAATGGTCCTTATAATATTGAATATAAGGAGAATGCTGACTAAAATCAATCAACTTCTTTTCAGGGGCATCATATACAATCTGGGCATCTGCAAGACAGAGGCTCGCAGACAGAAATATTGACGCCATGAAACTCAGGATTTGCTTTTTCATAATTTAAGTTTATTAATTTTAATATTTGAGTCTGCTCCGAAAAGTATTTTTTTTGCCACCAAGGCGCCAAGGCACAAAGCTGCACCAAGAATAAGTCATTGAAAGATAAGCTCTTGGTGAACCCGATAACTATCGGGATTGGTGTTTTTGTGTTTTTGTGTCTTCGTGGCAATTTCATTTTTTGGTTTTATCGGAGTGGACTCATATTTTCATTTTATAATCAATTAACTTTTCTATACCAGGGTAATCTTTCAAGCGGTACGTCTATTGTCAGAGATACAGGTCCGTCAACTATTACCCCGTCATCACCCATCCATTTTCCTTCAGGAAAAACCACCTGTCGTGAACGTTTACCCTTTTCTGCTAATGGGGCAACCATTATTTTGCTGCCCAAAAGGAACTGATCCTTGATTCCATGGTATCCTTTCCCTGGATATTCATACTCCAGGTTACGCACCATCGGTTCGCCGGAGATTGCTGATTCCCTGGCCATCTCCATGATTTCGTTGCCCATCCTGAAATGAAGATTCGCCATATCCTTACAGATGGATAGGTTTTCCTTACTCAGGACCCTCCAGGGGGCCACAGAGAACTGCATCATTGGCATCAATGCACTCACCTGTGCCGATCGTACGATGAGTTCCTCGTCAAGCACTGAAGTATCCTGAAACGAAGTCCACTCTCCGCCGCCGATCATATCGGGGCAGCCAAACTGGTGACCTATCAAACCCAATCCGATCATATCCGGGATCAGAACCTGTACATCACTCCATGTGTGGCTTTTATCCCTTAAACGCTGCACCAGCGGCTGTCCTGCCATTTTCCAGCAGGCCCGCAGCTCATTCAAAGGAAAATCAAGCCCCAGTTTTGCATATGATTCACAGTGCTGATTCGGATCAAAATCACCGAAGGAAAAGGTGTTAAGATATCCTTCAGGATCACCTGCATCGAGTTTAAATCCATCAACACCATACTCCCTGACAAGACTGTTCATCTGGTCCTTAAACCATTTTTCTCCTTCAGGATTGGAAAGATCAACCAGTGCGCTGACCCCGTTCCACCAGGTTATACTTGCAGGCCTTGTTTTTTCCTTGTCAGCAAATACCAGAAGCCTCTTCTCTGCCAGCTCCCTGTAAACAGGGGAATCGGAACTGATGAAAGGAACAACCCAGAGCATTACTTTGAAGCCCATCGCTTTAAGCTTCCTGATCATGCCTTTGGGATCGGAGAATTTTTCACAGTCGAATTTCCATGTGCCATAGCGATCCTGCCAGTTATCATCAATCATGATTACACCAACCGGAAATCTGTTTTTAATAATGTCTTCAGCATATTTCAGTATGTCATTTTCATTCTGGTCGTACTGCAGTTCTATCCATGTATTGTACTGTGGACTGGTGAAGAGCAAGGGATCGGGAGTCTTGCCTGAAGGCGGGAAGAATTCCCTGCTTGCATGGAGAAAGGCTTCCTTAAGTGTTTCGCCATTTTTGCCGGTAGTAACTTCAGCTCCCCTGGCACCAACAATTATCCGTTCATTTGTAATTTCTATATTCAAGGGGTTTTCACTCCAGATATATCTGCCTTTGTCTGATATGAAGAGCGGGGCTGCCTGGTTGGCCTTGCAATTTCCGAACTGATCATATGCAAATGGCTGATCATTCAAAGGTGAATTACGTCCATCGAGGACAGCCCCTCCCCACCATTTTTCATCTTCCGTAATATCTATTTCCAGTTTTGTACTATCAACTCTGTTTTGTTTACAGCTTTGGATCATTCCAGATGAAATAATCGTGATCATCAGCAAAGTAAAAAGTGTGTTCTTCATTATATAATTATTAGAAAATGACTCACAAGTCTATTTTTATAATTCACCCCTATCCCAATAGCAATCGGAACCCCCAGGAGGGACTTTGAAAACCAATGATTCATTTAGCCCCCCTAAGGCATAGCCATCAACCTAAGCATTGTTTTATTATAGGGTAAAACGGGATAAGTTTCCCCTCCTTTTGAAGGAGGGGTGGCCGCAACACAATGATAGTAAATGTATTGCAAAGTTAGTATGCGGACGGGGTGGTTGATTAGTCTATCAAATCGGTACATTTCCTTTTATTTAATACTATTCCTAACTGACTTTTCAATTATTTATGACCCCTGAACAAAAGTTTGTTTTCAGATAAAAATATCGTGAATCCAACGCTCACTTGCAATTATTTTAATCCATAACTTATAGTATATCTCAGTCTGTATATGGTGCATTGTCAAGTTAATTAAATCAACCACCCCGGCCGGGAAACATACTTTGTAAATATCATATAATCAATTTCCCCGGCCACCCCTCCTTCAAAAGGAGGGGAAACTTTTTTTACCCTATTCTATTTACAAACAACAGTCTTAAGTTGACGGCCATGGGGTTGACGGGGATTATATCAAATCTTGAAGACGTCCTCATTTTATTTTGATAATTCTTCCAGTTTCCCTGCCATTGCCTTACGGGTTAAATAGAGCTCCTCAAGGTTACGCGAGAAGGTACTTACATCGATCACCATATTCCGTACCTGCTCCTCAGCGAAATCAGCCGCTCCCTTACCTTTCAGCATCCACAGATATTCATAGTCTTCGATCCCGTCGCGCAGAAGCTCAAACCTGATAGAAGAAACAGCGCCATTCACATCCGGTTGTCCGGTATATCTTTTTGTATGGTTCCCCGGGTATATCAACGATCCTTCACCATTCAGAACATAACCTCCGCTGCAGTCAAAACCCGAAATAAATGTTACAGGATCGAGCCATGGATCGGGTGTCTGATTCCAGAAATTGGCTGCCCAGTAGAGGAACCCGTTCATTTTATACCTTTCCGTAATCCAGGGAACCATTACCGGATCAAGGGCAGGTGCATCAATGAAATAATTTGGCTGTGGATATGCCTGATCACAAGAGATATACCATGTAGCTTCACCTCCTTTTAACTGTTCTTCGCGTAATGCCTGTTTAACCACCGGATTATTCAGTGAGTTGCCATGAACACAGAAATTGTTCACATATCCGCGCAGCGTTCCCCATTCAGGATTATCCGTTACCGGAGATTCAGTTGCCAGGAAAGGTATACCCGGTACTGTTTCATTAACAATCTGAGCCCATTTACGGGTATCCTCGTATTCCTTTTTCGTATTTGGCTCATCAATAGGACTGTTAAAAACAAGCCGGTCCCTCCAGCCGTTTTTCCTGAAATAGGATTCAACAGCAGTCAGGTATTGCTTAACCATCTTAATTGTTGCATCAGAGAAGTGATCATCTCCGGCCTGACTTATAATCTCATGTGGAGCAGTTTCAAGAATTACTCTCTTGGTTTTCTGCTTATTCAGATACTGATCATATCTCTGATCGTTGAACTTTACATCCAGTTTTTCACCCTTGATGGTAATGGAAGGAACAAGGGGATCGTTGAACCATGTTTCCATCCGGTGCTCATAAAGAAAAGTGAAGTAGTTCTGAGTAAGCTCCTCCATCTCAGGTGATGATGCCAGTTTGTTATAGAACCTGGCTATTTCGCCTTTTGAAATATTCACATAAGTAATAAGATGTGTTTCCTCAGGGAGGGAGAAACCATAAACCTCAACCTCAATACCAAGGGTCTCAATAACCTTGTCAAACCTTGTTACGGTAATGGATCCGCTGTAAGTACCTTTCGGTGTACCTGAAGGAATATAAACATCAACCCAAACAGGTCTGTTGCCAACCACTGCATACTGAGCCTGCATGCTGAATGGCACTTTAAGCGGAGCAAGGGCATCGGGCCATAAGCCCTTGGCACCAACCGGACTCGAGATTGCATATATCTGAATATAATGCTCAAGGAAGAGGTTCACCTGCTTCTGTGGAATTATCTTACCTTCAGCTGATTTCAGATCAGAAGCTATCACAAAAAACCCATCCGGGGCTTTTGGTCTCCATCCCGGAGGGACAGGTGTGGTAATAACTACCTGAAAAGGAACATGTTCGTTCCCTGCTCCTGCCACTTTGATCCGCTTTTTTTCACCGGACCATACAAGGTTGTTGGTTTCAACCCTGTCATTCGGACGTACTTTCTGTTCGCCTGGCACTGCCCATACTTTCACATCCTCTTTCACATCAGCCTGCTGGGCTCTTGCAGATACTATGCAGAAAATAAAAATCACAAGAGCCAATATCCTGGTGATCATTCTGCACAAGTTCAGATTATCCGGCATTATTCCGGAAACAGCTTTTAAGGTTTTCATATCTCAACGATTTTATGTTTAATACAGTCCCTTTAATAAATCCTGACTCAAAATCTGTTGATGAATTCCTTGCCCTTTTTTACTATTTCAGCGGCCGGTATATTCTCAAGATTCTCCTGTGTGAAATTTGATAAAACTATATTCAATTCATCCAGTTTTACAATATCTCCTTCACTGCTGAACTTATTCCTTAGAATACGGATCTTTTCAAAATCCTGAATGCCTTCAATAAGTTTCTCAAATCTTATTGATGTACGCGGCCCCGGATAGATCTGATAGCAATCACCGGCCGGCCATGTCTTGTAACGGGTATCACGCAACACATCTTCCGTCCAGTTATTATATGCCCACCTGAGGTATCCTGTAAATCCTTCGGCTGCTGCGTACCAGCCTATCCATACATTTTCAGCAGGAGGCGAAAATGTAAAAGCATTCGGCCGCCTCTCGCCGCATGCAGTATAAAATGTTGTCGGCAGTCCCGCAGCCCTGCGGGCTTCAAGAATATCTTCATCAAATTTGTCATGGATTATTATGCAATAGTCATAAATATCCATGGCTATCTCGCGGTGATAACCTCCGGCAAGTGCTGTTTTCCATTCAGTATCCACTCTCTTGAGCAGTGCCATAACCGCTATCATACCCTCCATATCGCGTTCATCCATTGCTATGGTTGTCTTTTCAAACCATCCTTTTGATTTAAGATGGTTTGTAAAATTGCTGATCATTGGTTCCCATAGTTCATTATAAGCCTGTGAGCCAGGCTTTGCGAAAACAGACACTGTATCTCCCTTCGCTTCATCAAAGTAGATGAAATTAAGATCCCAGGTAATCATGGAATAGCAGTTAATTCTCTGATCTATACCGCAACTCATTACAAATTCAACATACTTGTCAAATACGGTATAGTCATACGACCAGCTTCCATCCTTTTTCCTCGACCACTTTATAAATGTCGGATTTCGGTGATAAATAATGTCAGGTCCCCATGGCTGGTCGATTATAAATGCGGTTATACTTTTCTGTCCTGCCCCGGCAAGCATTTCATAATATGGCCTCATAAGTCTGTAATGCTCATCACTCCATAGTTCAACACCATGCACCTTTGCGACGGGATCAGGGTTCTGCCAGAGATCCAGGTCGAATTTCCACTCCGAAGACGATGGAAGTATATGAACAGCTACATCTAATGATATCCTGAGAACAAATTCCTCTCCTGCATTAACGGTAACCGAACCTGTGTATTTACCGGCAGGGATATCCTTTTTTGTCCATACAAGTATTTGTGTATGAATTTTTTTCCCTTTCCATGCCATTGTTGCCCATTCATCGGAAGAGACCAGGGGGACCTGTTCCTTCGGATATCTCACATTATCACTGGCAAAACTCACATTTACATCAGACCTTACCGCCGACCATTGGGTGATGTTTGCAGTTACCGGATTTGGCAGCTCATCATAAAAAGTTTTTCCGGGCAGGCTGTAGCTCATATCCTGTGTTGCCGCAGAGCAGCCTGATAACAGGATAGCAAAAAATAATAACTTTCTCATAACTGGTTATAATTTCGTCATTTATTTCCTGATGAAATTTCACGTTTCTCACCTTTATAATTGGTTATCCTTACGGAAACCACTTCTTCAGGCACCTTGCAAACTCTCGAAGACTGAGACAGATAACCACTTGCATAACAGAACTCCCTGTACTCTTTCTCTCCCGTATTATATATCAATTCAGCAGATACATCATCACTCTTTAGCTTTATGATTTGTGTTGACCGGTGAACCGGCTTTATAACCTTCAAACTGTCGGAATTTCTGGCAACCAGGATAAGAGAGCTGCCATCCTCCAAAACAAGTTCAGCCATTGCTTTTGCATCACCATCAGCAAAAAAGCCGCTTTCCCTGCCGGGCACCGGATAGAATCCGCCTTTCCCGTTACCGGCAAGAAATAATCCGATGGATGCATCATAACGTCCGTCAGAGACTGTTGTGGAATAAGAATTACCAACAATTAAAATATCAGGATTCCCGTCAGAGTCGTAGTCATCTGACAACATGCCGAATAATGGAGCCGTCTGTGCTTCCAAAGGTAAAGAGTTCATCTTAAATGATCCCCCGCCAAGATTTTCAATGTATGCCGACTCAAAGAACCTGGCGTCTCTTATATAAGCGTCTTTATAAGAATCTTCAGGAAAAATATCATCAAATGAAGCTCTGGCATAATCGTCATATGTTTTGAACCTGTTTTTTAATGAGGGTATCTGGGCAAGCAACTGGTTCCTCTGATAAATGGGATGACTTTTCCCCTGCACATAGTAGCTGCAGACCGGATCGAGTGATCCGTTCCTGTCAAAATCCCTGGCAATAATCCGCATCGGCTGATCATGTGATACTTTATACTGAGTGTTCAGTCCAAGGTTCCCGGCAACATAGTCAATATCGCCATCCTTGTCAAAATCTGCCGCGGTAAGGCTGTTCCACCAGCCTGTATAATTTGCTAATCCCGTGTTTGAAGAAATATTGATTAATTTCCCCTGCTCATTTTTATAAAAAGAAAGAGGCATCCACTCTCCTGCAAGTATCAGGTCAGACCAGCCATCATTATTGAAATCGGTCCAAAGGGCTGCGGCTATCAATCCGGGTCTTACAAGATCAGGGCATACCTGGCTTGTGACGTCGGTAAATTTCACAACTCCTCCCTTGCTGTCATTTCTAAGCAGGTAGCTTAACGGAGGCATGGGATATTTTTCAAGATCAACCCTTCCGCAAACAAAAAGATCAAGATCCCCATCCCTGTCAAAATCACATGCAGTAACCATCGATCCGCAAACCCGAATGTCGGGCAATGCGTTTTCAGAAAGTTCAAATTCACCACTGCCATTATTAATGTACAGGCGGTCGGCATAAAATGGCATTCCCGGAGGCAAGCCTGATCCCCCGCTTACAACGTACAGATCGTCATCGTCATCCCTGTCTGCATCAAAGAACAAAGCACCCATATCCTCATAATTATTATTCCCGGGCAGGGCATGGGAACTAAAGCTGCCTGTTCTTCCCTGAACAAATATGCTCCCTGAATAACCTGTTGATCCTCCGATAAAGAAGTCATCCAATCCGTCTGAATTTACATCCCCTACTGCAATCCCCGGTCCTTCCTGGGAATACTGATGCGGAAGAAGTGGCTGGAAATCAAAATCAATAAACAGTTTTTCTTTATGGGCATACCCGATTGTTGTATTACCGCGAAGGGAACTGAATAATTTATCAACACTGTTTGTATTGATTTCAGGTTTTGTTTTAAATAAGGTCTTTGAATAGCTTAGAGTTATTAACTGATCTGCAGAAATATTGTTTAAGACCTGTTCTTTCCCATCAGGCCACCATATATGCAGCGAATCGATCATAGTGGTTTCACCCAGACCAAAATGGATTTTCGGATCGACCATTGCCTGGAATCCCCTCACGGGGAAATGTTCATAATACTGCTGCCTGCTGTTATAGAATATATTAATTTTTGCTCCAATTCCTCCTTTGTTCAATGAATCACCCGACAGATGGACCAGGAGAAAATGCTTGCCCTGATCTGAAGATCCCGGGTGAATGGTCCTGTTCTCATAAACTGCAGCCAGGTCATTTATATTATTCAATACCAGGTCAAGATCGCCATCGTTATCAAGATCTGCAAAGGCAGATCCTGTTGAATACAAAGGCTGATCCAGGCCCCATTCAATGGTAAGATTCTCGAAGATCAGCCCGCCTGAATTCCTGAAAACCACATTTGGTTTTTTTACGTTTCCCCTCTTATCAAGGTCATTCTTTAAAAGTCTGTAAAGCACACTGAATTCTATCTTTGGACTCTCCTTGATCTTTGTAAGCCACAATGTTGAAAAATCCATGTTTGTCATATCGTGTCCTATTCCGTTCCCTATGAACAGGTCTTTATATCCGTCATTATCAAAGTCTGCAAAGAGCGGGGCCCAGCTCCAGTCAGTTTCAAAAATACCGGCCATTTGTCCGATCTCACTGAACCGGTATTGCCCCTCGATCTCTCCGTTATTCAGATAAAGCATATTTCGTACATACTGTGGGGAATAGCCGGCCTTAAGCTCATTTAAATACCTGTTGTAGGTACGCATGTTACCTGCCATTATTCTCTTCCTGAAATAATCTTCAGGCTGCATGTCGAGGGCAAAGATGTCGATCAATCCATCATTATTGAAATCTGAAATATCCACTCCCATAGTACTATTACTTAAGTACCCCAGGTAATCTTTGACCATCTCTCTGAATGTACCATCACCCTGGTTTACATACAGAAGATCATTTGAGATATAATCATTCCCGACAAAAATATCGGGCCATCCATCCCTGTTTATATCGCACACCGCAGCTCCCAGTCCAAAACCGTCCCATGTTATACCGGCCTGTTTCGAAACATTTCGAAAAACGGGCAGGTTATTAGCTGCATCAATGCCATCATTCCTGTATAACCTGTCGGTGTTGATCATTGACCCGTCATTTTTACGGAGCCGTATTGCATTTTTGTTTGGAATAGTCATGGCTGCGGTTACCAGGTACATATCCAGATCACCGTCACGGTCATAGTCAAGAAACAGTGCCTGAGTTGAATACCCGTCATCATCAAGCCCAACTTTTGCCGCGCACTCTGTAAAAGTCAGATTGTCCCCGTCTCCACTGCTGATATAAAGCAGATTGTGGTAATCATAATTTATATTGCCTGCAGCGCATAAGTATATGTCGAGCCACCCATCGCTGTTAATATCAACCAGGCTGACGCCGGTTATCCATTTCCCGGATGTGTTTATACCGCTCTCCCCGGTAATATCAGTGAAAGACAGATTGCCTTTATTCAGATATACCCTGCACTGTGTCATATTTGCTCCAAATACAATGTCACTCAATCCGTCATTATTCAGATCACCGATAGCCAGGCCTGATCCGTTATAGTAATACTCATAAAAGATTGAGTTTGCACTGTCAGTCTCCTGAAGCTGATTTTTAAATTTAATGCCACTTCCCCCCGGGGGAACACTTCTGAACAATACATTATTCAATGATTCCCTGTTTTGATCACTATGCCGGCAGGCTGTCATTATTCCTGCCACAAAAAATAAATAGTATATAAACCTGTTATAAGATAAATTCTTCATGAACCACTTTTTGTCATTCCAAGCTTAAACTCACTCCTAAAAACTCTTTTTTTAACCTGAACAACTATTATGAGTGTTGTTTTTTTACCCTAAATAGTAATAGAAAGATCTCTTTGTAATATTCTGGTGAGATCCCTCACTTCGTTCGGGATGACAGTTTCTTTTATAGTCAAATGAGGGGGAGGTTAGCAGAGAGCGGGAAGTACCCGCTCTCTGCTAACCTCCCCCTCACAATAAAACAAAAGTGAACTGTCATTCCGAATGATCCCGCGAAGCGGGAGAAATGAGGAATCTCCAACGTTTATGACGAAATTAAAAAAATTTGCCATTGAATCATTCATAATCCGATCTTCATCAAACACTTAATGATATTACAATATAAGGTTGTCATTTTTAATATTAATGAATAATTTTAAAAAAATTGCCACCCTACATGAATATCAGGTGGCAATTTTCAATCAACCTAAACTAACCCCCTATGGTCTGGTATATCCCGGATTCTGAGTAAGACTCTTATTCAGCCTCAGGTCTTTCTGCGGGATAGGCATAAGATAATCATTCTCGGAATAATTTGGCAGATAATCAGGATCTGTAACCTTATCCAGTATCCTTTTACGGCAGATGTCGAACCACCGGTCATATTCAAAACAGAGTTCCAGACTTCGCTGATTGATCACAGCGTCATCAAACGCTCCTTTCGACATTGCAGTTGTGAACAGCGGATCTGCCGGATTCGGGACCCCTCCGGTTGCCCTGTTGATGATCTGGTTAACTGCATCACAGGCTGCCTGTGTGGGTCCGTTGACCATATTATCCGCTTCGGCAAAAAGCAGCAATACATCTGCATACCTTAATATTGGTTGAGACTGATATGAGACATTTTTCTCCATATTTTCAGGTGTATCATACAGGTATTTTCTGATATAAGGAGCTGATTTCCACCAGTCAAGGTATGTAGTGCCTGTTCCGAACCAATGGTCCTCAAGCAGCAGGTAGGCATGCTTGCGGGGTTCTTCAGGAAAAGCTTCGCCCCAGATTTTTTCAGCTGTTACGTCTCCCCAGCCTCCTGCCATGTCGCCCGGCAGCCATATCTGAGGCTCAATTACATACTCCTCCTCCGAGTTATGAAAGGCCCACATAAATTCAGGACCTAAATCATAATCCATATTAAATACGTCCGCCACATCAGGAACCAGACTGTAACGGCCGCCATCCATAACCTGTTTTGCCATATCCCTGGCCTTGGCGTAGTTGGTTGTTGCGTTCAAAGGAGCAGTTGCCATGGTTATATATACTTTTGCAAGTATTCCCCTGGCCACATCGGCAGTCGGGCGTGCATTCTGACCACCTGGCCATACATCGGGAAGATTTTGTGTGGCAAAAAGCATGTCTTCCACTATCTGGTTATATACATCAGCAACCGGGGATCTGACAATATCTCCTTTTATTACGTCCGTTTCCTCAAGTATAAGAGGCACATCGCCATAAATCCTTACAAGCCAGAAATAATTAAATGCTCTCAGGAATTTTGCCTCTGCCATTAGCTGGTCTTTAGTTTCCTGCGGCACTCCTGCACCTAACTGATCTTCAGCCAGAGCTTTAATGGCGGGATTGAGATCAGCAATGGCCTGGTAATGTTTTTGCCAGCTGCCGGCGGCATCATTGTCGCCTATAGCCAGATCGCCTCCATACAACTGATCATCCTGCGATGGCCATTCCGGATAGCCCATCCAGTCGTAAAATTGCCATCCGCCCCATAGTCTTTGCATTGAACTGACAAATGCCGATTCAACCTGTGCCGGTGTTTTAAAAAAGTTGTCAGGGCCGACAAAGTCGGTGGGTTTCTCTTTAAGTTTTTCACATCCGGTAAAAAGAAGGAGAAATACTCCTGACAACATTACCAGATTTGATATTTTCGATATTTTTCTATTCATGATCGTAGATTTAATGTTGTTAGAAAGTAAAGTCAGCACCAAAGGTATACATTCGTGAAGTCGGATAAACACTCTGATCAATCCCTATAGTAGCATCATTAGTCGGGAACTGTGCTATTTCAGGATCGTATCCCGAATAGTCGGTCAATGTTATCAGGTTTGTTCCGGTGAAAAATAACCTTGCTTTTGAAAATCCGATTTTCTGAAGCAGGGAAGGCTGAAAATTATACGCAAAAGTTATAGTTTTCAGTCTTGTAAATGAGGCATCCTCAACCCATCTTGAAGTGGCTCCGGAACTATTCCCTAAAAGATATTTGTTAACCAGATTCTGAGACTGAACCCACGCTCCGTCATATAATGCAGGCACTTCAGTATCCTGATTTTGAGGAGTCCAGTAATCCAATAGTACAGGATGATTACCTTCATAGGTTTCCCTTCTTATCCTTATAGTATTAAAAAGATCAGCACCATAGGCTCCTGTAATAAGAAATGACAGATCAAAGTTCCTGTAGGTAAAGAGGTTGGACCAACCGATCGTAAAATCAGGGTAGCCATAGCCAATAGTTGTTTTATCAAGTTCATTGACCACTCCGTCAGGTTTACCCTCGGGTCCGGTCAGATCGGCATATTTAGGCAAACCCGGGAGCTGTCCGTAAGCCCTTGCAGCAGCATCCTCATCAGCACCCCATAAGCCAAGGAACTTATATCCTTTCATCTGACCAAAAGGCTGGCCAACTTCGAGGAACATATATGAAGAGCCAAGCGAATATCCTCCTGATGTAGGGGTATAGCCTATTCTTTTTATTCCGGGTCCCAGGTCAAGTACCTCATTGCGGTTCATTGTGAAATTGACTGATGTGTTCCATCTGAAATTCCCTACAATCGGATCACCGCCTATCATTATCTCGAGCCCTCTGTTTTCGATAGATCCTATATTGTCAATGACACTTGAAACACCTACATAATCCGGCAACTGCCTTGGCATAAGAAGATCTTCCGTTACTTTCCGGTAAACATCAATTGTTGAGATAAGTCTCCCTTTGAATAATGATATATCAATCCCTATATTGCTCTGGGCTGTTGATTCCCATTTCAGATCAGGATTGGCGATACCTGAAATACCGAACCCGATATTAAGATTTTGTCCGTTAATATAAGGATACCTGTACCAGTTGCCTGATCCAAGTCTTGCCAGGGAACCATAGGGGTTTATTCCCTGGTTACCCGTAACACCATAACTGACTCTCAGTTTCAGGTCAGTGATAACCTCTGAATCCTGAAGAAAGCCTTCCTGTGAAATCCTCCATGCCAGCGAACCTGAAGGGAAGTAACCCCATTTATTGTTTTCTCCGAAAACCGATGAGCCGTCAGCCCTGTAACTTACAGTAAGCAGGTATTTGTCCAAAAGGCCATAATTTATACGTCCCATAAATGAGGTCAGCGCCCTGTCACCGCGCCAGGAATCAACTGACACTGATTTGGCTCCATCCATATTGTCCGTACCAAGCTGGTCAACCAGGAAATTCTGTCCGGACATGGAATTGCCGAACCAGTTACTTATTATTTCCTCAACAACTCCTGTAACTGCGATATGATGCATTCCAACGGTTTTATCGTAAGTAAGGATATTTGTATTCTGGTAAAGATTGCTGAAGGAGTTATTGACGCTCCCGACTCCGTTCATTGCATAACCGTTACGGGTTTTTGTATTTTCGTATTTATTATTATATGCGTTTGCAAATGTTCCGCCACCCATAATTTTCAGGGTAAGTCCCTTTGCAATCTTGAAATTCAGGAACATGTTTACGTTATTCTGGTATGTCGGATTCTCAATCAATGTCTCCAGAGCTGTTGCAACCGGATTCCAGGTGTCATAGGCGCCATAACCTGGCCTGTGCCTGGCGTAGTTGCCAAACTGATCATATACCGGTTCGGTAGGAGCCCACCTGGGCGCATTGTTTACAGCGGTAAATAAATTTGCATTGAACGGTGGCGATTTATATCTTTCATTGGTATATGAATAGTTCAGGCCGAAGTCAACCCAGTCAGTGATGTCAGCAGCCAGGTTTGCCCTTAATGATAACCTGTTGTAGCCTGAGTTTAACAATATTCCCTGATGATCGAGGTAGCCGGTTGAAACCATGTATTTAAGTCTGTCTGTTGCTCCGCTTATAGCCAGATTGGTGGTCTGCATTACACCGAGATCATATATCTCATCCTGCCAGTCGGTTCCTCCGTTTTTCTCATAATATGCAATATCAGCATCCGTAAAGTAGTACTTAGGAGTCTGGCCATCTTGTGTTCCAAAACTATTGACAAAGTTATTATACTTTGCAAATGAAGCTGCATCCATAACAGGGAGCTTAAGGGCCAGTTTTTGAAGCCCCACACTGTAGCCTGCCTCAATAACAGGCTTACCTGTCTTTCCTAACTTTGTCGTTATCAGTATGACACCGTTTGCACCCCTGGAGCCATAAATAGCTGTGGCTGAAGCATCCTTTAAAATCTCCATAGATTCTATATCATTTGGATTCAGCTGATTGATATTAGCACCCTGTAATCCATCGACAATTATAAGAGGGTCATTTCCTCCGTTTATCGAGTTACTGCCCCTGATACGGATCAGTGTGTTACCTCCGGGAGAACCATCAGTATTAAGGATAAATACACCTGTTGCCCTGCCCTGTATAGCCTGGTCAACGCGTTGTGTGGGCAGCTGCAGGAGCTGTTCTGTTTTGATGGAACTGACAGATCCTGTCAGATCGCTTCTTCTTACAGTTCCATAACCTGTTACTACAACTTCCTCAAGAGCTTTTAAATCAGACTCAAGTGCAAAATCTATTACGGTCCTTCCGTTAATTTGAATATCCTGCGCAACATATCCTATGTAGGTGACCTTTAGTGTGCCGGTGAGGTTTGGTACATTAAGGGTAAATTTACCATTAATGTCGGTCATTACCCCGATGGTGGTTCCTTCGAGGACAACATTTACTCCGACAAGAGGCTCAGAGGTTTCTGCATCAGTAATTGTTCCGGTGACTCTTTCCTGCTGTTGCAGAAACTCCCTGGGAGCAATTACAATCAGATCGTTGTCATAAGTCTTATAAGTCAGTTTTGAATCTGAAAATATCTCATCCAGCACACTTAAAATATTTTTATTTTCTGCAGTTACATCAATCTTTTCATTCATAACCATCAGGTCGTCGCTGTAGAAAAACCGAACCTGACTTTGCTGTTCAATGGATTTTAGTACTTCACGAATGGACTTATCCTGGACATCCAGATTGACAGTAACCTGGGAATAAGTTTTTGCACTGACCTGCAGAACGCTTATAAAAACGATAATCAGAGCTAGTTTCATGATCATTAGGAGTTTTTCTATCCCGGATATTGGTATCGGAATAAGGTTAGGTAGTTTTTTTTTCATAATTTTGCAATGTTTTTAGTTTAACGATCCAATGTTCTCATGTAAAAGGCAGCATTGGTGAGATTTTAAAAACCGGCGCGGGATGTTACAGCATCCTGCGCTTTTAGCTTCAGGGTAATTTATTATACTTTCATAGGCAAAGTCATTATTAGGTAAATATTCATTTCTCAGGTTACCTTAATTATTGTACAGATCTTTCTTAATCCCTTTAAATTGTCTGTTTTCTGATAAGGTCACAACTCGTCCTTCCAGTTTGTATCTGATAGGAGCTGAAATACTCATAACCTCAAGTACCTGCTCAATAGGCTCAGCAACTATGGTTCCTGTAAACCTGTAATTCTTTAATCTTTCCGAATCAAACTGTATCTCAACATCGAATTTACGCTCCAGTTCCACAGCTATTTGCGAAAGACTCTCCTTTTCAAAGATCCATCGGTTTTCTTTCCATGATATTACCCGCTCTACATCTACATTTTCCCTGACTAACCTTGGAATTTTATTTATCTTTTGCGTGCTAACAGGTTGAGTCTTGCTTTCCGGTTTTTCCCCTTCAACTGCCGTTTTTTCTACCAGTGATGAATCACTTTTATAGAATGTAAGTTTCTGGTTAGGCTTAAGGATCACATCAACAGCTTTGTAAATGTCACTTACAGGTTCAACCTTAATGGAACCTTCAATCAGTGTAGCCTCAATTTTATTGTCATCGGAATAGGCTTTTACATTAAATTCCGTTCCGAGTGCTCTAATATTTAAAAATGAAGTTTTAACTATAAAAGGTTTTTGGGGATCTTTTGCCACTGTAAAATATCCCTCACCTTCCAGGTGGACGACTCTCTCTTTAAGGCCAAAACGATTGTCATATTTAAGATTGCTTCCTGCGTTCAGGTCTACCACTGTTCCATCAGACAGTGAAAAGCGAGCATGTGAACCCATAGGAACGCTTAATTCACTAATAGTCTCCAATGGATAATCAATCTTATTCTTACCTAAACGATAAAACAAGAGACCACTTAAAGAAAAAGTAATAATAATTATTGCAGCATACCTGGCGATCAGTCTGATTATACGTATGTTATCAGAGTATTTATCTGAATTCCCATCTTCGCTTATCTTATGTTTGAATTTCCAGAAACCCTCATGATAATTATATCCGGGATTTTTCAATGATGATTTGGCAGTGACCCATATTTCACAATATTCATCAAAATATCTTTTATTGGCAGGATTTGCTTTAATCCAGTCAATTAGCTCTCTTGTCTCATGTTCACTTAATTCCCCATTAATATATCCATGAATTAAAAGTTCTGCTGATTCTTTGTTTTCGTTTGTTTTCATAATAGATTGATCTGATTATAAAGACAGGAAATACCAAACCAAGGGTGAAAGAGAATTGAAAAAAATCAGATAAAAATAAAAAGAATTATTACTGTGAGATAATCCTTCAGAGTTTCACGCAGGCGCGCCAGTGCAATTTTCATCTGAGTCTTTACGGTATTTACCGAAATCCCCTGCTTGTTCGCAATTTCACTATATTTCATATTATCATTACGGCTAAGTATGAATATTTGCCGACAGGCATCGGGGAGAGCATTGATCGCCTGTTCAAGAGCTTCTGAAATCTCATCCTCGAATAACTGCCCGAGAGGGTAATTATTATCCCAAATCAGTAATTCAGAATCTGAATTGGAAAGACTTTGTGTTAACATATTTCTCAGCCTGTTACTCTCAAGATGGTTTAAAGATGCATTATAAACAGCTTTAATCAGATAAGCTTTAATAGATACTGTAATTTCAACTTTTTCTCTGATTTTCCATACCCTTAAAAACACATCGGATACAATCTCTTCAGCATCAGAAGGATTCCTTACAATATGCTCGGATATCAGACAAAGGTAGATATAGTACTTCCTATAAAGTAATTCAAAAGCAGCAATATCACCATTCCTGATGTTCTCAATAAGTTGCTGATTTGAAGACTCCATATTATCTCTGAATACAGTTTAGTCCCCATTCTGAAAATGGTACAAAATAATGAAACAATAAAAACCAAATTACCAAAAATTATTTATTATAAATAATGAGTATCAGGAATCATACATATAACTTCAATGATTTTCTTCGTTTACCCCGACCCCAAGGGGAGCGAAGAAAATCAATTTACTCCCCTCGGGGCTGGGGTAAATAAATTGATTTTCAAGCGTTTTTGGATTTTGTATGTATCATTACCGATAGTCATATTATAAATATACCTGATGTAACTATCCTTTAGTAAAAATAATATAAATTCAAGCAAAACTGATGACTACCTTCGTATATATTTTAGTCTTTTAGAAAACTCATACCGGTAAATGTCAGCGTTATTACTTAAGATGTTTTTTACAGGTTGTTATAAATACATCAATACATCTTTGAATATGCTTATCCTCCCACGAAGGATGCAGGAACAATGAAACAGTGCTTTTCCGGAGAGCATTTGCTGTTTTGCAGAAAACCTTATCATATCTGACGCTGCTCTTACTTGTATATTCTTTCGACAGGAAAGGAAATTTATCTGATCCGAATCCGTTGAGTTCCCTGTAAGCTTTTTCGAGATATGCCTCCGGCCACTGTATCCCGTAACATGGTATATTCTGATCATGGAGTTCATTTATCATTCCGGTTGCATCAATATTCAGGGTATCTGTATCAAGAACTATCGGATACCACCAGTAAGCATTTTTTCTTTCTTCTGTATTAACAGGTAGCTTTTTAACTCCTTTAAGATTTTTAAATGCCTTATCGTACATCCTGGCATATTTATGCCGCCTCTTCAGGTTCCATGAGTCTAACCTTTTCAACTCATTAAGACCAATAATTGACTGTATCTCAGTCATCCTGAAGTTAAATCCCACCCTGTTATGAATGTAAGGAAGCTTCTCTTCAAGAGCAAGCATATTCAGCCTTTCCTTTACATCATAACCATGATCCCTGAATGAACGGCACTCCCATGCTACGTCCTCATCATTGGTAACAACCATTCCTCCTTCCCCTCCCGTTGTAAAGTGCTTGCTCTGACAAAAGCTGAAACAGCCAATATCGCCGATTACACCAGCCTTAATCCCATTATATTCACCACCAAAACACTGGGCACAATCCTCAATAACCTTCAGTTTATGCTTCTTTGCTATTTTAAGAATGGGACCCATATCGGCAACAACTCCATATAGATGTACCACAATTATCCCCTTGGTCCTCTTTGTGATCAGCACCTCTATCTGAGCCGGATCGATTGTATGATCTTCAGTAGTATCGCAGAATACGGGTATCGCTCCTGCCTGGACAACAGCAAATGATGAAGCTATAAATGAGTATGAAGGAACTATTATCTCATCACCGGGACCTATTCCAAGACCTGCAACGGCAATATGAAGGGCAGCAGTTCCGTTAGTGCAGGATATAGCATATTTTGCACCATTCCACTTTGCCCATTTTTCTTCAAACTCCATCCCTTTTTTCCCGGTCCAGTAATTTACCTTCCCTGTTCTTAGTGGCTCAAGGACATCTTTAAATGTCTCTTCTGCAAAAACGGGCCACATCGGGAAACCGAGATCAACAATCCCTGCAGCATTCATAACGACAGGTTCTTTTTTCTTCATATCAGCTCCTGGTTTTTAGAATTAAATCTTATTACTTGATAATATTTATGTAAGATATTCGATATTCAATTACCATAAATCAAAAATATTCCAAACTGCATTATAAAATTTGTACTAAAAACCGTATTAATGATACTTTTATACCGAATATAGTGGTATTATACTAAATAATTTATAATATTATCGGAGAATTTCATTACCATTAAAACTTATGTCAGTCGAACATCGAATATTGTTGAAGGATGCCGACAGGTCGTTCATTATACATCATGAAACCAAGTCTTTTTCCAGCTGGCACCATCATCCTGAGTTTGAAATGGTCCTTATAATGAAAGGTAAAGGCAAAAGACTGGTAGGTGACAATATCGACCGGTTCAGGCAACGTGATCTTATACTGGTGGGTCCAAATCTTCCTCATGCATGGATATGCGATGATGAATATAATTCCCATCCCAAAGGATTTAAGGGTGAAGCAATAGTAATTCAGTTCAGCTACGATTGTCTTGGCACACTCTTCTTTGAAATGCCGGAAAACAGGAATCTTAAGAAACTGCTGGAAGAGTCCTCAAGGGGAATAAAGTTTAATGGGAAAACGAAAGAAAAGATCATTTCACTGATGAAGGATAGTTATAAACTCAACGGACCTGATCAGCTGCTTCTAATGATGACACTTTTCAACCTGATGTCTAAAACAAGGGATTATCAGCTTCTTTCAAGTACCGGATTTATGGAGCCCTACCATAAAGAAGGCAATGAACCCATACAGAAGGCGCTCGACTTCATACTTCATAATTTTCACAGGAATATCGCTGTAAAGGAGATGCTTGACATTACAAACATGTCAAACACAACATTCTGCTTGGCATTTAAGAGGATAACCCGGATGACTTTCAAGGAGTACCTGCTGAATACAAGGATTGGTTATGCCTGCAAGCTTCTGACCAGCTGCTCCATGACTATCTCTCAAATAGCATTGGGATGCGGATTTGAGAATCTGTCAAATTTCAATCACCAGTTCAGGAAACTGAAATCAGTAACACCTTCTGCTTTCCGTAAACAGGCTGAAAGCCTTAAAACCTATCCTTAAAACAGAGTTAACCGGCTTTAATACTATTTTATATTTTCAAATCAGTAACATCCCGACTAACAAAAAGCCTATGAACAAAAACACTTTAACCATACGCTCAATGACCAGTTATCTGAAGCTTTTAACGATTGTGGCCCTGGCTGTGTCATGCACAGGACAGTCAGGTATAAAAAGGATATGGGCTGTTGACGATGGTGAAAAAATAAGAAAAGATGATATCAGCAATCCTCTGGCAACCGATCCCGATAATGCTGTCTGGGCCAACGGAACAATCAACCTGTTTGGAGCCAGAAATGAAATTGTTGCTTTTCAGCTGATTATTGAGGGAGATAATAAAGGGGCCTCACAGGTCAATGTCTCTGTCAGCGATCTGGTAAACGGGGAATCCGTTATTCCCGGATCAGCTTCAGGGCCTTCTGATCCTTTTGACTACAGGGGAAGGTTTGTAGAACTCTTTACTGAACACTACCTTAATATGGAAAAACGATCACCTCCTCTCTGGTTTTTTTCAGAAACAGCTCTCCCTTCAGCCTATCATACAGGATGGGTGCCTGATTGCCTGATCCCATTTTCAGCTGCTCCCGGTAATGGAGGTGCCCCTTTCTCAATTGAAGCCGGGAAGAACCAGGGTGTATGGGTCGACATTCTGATCCCGGAAGACGCGACTGCAGGAGATTATTCAGGTATGGCAATTATATCTGTTGCAGAGAGTGTGTTTAAAAAGATACCTATATATATAAAGGTATATGACTTCACCCTTCCCGACTCGACACATATCAGCAATATGTTCGGTTATTACCCTCGTTTCATAGCCCAAAGACATGGTGTTGAAAGCGACAGCGAAGCATACTATGCTCTTGACCTGAAGTATCAACAGATGGCCCATCGTCATAGATTTGACCTGGTTACAGGGGTAGATAATCTTGATGATTTGAACAGTTATTATAACGGTTACAGACCAGGGATGGGTGCTGTGGTGAGTGATGCCGATGCTGTTGAGTTCAGGGTAATGCCCTGGATCGTCTGGAAATATGACATTGACCAGTATTTTTACTGGTCCACAACATTCTGGACAAATCTGAATGTCTTTGTGAATCCTCTTACCTATGAAGACAGGATCAATGGCGATGGAACATTCCTGTATCCTGGTCAGGATAACCTTTTCCCTGAGGAAAGCAGAAACCTGGAAGGTCCACTCTCCTCAATAAGAGCTAAAAACTGGAGAAGGGGCGCCCAGGACTTTGAATACTTATGGCTTGCAAAAATAATGAGTCTGGAAGCTGAAGTGCAAACAATTGTAAATAACTGTATCCCAACTGCAGTATGGGAAGCAAAAGATCAGAATGACATCAGCTGGTCGGATCGAGGATTTAAATTCGAGGAGTACCGTAAACAGCTTGCAGAACTTATATCTTCAGCACCTGAGAAAAACTGAATACTATCATCAGGCGATATATCTTTAATATTGGAAATAATTCATATATTATCAGAATATTTGATTTAATGATCTATATCAACTGAAATATTGATATTAATTAATTTAAAAACATGAAAAAGAACATTTTGACACTTCTGACTGTGTTTACAATATTCATTTGCCGGAATTATGCACTATATGCCGAAGATCCCAAAACCCTTGAGATCGGAGCAGCTGCACCTGCTTTCTCATTGCCCGGAACAGACGGGAAGATCTATACCCTGGGCAGCTTCAGTAAAGACAAGATCCTTGTAATAATCTTTACTGCAAACCATTGCCCGACAGCCCAGGCTTATGAAGACAGAGTAGACAAGCTTTACCGGGAATTTAAACCCAAAGGGGTTGGATTCTTGCTTGTTTCTCCAAACCATCCCCAGGCTGTATGCCTCGAGGAATTAGGCTATACAGATCTCGGAGACACCTTTGAGGAGATGAAGATCCGGGCAAAGGACATGAAATACCCGATGCCATACATCTATGATGGAGACAAACAGGAGATGGCAACAGCCTATGGCCCGACCACCACTCCTCATGTCTTTATCTTTGATTCAAAACGCAAACTACGTTTCTGCGGACGAATCGACGAGATGGAAAATCCATATGTTGAAGCAAAGGAACATGATACCAGGAATGCCATTGTTGCCCTTCTCGAAGGAAAACAGGTACCTGTTGAAAAGACAAAAACATTTGGCTGTTCAATCAAGTGGGCAAACAAGGCAGAATGGAGGGCCAAATACGATGCCGACTGGAAGAAAAAGCCGGTTGAAGTTATTGAGGCAGATCTTAATGGTATCAAAGAGGTGCTTGCAAATAAATCGAATAAATACCGTCTCATAAATGTATGGGCCACATGGTGCGGACCGTGCGTTATAGAATATCCTGAGTTTGTAACAATGCAGCGTATGTACGGAGCCCGCGACTTTGAGTTTGTCTCCATCAGCACCGACGGATTGAAGAAAAAAGATAAGGTACTTGAGTTCCTGAAAGATAAGAATTCGGCTGTTAAGAACTATCTCTATTCAGCAGATAACAAATACCCTCTTATTGAGGCTGTCGACAAAAACTGGTCAGGGTCGCTTCCATACACACTGCTTGTTGCCCCGGGAGGAGAAGTTGTCTATTCACATAATGGAGTGATTGATCCGTTGGAGGTCAGAAAAGAGATAATGCAGAAAATAGGAAGGTTCTTTGCTGATGATTGAGTACTGCCACCCCCCTGAGCGGGTCTTTTGAATTAAGAATGAAGAACAACGAACAGCGAATTAAGAAGTTAAAGAGATCAGTTCTGAATTCTGATTTCGTTTGTTCAAATATTCTTACTTCATTAATGATTTGAATTACAAAATTCTAAATGATTATATCAGAAGATGAATAGATCAATCTCCCGTCGAAATTTTGCCAGACTGACACTTGCAGGAAGTGCATCAATGCTGGCACTTAAAGGTTTTGGTATGCATTCAGATCTCCAGAAAGGAACGGGATGTATCCGCCTGGGAGGACCTGTTTTCGGAGAACTGAAAGATCCTCAGGTATGGGCAAAGGCAGTTAAGGCAAAAGGTTATGCCGCTGCATACTGCCCGGTGTCTCCCGGTACTGATCAGGCTACTGTAAAAGCATTTGAAAAAGCAGCAAAGGATGCTGATATTACCATTTCTGAAGTGGGAGCATGGAGCAATCCAATCAGCAAAAATGATAAGGAGAGAAATGAAGCTTTAAAAAAATGCAAAGAGGCCCTTGCCCTGGCCGATCTTATAGGAGCAGGATGCTGTGTGAACATTAGCGGCTCACGCGGAGAAAAGTGGGATGGACCTGACCCCGAAAATCTTACGAAAGAGACATTCGATATTATTGTACAGACAACCAGGGAGATCATTGATGAAATAAAGCCTGTCAGGACCTTCTTCACCCTTGAAACAATGCCATGGGCATACCCCGATTCTCCTGATTCATACCTGCAACTTATAAAGGCGATTGACAGAAAGCAATTTGCAGTACATCTCGATCCTGTGAATATGATCAATTCACCTGAAAGATATTACAGGAACGGGGCTTTCATCAAAGAGTGCTTTGAGAAACTGGGGCCCTATATAAAAAACTGCCATGCAAAGGATATACGCCTGGGTACAAATCTAACAGTACACCTCGACGAAGTTCTGATAGGAACAGGAGGGCTCGACTACAAGATATTTCTCACTGAACTGAGTAAATTAAAGAATATCCCTCTCATGCTCGAACATCTTAAAACAGCAGATGAGTATGATCAGGCAGCAGCAAGCGTCAGAAAGACCGGAGCATCCATCGGAATAAAATTCTGTTAATGATATAGTTCTGAATTTATAAATCTATACCTGGCAATATGAGATCTTACAAATCAGGAGTTAACAGCAGTTTTGCTGTAAGAATACTGATAATAATAGCCATTCTGTTTCTTTTTTATTCACCAGGTTACAGCCAGGTAAAAAACGCCTGGGCTGTGGGAGACGGGGAGAAAGTATTCCGCAATGATGATAACCATTCCGCAAGGGAGTCTAGTTTCATCTGGGATGGAAATAGAATAAGATTGAAAGGCCTTTATAATGAAGTACTTGCATTCCAGGTAATAGTTGAAGTTGATAAAAAGGGAGCAGGGGCAATTGAAATATCAGTTGAGTCACCGGTTGAAAAAGGCTCCGGAAGGGTTATAGGCGGTAACACTCTTAAATATGGACCTGCAGGTACTGTAGAGGTATTCAGCCAGCATTATCTTCATGTAGTCGATTCAACACATCCAAACTGGTTTTACGGATCAGCCGCCTCTGCACCGAAAAAGATGACAGGCTGGATCCCCGATGCACTTATCCCTTCCAATGCAATGCCGGGGCGGGGCGGATTTCCACTCAATATTCCTGCAGTTAATGACAGAGACAAACACTTTATGGGGCGATCTTTTCAGAACCAGGGTTTCTGGGTGGATATTCATCTGCCCCGTGACCAGGAAAGCTTTCCTGCCGGTGTTTATTATGGCTTTGTAAAAGTGCTGGAAGCAGGAAAAGTAATTAAAGAACTGCCTCTGGAAGTTGAATTGTCACCATTCTATCTGTCAGAGGATAACGCAACCAATATATGGGCTTTCAACGGAGATATAGGGGAATACTTTCCGGGTTTGTCACAGGAGAATCTCGACAAAATGATCAAATTCGAAGCTCACAGGCACAGAATTAATATGTCAGGGGGCTTTGATGTTAACCGTTCTCCTTTCAACATTGAAAAGATGGAGAGATATAAGACATATTTAGATGGAAGTGCATTCACTCCGGCCAATGGTTACAATGGCCCGGGCGAAGGTACAGGGGAATCCCTTTTTCCAATCGGTATGTATGGAAGTAATGTGCTGGGAAATAACAGTGAAGAGGTCTGGAAACAGTCTGATCTCTGGGTTGAATGGTTTAAGAAAAATGCACCGGAAATAACTTATTTCTGGTATATTATTGATGAACCAACCCCTCCGGTTTTCGAACTGGTAAAAGAGAAGGCTGCCCTGGTAAAAAGTAATCCCGGGATTGGGAAATCGCTCCCTGTTTTCACAACATCGCACTACAGGGAAGAACTTTCAGGCAGCATAGATATCTGGGCCGCTTATGACGGTATCGAGCTGAAAATGCTTCCCTCACTCCGGGCAAAAGGAGGAGATTACTGGTTCTATAACGGTAACAGGCCTCGTATAGGTTCAGTGATTCTTGAAGGAGCCGGAATAGACTACAGGGTCAATCCGTGGATATTATATAAATACGGAATTAACCAGTGGTTCATATGGGAGACCACACACTGGCAGCATAATTCCCAGGGACCAAAGGGACGATTACACCAGAACATATTTTCAAATCCACTTACATTCATAAACAACAGCATGGAATTCGGAAACGGCGACGGAATCCTCTTTTATCCGGGAAGAATGCCTTTCTATCCCGATGAGGACAGGGGACTGAATCAGCTTATGCCATCGATAAGATTAAAAAATCTGCGACGGGGCCAGCAGGATGCTGTATTAATGAAAATGGCTGAACAGAAGGCTGGCAGGGAAACAGTAAAGAAGATGATCAACAGGATAGTGCCAAAAGCAATGAGTGAGGTGAAAATGACCGATAAAGTTCAATGGTCAGAAAGCAGCATCGACTATGATCAGGTAAGGGATGAGCTATTGCAATTATTGAAATAAATATTCTTAAGTATGACAACACCCGACCAGTTCATTCAACCCAAAGAGAGAGTTCTCTCTGTCGATTTCTTTCGCGGTTTTACAATGTTCCTGCTTATAGGCGAAAGCACATTGCTTTACGAGCATCTGCATGAGTTCGGAGGAACAGGAGTAATTCACTTTTTTGCAACACAGCTGAGCCATCACGAATGGAACGGCCTCCGCTTCTGGGATCTGATCCAGCCATTCTTTATGTTCATTGTTGGTGTGGCTATACCTTTTGCCGTAACCAACAGGAAGAAAAAAGGTGATTCCGACAGAAAAATACTTCTTCATGCTCTGAAACGTTCTGCGCTCCTCCTCTTTTTAGGATGGGCCATCTATTGCATCGGACCAGGTAAAATAGTATGGAGATTTCAGGATGTACTGGCGCAGCTATCTGTAACTTACCTGGTTGCATTCCTGATAATGAACAAAAGTGCAAAATTCCAGATCTCTTTCACACTTATCATTCTTCTCCTGATTGATCTTGCCTACCGCTTCTTCCCTGTTGAAGGGTTCAACCAGGCATGGGTTCCATATAAAAATCTTGGAGCATGGTTCAACCAGATGGTTGAGGGAACTGACAAAACGAGTATCTGGGCAACTCTCAACTTTGTATCAACAACTGCTCATACAGTGTGGGGTGTACTTGCAGGGAAACTGCTGATGAGCGATAAACCGGCAAGTGAAAGAATAAAGACTCTTATCATTGCAGGTATTATCTGCCTCGCTGTCGGATTTGGCCTTGACTGGCTCGGCATAACACCAATAATCAAGAAGATAGCCACATCATCGTTCGTGTTTGCGAGTGCAGGCTGGACACTCCTTGCACTCTGTTTCTCTTACTGGCTGATAGATGTTAAAAAGAAGTTTATTGAAGGAGCAAAACCATTCCTGATTGTAGGTATGAACTGTATTGCCATCTACGTTTTCTTTGAAGTCGGTGGAGCAGCTCTTTTATATAAGATCTTCACTCCATTCACCACTTCGTTGCTGACCTGGGCAGGCATCCTGACGGTTGGAATTGCCACAAGCCTTATTGTTTGGGCAGCTCAGTGGTATATGTGTTACTGGTTGTATAAGAACAAGATATTCATAAAGATATAAATCCGGTAACCGGCGACAGGCGACAGGCGACAGGCGACAGGAAGCCCTGCGTCGTGAGCCCTGAGTCGTGAGCCCTAATACCAATAACTATGAGCACTCCAATTCAGGCAGAAAAGGCACCGGATCGTGTACTATCGGTCGATTTTTTCAGAGGTTTTACAATGTTCATGCTTGTTACAGGTGTAACAAATATATTTCATGAACTGGCAAAAAACGACATGGGAGGCTCTGTTATTGCACTCCTTAGCCGGCAGTTTGAACATGCTGAATGGCAGGGCCTTTATGCATGGGACCTGGTCCAGCCATTCTTCATGTTCATTGTAGGAGTGGCAATGCCTTTCTCCCTGTCAAAGAGACTGGCAAGGGGCGACAGCTGGAAAAAAGCATTTCTGCATGCACTCTCAAGATCATTCTGGCTTCTTGCCTTAGGTTTCATGCTTGGGTCGGATCGCGATTCCTATGCTTTCCAGAATGTTCTGGCACAGCTCTCATTCACTTACCTGGTAGCTTTCCTGATAATGAGGACAGATTTTAAGATCCAGATTGCAATATCATTTGCAATGATAATCCTCTCGGATGTTATCTACAGGGTATTTCCGGTAGATGGATTCAACCAGCCATTTACTCCTGATAAGAACTTTGGTGCCTGGGTCGACTTGCTGATATCCGGACACCTGAGTACAGGGCACTGGGTCTCTTTCAATGCGATACCAACTACAGCCCATACAATATGGGGCGTACTTGTCGGGATGCTGCTTATGAAAGACTTTTCATATAAAAAGAAATTACTTACGATGCTAATTCCTGGTATTATTACGATCGCTGCCGGCTATCTGATGGATCCCTGTATTCCGATAATCAAACGTATATGCACCAGCTCATTCGTAATAACCAGCGGAGGTTATTGTCTTGTTGCAATGGCATTCTCGTACTGGCTGATAGATATGATGAAATATACCCGGACACTTATGTTCTTTGCCATAGTTGGTATGAATGCCATATTCATCTACCTTTTCTCCAACCTCGGTGGTAAGAACCTCCTTCGCGGTGCAGCTGATCCTTTCATATCGAGGATCTTTTTCTGGATGAGTGATGCGGGTAAAGATGTAATGCTGACAATCGTTGTTGTGGCAATGGTGTGGTATATGTGTTACTACCTGTATAAGAAGAAGATATTTATAAGGCTGTAGGCGACAGGCGACTCATGAACTCACCCCCCATCCCCCTCTCTGCTTCGCAAAGAGGGGGCGACTTTATTAGATTTCCCCTTTGAATCCCGCTTGCGGGATCGGCGAAGCCAACGGGGACAGGGGTGCCGGACGCGGAACAGGATTTATGTTATAAAACATAATTTTTTCAGCTTTATCTCCATAAGGACCCATTAATTCTTCCTTTCCTTCGGGACCGATGATAAGTGAACAACCGATGCATTTCCAGCAGATCCTGACATTGTTTTTTTGCAGCATTTGCCAGTGTATTGAATGCCTTTCCACCGGGGATGATCCCTGCCAGTTCCTTTGCAGAGGGATGAGTCCAGCCAAGGTCTATTACCTCAGGCAGCAGAACAACATTTGCTCCTCCGGCTGCTGCTTCAGTAATAAGTTGTGTCGCATGAGAGAGGTTTTTCAGCAAATCGCCGGGGGTAACATACATCTGAACTAAAGCAAGCTTAAACTCTCTGGTTTGATTCTGGGCTGTCATAGGTATGGCTATTAATATCAGATTAAATAATGCAATCAACTTTAATAAATATGCCATTCCTGATATTTTAAAGTCCTCATCACCTGACCACTACTCCAAATGGATATAGAGTGTAAACAAATGATTATCATTTAAATAGCCCCTCTTCTGCGGGAGAGGGGTTTGGGGTGAGGTATTCTATTTAGTTACTTCCAGTACTTTTTTGATTATCTGGAAATTGACATCCGAACCAAATCCCTTTTCAAGCTCTGTTGCAGCTGCCTGATCATTCTTTGCAGTTGCGGCAACCCACTTCTGTGCAGGACTGTCCGATTCCTCTGATTTCTTAATCATTTCATCCGCAGCTGCCTTATTTCCCATACTGTTAAGCACGTTCACAGTAAGAATATTGCTGTATGAAGGTCCCCTTCGGCGACCTGTATATTCCGAAATAGATTTCTTCAGCGGTTCGGTTTCAGCTTTACGGTTAAGCTTCTCAAGACAGTATATATTAAGATAATCCTGAATCCTTGTATCAACAACATAGGGTTTGCCTACACCCAGATGCTCGGGATATTGCTTTGATTTTTCGATCATCTTAATAGCATCGGAATATTTCTTTTTGGCAATGAGATCCATTGACATAAGCAGTGATGCCTGCTCAAAAATCACTTTCCCTTCACTGGCACCCTCTCCGGGCAAAATTGTCATTGCATCAAGCAGTTTCAGGCTGTTTGCATACTGACCGTTATTGATAAGTGCCAGAATATGCTGTACTTCAATTGCCTGATTACCTTTGAATTTTTTAGATGCGGCAGTAGTAAGTGTCAGCATTGTCTTATAGTCTTTCCTGTCGGAGTAGTATTTGATAAGCTCGTTTGATGCCCGCCAGTCGTTCGGAGCAAGTTTCGTGGCTGTCTGCAGATCGGCAAGCTGTCCTGCTTCATCCTTTGGAACCATTAAAGCTGCTCTTGTCAGGTAGAATGGGGCATAATCAGGTTCATTGCCGCAGTCGCGGAGAAGCTGCAGGCCTTCTGCTCTGCGCTGAATTGCGATCTTGTTCAGAGCAAGATAGTACCTGAACTTCCAGCTGTTATTCTTCGAAACAGCCCATTCAACAACAGCAATATCTTCGGTACGGTAAGGAAAAACAAATGCCGGTGATGCTAACGCTACTTCATTCAGCAAGGCATTATCATTCTTCAGATAAGCTTTCCACAATGTCACCATCGGGTGAACAGGGGCTTTCTCAAGAACTGCAAAAGCATCATCCTTCAGTCCAAGACCATAATAAGTCATTGCCAGCTCGAGATAGGTCTGGTATGCCATCTCATTGGTAATTGTTGAAGTGAATCGTTTCAGGTTATCAGCAGTAGGATTCAGTAGATAGTTTTCAAAATCGGCAAAATGGCTCAGCTGATCAACACTCAAAATAGTCTGAATTATCTTTTCGGCCTTAGCCTTTTCGTCCGACTTTCTGTAAAGGACAGCCAGAACCTGCAGAGCGTTGAAGTTGTATCTGTTGTAATCCAGAGCCTGGTTTGCATAATGCCCGGTGAGAGGCTTATTGTTCTGAAGAAACTCGATAGCTGCCATCTGAGCATATGCTACTGATCGGTATTCAGGTGAACGCGCTGCCCAGCCCAGGCTCTCATGTGCATCGGTGAGATTGCCTTTTGCCAGGTAAGTAATGCCGGCAAAAAAGTTTGCAGCAGGATGATAAGTATCGAGCATAAGTGCATTATTGGCATAATAGAGAGCCGAGTCATAGCGCATTGAACGGTAAAGGACCTCAGCAAGCGATGCATATGCATCAATATAGAGAGGATCTTTCCCGATACATTTCTTAAGTATCTCCTCAGCCTTTACATAATTCCTGGCCTCCTTGAGCTCATTACCTTCCTGGTAAAGAGAGGCAGCAGTTATAATATCTTTCGGCATTGTAGAAACAAACGGACGCTTGAGGACTTTCCTTTTTAAAGGGTTGTACTGCAGATCCATTCCCTCAACAACAACTTCATAATCTGCATTTGTATTTAATGATACAACTGTTTTGAATACATCCATAGGTTTAAAGCTCTTCTCCTCGGTAAAGACGACTTTGCCTTCTGATCTGACCACAGTCTTTCCTGTTACGAAAGTCAGAGAGTTCACTCCCACCTGGAGTCTTCCATCCTTTGCGTCAACATGCAGTACACCTGACGGAGATACTTCTGTCATCCCTCCAATCTCCTTAACCGGAAACCATATTTCGTGCCAGCGGTCGGTAAGACCAGGATTGAAAGGAGTCTGCGAGATCGGAGTCTTGAATGCAGAAGTACCACCATACTGGTTATGCATACGTCCGGCCTGGTGTTCCATATACTGTCCGTCGCTGTCGGTAAGAAGGTCTTCCCATATACCGCCATCTCTGGCAAGTGACCATAGCCAGAGTTTATGACCCGGCATCTCATCATACAGTGCCCAGTGGCCGTAGCCGAAGTTTGAATTATGATAATATCCACCCATAAAATCGTTGAACTCACCAACAACATGGTACGATTTGCTCGATCCGAATTTATTGTTTTTATACCACGACACATCGCGGCCATCTTCATTCACGGGCCATAGTCCGAACTCTCCTCCGTGACCTATCTCAGCCGATCCGGGATACTGGAACTCAAGGTCCTCTGTAACTACTGCTGCCCCTGTCATCCAGTTATAATATGTCTGGTTGAGAAGAGTGGGATTGATCCACATGGCATAGGTTTCGAAATATGCCTTATCCTTTGGGAGCCTCACTTCAACATGCCATTTCGTACGTGAAGGAAGATCGTAGTTGCCAACGATGCAGCTGACGCTTCCATCGGCATTTTCAACCATCTTGTAATCGACAGGAACACAAGTTGACGGGTTGTGACCGATAAAACCGAAGTTCATTTCAATGCCGCCGGAGGTCCATGGACCACGCATGGAAATATTCCTGTATTTCATTACTTCATTACGATAGACAAACTCCCTGCCTGTCGACTTCTCTATTGCACCCCATACTTTACCTCCGTCTGATGGCATTACCCATACCTGAACATAATCATTCTCGAGCTTTACGACATCCCATTTCTGGATCTTGCCGTGTATTGAATACCCGTTAAATGAGTGATAAGGATAGATCTCATCCCTCCGGTCGGTAAGTATAGGAACCGGATTGGGATCGTTGTAGGGATAGGTCAGGATATCTCTCTTCTCCAGTGTTATAGAAGCTTTTTGTCCTGTCAGAAGCTGAGGTATAATCAGCAATAAGAGCAGTAAATTCTTTTTAAGCATGGCAGAATGTAATTAATTTTTACAATTTAATTTTGTGAATTGAATTTCATATGATGCTGTTGATCATGAA
>Ga0154307_1087_pt2 | contig 37764 bp, 37 predicted proteins | sample RifGroA2_FD_105601 | JGI IMG/M metagenome (GOLD analysis project Ga0154307, IMG submission 105601) | Bacteroidetes bacterium GWA2_40_15 | reverse complement strand
TGATTCAGGATGCGGGGGGCAATTACCTCTGGAGAAATACAACATCTTCTTTATCAATGCCATATGGATTGGAAAATGTCTATATTGCTGCGCTCGATGCAGACTATTGGTTGAATATCGGAACCGTTACCAGATCAGATGAGATATCGCTGGTTGATAAACGCCTTGCAGATCTTAAGAGCTTTAAGAACAACAACCTTTATAATAACAATAAAAGGATAACACGCGGAGGAGGCAACGACTACTGGGAAAGCGGAACTCTCAGCCCACATATAATTCTGAAGGATATTGCATCAATTCTGCATCCTGATCTTTTCCCGGAACATGAACTTTTCTTCTACAGGAAAATTAACTGAAACTTCACTCTTGGAACAGATAATTAATATAAAGAAGGAGACCTTACTGTCATCACTAAAGCAGCAAAAAACTATTTTTGTGATACTTATATTCCTGGTTGCGCTCTTCTTTATCCTTGATCTATTCCTCGGTTCAGTAAGCTTAAGCGCGGCAGATGTCATAAGAGCATTCTTTTCTGACAAACAGGGGCATCTCGAAACAATCGTTTACAAATTCAGGTTACCCAAGGCAATCACTGCACTTACTGTTGGAATAGGGCTTTCACTGAGTGGTTTGCAGATGCAGACCATCTTCCGGAATCCGATGGCCGGACCCGATGTACTCGGCATTACCTCTGGTGCAAGCCTGGGGGTTGCTTTTGTAATACTTGGATTTTCAGTGAATATGTCGGCTGATACAATCAAAGGTTTCGGCAACTGGATTCTTGTTGCTTCATCCTGGGCCGGTGCCGGTGTTATAATGATGATAATCGTTTTTATCGCGATCCGTATCAAAGATATTATGACCATCTTAATTCTTGGAATTATGCTGTCAAGCGGGATCTCAGCCATTGTTGTCATTATGCAGTATTTCAGCAGTGAATCGTTGTTGAAAGCATATGTCATCTGGACTATGGGCAGCCTGGGAAATCTGACATCAGACCAGTTGAATGTTCTGGTAATTTCTGTACTTACAGGGATCATACTGAGCCTCGCATCGTCCAAGATTCTGAATGCACTGTTGCTTGGAGAGAATTATGCCGGAAGTATTGGCTTGAATGTGAAATTTGCAAGAATAATAATCTTTACCTGTACCAGCATACTTGCCGGAAGTGTGACTGCATTCTGCGGTCCGATAGGTTTTATCGGGATCGCGGTACCTCATATGGCAAGGATTCTGTTCAAAACTTCCGATCACAAAATTCTTATACCGGGTACAATCCTCTTAGGAGGCTCTGTAATGCTTGTAAGCGACATTATCTCACAGCTCCCGGGATCTGAAAAAGTTCTGCCGCTGAATGCTGTAACAGCGCTTATTGGAATTCCGGTTGTGATCTGGGTCATACTGCGAAACCGTAAATACTCAGGAGTCTGGTGATGAAGTTAAGAGATGAAATAATACTGACTATTAGTGCTTTGAAAATTGGGTATAAAGCTGGCAATGGTGAGAAGGTGGTATTACAGGACCTTAATGCAACTGCACGCAAGGGAGAGCTTATAGCCATTATTGGGAAGAATGGCGCCGGAAAGAGCACTCTCCTGCGTACAATTACAGGACTTCAGGCATCACTCGGCGGTGAAATATGTTATGAAGGTAAAAATATACTCAACCACTCCAGGCTGGAACTGGCAAGGAAAGTAGGTTATATCTCAACTGAAACTGTCAGAGCAAGCAATATGAGTGTTTATGATCTTGTTGCACTCGGAAGGTTTCCGTATACAGACTGGACAGGAAGAATCAACAATGAAAATAACTCTTTCATTATGGATGCAATCATGAAAACCGGTATGATGCCATTCTGCTCGAGATATATCGCTGAACTTTCTGATGGAGAACGCCAGAGGGCAATGATTGCAAGAATACTTGCACAGGACACCGGTTTGATGGTAATGGACGAACCTACCGCATTCCTGGATATTGGCAGTAAATATGAAATACTGCATCTTATGAATAATCTTGCTAAAACAGCGGGCAAAACAATTATTTTTTCAACACACGACCTTCAAATGGCTATCAGCCAGGCAGACAAAATTTGGCTGATCACCGGAATGGAACTGATGGAAGGAGCACCCGAAGATCTTATGATCAGGGGTGATTTTGATCATATTTTTGATTCATCCAATCTCCGGTATAATTCAGATCAGGGGACCTTCACTTTCAGGAGTGATGAGAAAGGAAGTATATACATAAAAGGGGAGGGGATACTTCGGCACTGGACAGAAAAGGCTGTTATGAGAGCCGGATTTGTCGTGTCAGAGGAAAAAACAGATACATTTATAATTATTCCTTCAGGGGATAGCATAAACTGGATGCTGGTGTCACAAGGATCAATTGTGGAATGCAGATCAATCTATGAACTGGTTGGAAAATTGACTATTGAGGAATAATCTGTTACCTGAAATATTTTCTGTAATTATCAATGAATGAGCCGATATTCTCCACTGAAAGTTTTTTGGCTATGATCTTTTTGTCTTTATCAAGAATGTAAACCATCGGTGTTGACTGAACATTGAAATAATAATCGAAATGCGAACCTCTCTTTGGATCCCATCCGTTAATCCAGGTCAGCTTATTCTCATCAATATACTTCGCCCATTTTTCTTTATCTGCAGTTGTACATACCGCAAAAATCTCAATGTTGTCAATCTTTGCCTTTTCGTAGAACTCCTTAAGTTTTGGAGTGGATTCTTTGCAATGCCCGCAATCAGGTTCCCAGAAATAAAGAATTGTGAACTCCTTTTCAATATCGTATAGTGAGACAAATATCCCCTTATAAGAATCCATGACGAGATTCTGTGCTTTCTTCCCTATAAGATTTGGTCTGATTAGTTCAATCTGTTTTCTCAGGTCATCCTTAAACTCCTTCGACACCCAATCGGCTTTTCCGGAAAGATAAATATCATCAGCAAGTTTTACCATCACAGCATCATGCCCCATAATCTCGCTTGTCCTGAAGTGATTAAACAGATAGACTGATACAAATTGAAAGATTTTATAGTTTTTTTTGCATTTATCTATAATTATGTCAATCTCCTTATTTATTGAATCCGGTGCCTGAATGACAACATTTGCAAAGAAAGTATTCAGTTTTGAATGCAGGATAGGAGTTCTGATAAGTCGTTCATCATTAAAATCAATATTATCAAAGAAATGATCCTTATTGTAGTTATAATTCAACACCCATTTTAAAGAATCAGGATTCTTAACTCCTGCCGGTATACTAAATTCTGGAATTTCAGGTGGCAAAATAGCTTTGACAAGTACTGCCAGCATGTTTCCTTTATTTGAAGCGACTACATTGTTGAGGTACTCTTTCATTGCTTTTTCCTGTGCCAGCCGGGCTGAAGTAATAATCTTAACCGAATCCTGGTTCTCCTTGCTGGCCTGAACTCTCTTTGTCAGTGATGACATTTGTTCCTGAAGTAAACCCCACTTTTTCTGATACGCGACAAATGCTGTATTCTCATCAGAACCTTCAAATTTCAGTGTATTGAAATAATCTTTAAATGAACAGCTTACACTAAAGAACTGATCGGATGACATCAGAATTTCAAAATAAGTCCTTCCGGGAAGGACTACCATGTAAATACCCTGAGGTAATGCAGCATCTCCTTTAATCACAGTCTTCCCATTTCCGTCGAGAATAATGGTATCCTGAATATACTGCTTATCACCAAGGTGATAGGCAAGATAAACAGAAGAATCCCTTAAGCCATTTATTGTCAGGTTAATCTCATATCCCGGCTTTAACTGGCTGAAAATCAAATTCGGATATAGTAAGATGAATATTAACAGAAGCAAATTTCTCATCATAAGGAGTATTAACTGTATCTGCAAAATTAGTTATTGCAATTTCTCTGCCAAAGATTGTCCATTTAATATTTAGAAAATATATTGTACTTTTGGAGTATGAACAATGGACAGCTAATAAAGATCTCTTTGCTCATTCCGGTCTTTGACTACGACATCGTTGCACTTGTACACAGCATGCGAAATGCATTGGGAAAAGTTCCTGAATTCTGCGAAATACTTATAGGCGATGATGGATCATCACCGGAATACCTTGAAAAATACAGGGCTCTTGAAGGAGAGGGAGTCAGGGTTATCTCATCTGGAAAGAATATTGGCCGGGCTGCAATACGTAACAGGTTGGCTGTTGAGGCTGCCGGGAACTATCTTCTGTTCATAGATGCAGATACTATGGTACCAGGTACCGCCGAAGCCTATATCTCAAAATATATTCCATCAATGGCCGTAGCTAAAGTAGTCTGCGGAGGGATCATTTATCCTGAAAGTCCACCCGGAGATCCTGATAAACTTCTGCGGTGGAAATACGGAAAATGGAAGGAACAGAAAAAAGCCTCTGAGAGAAATAAACACCCACATGCTGGTTTCTCAACTTTCAATGTTCTTATTGAAAAGTCGGTATTTTCAAGGATAAGGTTCAATGAAGAGCTGAAACAATATGGGCATGAAGATACTCTGCTGAGCTATCAGCTGAAAAAAGCCGGAATCAATATCCTTCACATCGACAACGGCCTGATCCATGAGGGACTGGAATCAAACAAGGATTTCCTTGATAAAACAAAACTTGGGGTTGAGAATCTCAGTAAGTTGTATGATAAAGTCACTGATAAACGGGCATTTACAGAAACTGTTTCAATGCTCCGGTATTACAGGAAGTTTAGCTTTATGAGAGTGACCCTGATTTTAGCAGGCATTTTTATCCGTTACCGGGAGAGGATGGAGATAAGGCTTGACTCAACCAAAATATCACTTTCTCTCTTTGTCTTTTACCGGATGTGCATGTTCTGCACCTATCGTGAAATTCACAGAAGAAAAAAGCATAATGTCAATCTTATGCTCCCTTTTATTTAATACCGGTTTTGCGAATAATCCTATTATGCAGCCAAAATAATGCCATTCGTACGTGAATCTAAGTACTAAGTTCAGATATCTGTTCGTATTATTGAAACATTGCCATCAGGTCTTTTAACTGCTTTTAGTACAAAGTTGAATCTGTCGGTCATTGTACATAGGAAAAAGTCAGTGGGAGGGGAGAAATTAATATTAGCCTTATTGAAAAAACGTTTTCCGGATGAGTGCTGAAGAGCATCAATATCCTTTTTGGTTATTTCGTTTCCCCCATTGAGCCTTTCTTTAATCAGTTTTGCACATAGCAGATCTTCATCAGCTGACTCCTTTGCCCTGTAGCCCATTGCAACAAGATATACAGTATCAGGATTAAGAAATCTGATGTATCTGACTATTGCCCCGCAATTGACGAAACTCCCTGTCAGAACTGTTTCTGCATTTACTGCACTGACAAGGCCATGAGTTCCGGCAGTTGTTGTATGAATTAGTATCTTCCCTGTAAGGTCTGCCTTGAGTATTTCGGTTGGGCTGTTCCCATAGTCAAACCCTTCAATCTTTATTTCATTTCTTTCCCCGGCAAGTACAGAGTTTCTGTACAGCTTCTTCATTTCAAGGGCTGACTGAACTTCCGATGTTGCAATTATCTGGGATACGCCTGCATCAAAAGCATAACACTCAACTGAGAAGGCTCTGAACACATCAATAATAACTGCAACACCTTCTGCCTTTTTTGCCCCTTCGGCAAATTCAACTATTTCTATCTTCATCCTCCCGGGATTTTGGAGGTGAAATTAGCATTTTATAATGTATATTTGAATTTAAGTGACGATATGACCCAACGGCTAATTTAACATGCTAATAAAATGGCAAATATGATTTCATGGACATTGACCCAGGTAAAACGGATTAATGACACAATATGGCATACTCCCTTATCAGAAATATCAAAAGTAAGAGGCTTTGTCATCAAGCAACTGAGGATATTAATAATTGCAGCAAGAGGGTTTGCTAAAGATAAAGTAAACCTTAGAGCCTCTGCCTTAACCTTTTATACACTTTTATCCATTATCCCTGTAATCGCGATTGCGTTTGCCATAGCCAAAGGATTTGGTCTCGATCAGGATCTGAAAACACTGATTTCCGATGAATTTCAGGCCTACCAGAGTGTGCTTAATCCATTGTTGGAGAAGGCACAAAATGCCATTGAAGAAACCAGGGGAGGTTATATGGCCGGTGTTGGTATGATCATTCTTTTCTGGTCAGTAATGTCATTGCTTGAACATATTGAGAGCTCTTTCAATCACATCTGGCAGATAAGGATTTCCAGACCCTGGTACAGAAAATTCACGGATTATCTGACCATGATGCTTATTGCCCCGGTATTTATTATCCTTTCAAGCAGTATCACAATATTTGTTGGAACTGAACTCGTTAACTTCATGAGCAGGGCACCTATCCTGGGGGTTTTTAAACCAATAATCAGTTTCCTGATAAAATTAGCACCCTTTTTCCTGACCTGGATAACTATGACAATTTTGTTCATTATTATGCCAAATACAAAGGTAAAATTTGTACCTGCCCTGATTGCCGGTATAATAACGGGAACAATTTTGCAGGGTTTACAATGGTTATATCTCGATCTCCAGTTTGGTATAATGAAGCTGAGCGCAATTTACGGCAGCTTTGCTTTAATCCCATTGTTTATACTTTGGATACAAAGTAGCTGGATTGTTGTACTGCTTGGAGCTGAACTTTCATTTGCCAACCAGAATATTTCACGCTATGAGTTTGAGTCAGAAGCCCTGAATGTAAGCAACTTTCAAAAACGCGCACTTGTGCTTATGATAATGCACATGATAATCAAAAATTTCGAGGTTGGTGAAAAACCTGTAAGTGCTGAGTATATTGGTACGACTCTCAAAATTCCGGTCCGGCTTGCACGGGATATACTACAGGATCTGAGCAGTGTTAACCTTGTTTCAATTATCCTTGAAAATCAGCAGAAGGAAAGTCTATACCAGCCTGCTCTGGATATAAACAGGTTAACCGTCAGTTTTGTATTTTCACGTCTTGACAAAAAAGGTACCGAACAAACTATGGTTATCCGGAACAAGGATTATGAGAGGGTGATATCAATGCTCGAAAAGTTTGACAGACTTATCGCCAAATCCGGTTCAAATATCCTGATCAAAGACCTTTAGATTTTTTCACAGGCTTCACGGATCTTTTCTTATTATCAGGGATGTAATTTTCAACAAAAGAAATAAAACTGGTGAACGACGACCAGTTATGAAAGAAATAATGGGGAAGAGGCAAAATGATGTGTTTTGTATCCTCTTCTCTTTCCCAGTAACTTTTAAGGTTCTTTGCAGGAAATACGCGATCTTTTTCACTTGAAACTGCATAAGTCCAATTGAAACCCGGTTCTTTTTGTTCCATTATCCTGTTGTAAAGCCATCGCAACTCATCATGAAGCGATTTTATTGTTCTCTTCGGCACCCTGTCTGCATTAATCAGATAGGTTTTTTTGTCGCCAAAAACCCTCAGATAGAATTTCTCTATATTCTCTTCAGTGAGATTATTCAGTGTGCCTTCAAAAATATTCAGAGGTATACCGTACTGATCATGAGCGGGTAAAGGAGTCCCGTTGATTGCAATTGATATATCAGGCTTAATGCCTGTTTTGGAAGTCAGGTATTCAGCAGCCCATACACCTAACGACCATCCTATCAAAGTTATTCTTTCATATGTTTTTGTCTCAGGAAGAACCAGTGCTTCATCAGCCGAATAATTATAAAACATTATGAAATCAAATTCATCAGTACAAAGTGGAATGAACATATTTTCATCACTCCCCCATCCTCCAAAAAAAACCACCAGCTGATTGTTCTTCTCTCTTCTTCTTATGTAGGTTCTCATAATACTTATAAAGTATATGGCAGCAACCGTCCCCTGGTTACGTTAATACCAAAGATAACCTATTTTTTAATGAAGCCATAACCTCTGTCTTATGATGAGTAAGGAAAATATAGGTTCAGGTAAAAAAAGAGGAGAAAGGGTAGCAGTGATAATCTGGTAACGGGTTTTATTAGTGAGATAATCCCCGTGTCTACTGTCTGATAAAAGGATGGAACCATAGTAAGCTGGCGCTTTACCTCAGGCTCCTGATGTGAAAGTCAATGTCTGCAATACAATCCTGTTGATTTTCACTAACTACCCTTGCTCATCTCCTCTTAATTCCAATAACATGAGCATGGTAACAAATTTAATAAAAAAAATTGACAATACAAAATTTTACTCTGGTTTATTCAAGAAATTTATGCTGATTTTTGAAAATAAATTGCTTAAATTTGATAAAATACTAGATTTATAACTCCAACCTTACATGGTGGCTGAACTAGAAAGTATTTCATATGATGATGGTGGAGGATTTCAGGCTTCATATATTTGTGATTCCGGTGGTATCTGGCATTTCCACCCCGAGTATGAGCTGGTCCTTAATATGAAAACAAATGGCACCAGAATTATAGGCGACAGTGTTGAACTGTTTGACCAGTATGATATGATTCTGATTGCTGGAAATATTCCCCATTGCTGGAATTACTATAAGCATGATAACATTCTTCCTGAAAAGCATGGTATCATGGTTCATTTCAAAGCATCATCGCTGGGTGATGCATTCCTGGGACAGTATGAGATGTCATGCGTTAAGGAGCTGTTGAGTGATGCTGAAAGAGGTATTGCTTTCTCTGTCGATGATGCCAGGAAAGCTGAAAAACATCTCATCCAGATGGTCAATAATAAAGGTCTCGATAAAGTTCTGGGATTCTTTAATGTCCTGAATATTCTCTGTAAATCTGAAAAGAAAGCTCTTCTTTGCTCCGAAAACTATAAGCTGGCTTTTGATGAGAAGGGAAATAAGAAGATGACCGATGTGTATACTTACATCAGGGAGAATTACTTTAAGCCCATCTCACTTGATAAAGTTGCAAAAATTGCCAGGATGAGCCCTTTCTCATTCAGCCGCTACTTCAAGAAAAACTGTGGCGCCTGTTTTGTGGAATATCTGAACCGCGTCAGAACAAATAAAGCATGCTATCTTCTAAGGGAGACAGAATACCAGGTTCAGGATATTGCACTTGAATGTGGTTTTGGAAGCGTTTCTAATTTTAATAAACAGTTCCGTAAAACTGAAGGGCTATCTCCACGTGACTACAGGGGCCAGTTCAAATGATTCGGGCGCATCGGACTGACAGTATATCCATAAACTCAAAAACTCTGATAAATCATGGCAATGACCCTGATCGAAAAAATACTTGCGGCACACTCAAAAAAAATTGTGGTCACCCCGGGCGATATTATTGATGTTGAAATAGACTGCAGGGTTGCAAGGGATTTCGGAGGAGCAAATGTCGTAAAGAATCTTACCGACAATGGACTGAATATCAATGATATAAATAAAACCCTTTTTACATTCGACTGCAATCCTACCGGATCTGATCAGAAATATGCTGTTAACCAGCATATTTGCCGTCTTTTTGCACGGCAAAATGGCATAAGGGTATATGATATTGATGCCGGGATAGGAACACACATACTGATAGATGAGGGTTATGTATTCCCCGGTGCCACGGCAGTTTCCACCGATTCTCATGCAAACATACTTGGAGCAATTGGTGCATTCGGACAAGGAATGGGCGATATGGATATAGCAGCTGCCTGGCATAAAGGAAAAGTATGGTTTAAAGTTCCACCTTCGGTTAAAATTTATTTCGAAGGTAATGTTCCGGCTATTGTTACTTCAAAGGATTTTGTCCTGAATCTGCTCAGGTTATTCGGGGCAAATTCACTCCTTGGATATTCAATAGAACTCTACGGTGATTGTATTGGAGGGATGTCGCTTGATGACAGGATAACAATCTCCTCCATGGCAACAGAAATGGGTGCCATAATAATCCTGTTCCCTCCATCGGATGGGATAATTTCTTATTGTTCAGGGCATTCAAAAACCGGTTTTATTGCTCTGTTTGCAGATCCTGATGCACATTATGAAAAGATCTTCAATATCGATGTGACTGAATTCAGACCTCTCGTATCACGGCCAGGGGAGCCACATGATACCGTTGATGTCTCAGAGGTTTATGGTGTAAAAATTGACTCAGCTTTCATTGGAAGCTGCACCAATGGAAGAATGACTGATCTTGAGAAAGCATCAATAATTCTTAAAAACCGGAAAATTGCTCCGGGTGTGGTACTGAAAATTGTTCCGGCAACAGATGCTATCTGGAATGAATGTCTTGAAAAAGGCATTATAGATATTTTCAAAAAAGCAGGCGCTCTGGTTTCAAATGCAGGATGTGCAGGATGTGCAGCAGGACAGGTTGGACAGAATGGCCCCGGTGAAGTTACAGTCAGTACCGGGAACAGAAATTTCCCTGGCAAGCAGGGCAAAGGGAGCGTTTATCTGGCTTCACCCGACATAGTTGCTGCTTCAGCAGTTGCCGGGTTTATTACAACTCCCGATAAGATACCGGCTGAACCATCATTGTTTTTGAAACAGGAAAAAACTGAATTTTCAACAAAAAAAGAGCTTACAAACAGTGATAAGGAAGAGAGGGAATCAATTATTGAAGGTAAAATCTGGCTGGTACCCGGAGACAATATCGATACCGATATGATATTCCATAACAGATATCTGTCAGTTACGGATATTAAGGAAATGGGACAATATACTTTTGATAACCTGAAAGGATTTGAAACCTTTGCCCGGAATGCATCCCCGGGGGATATTGTTATTACAGGAAAGAACTTTGGTTGCGGCAGTTCACGCCAGCAGGCTGTTGATTGCTTCTATTCGCTCGGCATCAAAGCTATTATAGCTGAATCGTTTGGAGCCATCTACGAGCGAAACGCAATTAATGCAGCATTTCCTGTTATTGTCTGCAAATCACTTCAGGAAATGAATCTTAATGATGGCGATATAATCAGAATAAATCTGAAAACAGGAGAGATGATCAATATTCGAACGGGAAGCGTGCATTCAGCAGATCCTTTTACCGATGTTCAGTATGAAATATATCAGAAAGGCGGATTACTTGGCTGAAGAGATGATCATTTCTTTGAGAATTTGTAAAACGAACAGAGAATTTAAATATGAGCAGAATTAAACCACTGACTTTTGCAGAAAAAATATTCAATGCTGCCGCAAGTACTATTGTATTTGCCCGCCCTGATCTTATTCTTACACATGACAATACTTCAAGTATATATAAGACCTTTCAGAAAATGGGTGGAAAAACAGTATCTGACCCCGATCAGTTGCTGGTAGTTCTTGACCATAACGCACCTCCTGCAGATGCAAAGCTGGCGACTCAATATCAGGAGATAAGAGATATTGTAGCAAGACAGGGAATAAGCAAGTTTCATGATTCAGGCGATGGAATATGCCACCAGCTTATGTCATACCATGCAAAGCCCGGAATGCTGATTGTAGGAAGCGATAGTCATACATCCACTGCCGGGGCATTCAATGCATTTGCAGCCGGAATTGACAGAACAGAGTCAGCCGGCATCTGGAAAAGGGGAGAGACATGGTTCAGAGTGCCTGAATCAGTTAAGATATCATTATCCGGAAAACTTTCCGAAAATGTATCATCAAAGGATCTGGCACTATATATAATAGGTATGATCGGTTCAGATGGCGCCAATTATATGTCGGTAGAATATCATGGAGAAGGTGTAAATTCATTGAATATATCTGACCGGATGGTACTGGCAAATATGGCTTCGGAAATGGGCGCCAAGAATGCGGTCTTCCCTCCGGATGAGAATCTTAAAAGATTTTATAATGAATTAATCTCGGGTGTATGGGCGGATGAAGGAGCGAGATACATAATGGAGATCGACATCCACCTCAATGATATTTTCCCTGTCGTTGCCGCACCTCATCATGTTGACAATATCGTATCTGTTGCAGATGCTGCAGGAATTGTTGTACATGAAGGACTTATAGGCACCTGCACTAATGGAAGAATTGAGGATCTCAGGATAGCTGCCTCCATTCTAAAGGGGAACAAAATAAAAAACGGATTTCAGCTTAACATTATTCCGGCATCACGAAAGATATTCCTACAGGCTATTGAGGAAGGCTTAATCTCAACTTTTGTTGAGTCAGGTGCAAATGTTCTCACTCCTTCATGCGGACCTTGCCTTGGTACCGGGCAGGGTATACCTGCAAACGGCCATACCGTTATCTCTACGGCAAACCGCAATTTTGCAGGAAGGATGGGAAATATGGAAGCTAAAATCTATCTGGCTTCACCTGCAACCGTTGCATGTTCGGCTTTGACAGGAGTGATCACTGATCCAGGAAAAATCAGAGGAAATGAAAAATTTCCTTTTAAAATATCCCAGAGTGAAGTTTACAGAATTAATCCCGGCGATTACAGGAAAGCGGGCTCAGTCTGGAACTATTCCGATGTGGATAACCTGAATACGGACCTAATGTTTGCAGGGAAACATACGTATAACATCTTAAGTACAGATGCCGAAGCAATCATGCCGCATCTTTTTGAAGATTTTGATCCTGAATTCAGCAAGAATGTTTCAAGAGGTGATATAATAATTGCCGGTGAAAACTTCGGATGCGGAAGTTCGAGGGAGCATCCATCGGTAGGGCTGGCATTTGCCGGTGTGAGGGCAATAATTGCAAAATCGGTTAACAGGATATTCTTCAGGTCATCAATTAATCAGGGTTTGGTGCTGATAGTACATAATGAGGCAGTGAATGCATACCGTAAAGGTGATGAGATAAGTCTGGAACTGGATAGCGGTAAGATTATCATTGGTTCAAAAGTATTTACGTTTAATCCGCTTCCGGAGAAGATTAAACAGATAATTGATAATAAGGGACTGGTCAATTTTATGAAATCGCAGTGAATGGTTCCGAACATATCTTTCCCCTTTTGTAGGAGACAGAGGCATGTTTTTCTTGCTACTATTGAAAAAAAATGTATTTTTGCAGCCGTAAAATGGTTCATTAGCTCAGCTGGTCAACAGATTTTGTTCATTTTGAGTTTTAATATTGGTTCCGTAGCTCAGTTGGATAGAGCAGCAGCCTTCTAAGCTGCGGGTCGAGCGTTCGAGTCGCTCCGGAATCACTAAGTAAATCAGGGAGTTAAAGCAATTTAATTCCTTTTTTTAATTTCACTCTGGCAGCATTTCCTTTATCTCTTCAGGTGTTACCTGAACTCCAACGAGAAACACTTCCCAAGTTAGTATGAGGAGTATTCAATCAGGGAATGCGGCTTTTTAAGAATATGGACATTAGTAAGAGATCAGCTTGAACACCTATTTTCTACAATCAGTTGTAAAATAAACATTTGGACTGTTGGTAATATTTACCGTTATGCCAGCCGGAGGAAAGGGTATTGTCCATACACAAACTTTATATAAAGAAGGCATAGATGCAAAATTTGCATATTCTATTAACGTATTTATCGTAATATCAAGTGTGGTTAATGAATTATTTCCGCACTCCAAAAAAAGCAGAGCAGGATTATTTGAAACATTCAAACTGGTTAATGAATTGTTCGAGCAATCTAACCTGTTGAGTAAATTATTATTGGATACATCCAGGCTGGTTATGACATTGGTAGCACACCAAAGAAAGAACAAGTTATGATTATTGGATACATCCAGAGAGCTTATTGAATTGTTTGAGCATGTTAAACGAATTAATGCGGTGTTTTTGGATACATCAAGACTGGTCAATGAGTTATTGTTGCATCGCAAATAATTTAACTCATGGTTATTGGATAAATCCAGGTTTGTCAATGAATTGAAATCACAGTAAAAACTAATTAATGCAGGATTTTTGGATATATCCAGCCTGGTTAAAGTATTTTTTGCACACCACAAATACTTCAGGGCTGGATTGCCAGAGATATTCAAATTGGTTAAGGAATTATACATGCACAGCAAATAATTGAGTGCATTATTTTTGGATACATCCAGGCTTGTTAATAAATTTTCGCTGCAACTCAGGAAGTTTAACGAAGAATTATTTGATAGATCCAGACTGGTCAACTTATTCCAGTTGCAAAGCAAAGTATCAAGATTTATAAAGGCTTCAATACCTTTCAAATTTGCAATATTACAATTATCGACCTTTAAATATTTTACCATGGTTGCTTCATCAGTACTGATAACGCCATCTCCATTTGTATCAATTCCCTGCTCTGTCAAAGCTTTTAAAAAATTATCATCGGTGATGGTAACTATTGTGTCTTTTTCACAATGATTAAACAAGACCAGAATCAATATTATCAACAATGGTTTGGTTATTGTTTTCATAAATGGCTGGTAAGATACTCACAAATCAAATCCAGATCTTGCCTGACCAAAGTAAATTATATACTCGGATCAGATTATAATATTTTTTAAATTTGGTATGGCAGCATTCCATAAATTACTTTCTAACATACAGACTGTCAGCATTACAGGAGGCGTGAGTCCTGTCTCATGCTATTGAACGGATGACCCTCCACTGCTTCTCTATAGAAAATTAAAGGTTCGAGTCGCTCCGGGATTACAAGAGGCTGTCTCAAAAGTTAAATCCATTAACCGCAGAGGTCGCAATCCCGAGTACTCGGGATACGCAAGGTCACAAAGACTTGTATTTCAGTGTTTTGGCTTTTCGCCCTTTGCTATTACTTCGTGTACTTTGCGGTTAAAAAGACTTTTGAGACAGCCTCTTTTATTTATCATTAATTTCTCCTGACCTTTTAAATGGCACAAATCTTACATATATCAACCTTTCAGTTTCAACCTTGCCTCTCTTTTTGGTAAGCAGTTTTAACTCCTGAGTTGCTCCTTGTCTGCCAACAGGTATTACTAACCTTCCTCCTTCAGCCAGCTGATCTATGAGTGGTTCCGGAATTTTATCAGCTGCGGCTGTTACAAGTATTATATCGAAAGGGGCGTGTTCAGGCCAGCCGTTATAACCGTCACCTGCCCTGACCGTAATATTTTCGTAACCAAGTTTCTTTAGTGTGCTTGTTGCCTCAGCAGCCAGTTCGGGAATTATTTCTATAGAGTAAACCGTACCTGTAGTTTCTGCTAGTATTGCAGCCTGGTATCCTGAGCCTGTACCTATCTCGAGAGCTTTCTTATTCTTTGAAGGACCGGCTGCTTCAGTCATAAATGCAACAATATATGGCTGGGAAATTGTCTGTCCCTGTGATATAGGTAATGGATAATCTCCATATGCGTCATCAATATATTCCTCCGGAACAAAAAGATGACGGGGAACTTTTCTCATGGCTCTCAGCACATCAGGATCAGTAACGCCCCTGTCCCTGATCTGGGTATCAACCATTTTGTTTCTAACTGAAGCATATTTGTCCACCTGTGTCAGATTCATCTCGATAATAATCAAACTTATTATGATTATTAAAGCTCTCATAACTCTTTTATTTATTGCAATGTAAGAAATTTCAGTCTATTTTCATAATATTAATTATATCCTACAAGTGACAGGAATCCTTCCCCCAGAAACTTTATTGCAGGCCAGATCGGAAGAAAATTGATCTTGGTAAAAATCGTTGCTAAAATAAGTCCAATGAAAACATATGATCCATATTTATAAAGGGCATCATAAAAATCCGGGTATTTTCTGAAGGTGTTAAACAGAAGATGCGATCCGTCAAGCGGAGGAAGGGGGATAAGATTAAAAATGAAAAGCCCCCAGTTAATGTATATCGCGTATAAAAAGACCTCTGATAATATTTTAAGGGTGGGATTCTGGTATTCGGGCAATACTTTCATATAAATAGAAAACAGGACAGACAGAACCATGGCGGTAATGGCATTCGAAAGCGGTCCGGCAACTGCGATCTTCATTACATCATACTTCGGATTCCTGAGATTGGCTTCATTGAACTGAACAGGTTTTGCCCAGCCAAATCCGGCCACAATAAGCATTATAAATCCCATCAGATCGATATGCTTCAGAGGATTGAGAGTCACGCGTCCCTGGACTTTTGAGGTAGAATCACCGCATCTGTGCGCAACCAGTGCATGGCAAAACTCATGAACTGTTAATCCGAGTATAATTCCTGGCAGGAATTTCAGTATCCTGACTAAATCGAAGTTTTCCATTCAGCTATTTCAGAAATTTTTTATTTCAGATGGAGTTCTGCAAATTTAATATATTGCTGCCAGTCGTACAGGGTGACATTATGACCACCTGACCGGATATGGTATCCAACAGAACTTACAACAGGCTGATTAACAGCAGGCATTTCACTGTTCTTTATTCCCGGCTTGCCCAGCAGCTGATATACCTGTGATGCAAAAAAGCAGGATAGGAATTCTCCTCTTGGATCTGCCCACTGGTCTTCTTCGGCACTCGCAACATAAACGGGTCTGGGAGCAATGAGGGCTAACAGTTCATGCTGATCGACTGGCAGTTTATCCTCTTTTTCATCGTTTCTTACCCATGTTGAAGTTATACTTATCCCCGGTTCAGGAGTAACCGTATGGTTGCCTCCAAAATTCAAGCCCAGAAAAACAGGTACAGGTCCTGAAGATTTTGGCAGATAAAGAAGAAGTATCATTTCATGGGACCGGTTCTGGTTCTGAAGAGTGATCTTAATCTCTTTTCTTATCGCTTTGCCTTCAAGCGCATTATTGTCAGAAGAGATCTCCTGGGATAAGAGTTTGCCTTTCCATGCAGGGGAGATGCCATACACTTCAGTCTCAAATACTTTCAGTATCTCCTGCCGGCGTTTATCCCAGTCACTCATATCCGTTACCTTGCTTCCATTATTAAATACAAGCAGATCAGGCAGCTTGTACTCAGGTACCTTTGATTCATCATAGTTAGGCGTGAATTGCTGTGCTGGCAAAGTAATTATAGCACACATTATCAAGACGATAAGGATGATCGTTTTTTTCATGATTTTAATTGAAGAACTTGTTTACTGATTTCATCTATTATTGATTCTGAGCCTGCCATAACAGGAAAATTCCTTTCAGTTATTCCTTCATCAAAAGTATACATAACATCTCTGTCATTTGCATCCTTCATTACTCCACCAGCCTCTGAAATAATCAATCCAAGGGCTGATATGTCCCATACTCTGGTAAACAGATTAATACATGCTCCGAATTTACCCTCTGCGACATTCAGAAAATCTATAAGGCAATTTGTGGCGCGTGTATTCCTTGCAGATATGATCAGGTTCTTATATATCATAAGACTTTTATTGAGTTCTGCTTCATCATCTGTGAAATCAACCGCAAATGCTACAAGGGAGTCTTTCAGTCTCTTATTTTTATCAATTGAAAATGGAATCCCGTTTTTCACTGCTCCTTTTCCCTTTTCAGCAAAATAGAGAATATCGGTGACGGGTAAATAGGCACCGCCCATAAGAGGAGAGGAGTCTTCAAAAAGCGCTATTAGAACTCCGAACCATGGAATTGCCGAAGCAAAATTTGATGTCCCGTCGAGAGGATCGATTATCCAGGTGTACTTTGAGTGTTTGTTAATAAAGCCTCCTTCTTCCGATATTATGTTATGCTGTGGGAACTTATCTGTTATTAATTTAACAATTAATGCATCGCTTCTCAGATCTGCTTTTGTAACAACACTGCTTTGAGATTCCTTCTGTGTCGTCTCCTGAGGTGTTCCAAAGTGCTTCATTAGTTCTGCACCAGCTGTTTTCAGAGCTATGATCAGGGTTTCTTTCATACTTATGTATCAATATTGTTTATGCTTCATGAACCTGTGATTTTTTTCAGAAGCCTGAAGAATCCTCTCTTTCTTCCGGAATTGATTCCCCAGTCTACAGGCACGCTCTGGTAGCCATCTTCAAACAACTCATCCTTCATTCTGTAGTCAAAATAACCCCACGATGCATAGCTTTTTACCGCAGAGGTGAAATTATTCTTTTCCTTTTCGAAATCAAAATGGTCGTCTTCATTAAACAGAATTGGTTTTGGTGTGTAGCCTGAAACTCGTCTTGTGCTGTCAACCATTACTGTTATATAATCAGGATCAGAAACTCCATTACCATGCAAAAGGATAAAATCAGACGACCTTACAACATTCGGTAGTGGAATAAATCCTCCACCATAGCTTGTTCCTGCCAGGAATCTGAATCCATTTTTTTCCTTCTTTTTAACCAGTTCAATCAGCTCATCAACCCTGTGTGGCTGAAGTATTTCATGGTCATATCGGACATTACATTCATTATTGATTTCGATAAGAATGTTCCGATATTTATTTTCAAATAACCAGTCAATCATATTGTTTACTGCACTGATTACTGCTTTTTCGTCTATCAGGTTCTGATCCTGACCAAAGTAGAATAATCCAAGGACAGGGATCATGCCAAGTTCATCAGCCCTGTCAAGGATTTTTTCGAGCCTGGCAATAAATTCTTTTCTCAGGCTTCCGTCTTCATAATATGCAGAATTATACCATGGTTGCGATGAAGAATATCCCTGCGGGCTTCCTCCCTGCATATTTATTGTGAATGAAAGCAGACCATACGAATGCCATAGTTCCATATTCCTGACAAACTCATCTGTATTTCTGTCAGCGTCCCATTTTTTAGTATCGGGATAAACCCATTTATAAATTGTAGTATCATTGAGATCATCAAAAATGCCCTGTACCATCCTTGAGTTCATCAGAAGTCCTTCTATCTCATAACCTTTCCAGTTCCTTTTCTCATAGGTTGGTTTGCCATTTATGAAAAACTGTTCGCCAACTATTTTCACCTCCGTTTTGTGTGAATTTGTTGCACAGGACTGAAAAACTATGGTGAACATGATCACGGCCAGGGGAAGAAGATGATTTTTCATATAATTTTTGCCTGGGTTAAAATAATTAACAATTCAAAAAATGTAAGCTGTGTTTGCAATATAGCAAAATTACTGACTGAATAGGCAAAATAGAATGGATACGAATCAGAATCCGATAAGTTTAATTCTTTCATATCTGATAAAAATCTCTTAGGTTTACAAAAAGTCAAAAAATGAAAAAAACAGCTGTCATTATCGCTTTTTTAATGTCTGTCTGCCTCAATGATAGTTTTTCGCAAACAGGGAACGACACAATTGTGTATCTGATAACCTGCAACCCCGGTACTGAAATATACTCAATATATGGACACAGCGCACTGAGGATAGTAAACAGAATAAATAACAGTGATCTGGTTTACAACTGGGGTGTATTCGATTTCAATACTCCGAATTTCGCGTGGAAATTTGCCAAGGGCCGGCTTGAATATATGCTGGCAGTTGAATCAATGGGCAATTTTCTTCAGACATATTTGTACGAAGAACGTGCTGTCTTCTCTCAGAGAATTAACCTTTCGCCTCTTGAAATAAGGCAATTAGTTATTCTCATTAATGATAATCTTAAACCTGAGAATGTAAGATACAGGTATGACTTCTTTTATGATGACTGCTCTACAAGGATAAGGGATCTGTTAGAGAAGTCGGTAGGTAATAAGCTGTTATATCCTCCGGAAGGATCATCTGATGTTCCTGCTTTCAGGGATATGACCGGGAAATACCAGGTCCCGTACCCCTGGCTTAAATTTGGAATTGACCTGATTATGGGTTCCCCGGGTGATAAAAAGACAACATTCCGTGACAGGATGTTTTTACCTGTTGACCTTATGAACTGCCTCTCTGAAACGGTTGTGAACAGAAATGGTAAAATGGTCCCGTTGCTTCAGAATCCCGAAATTATTCTCGATTTTGAGCTTCCTGAACTGCAACGAAGATTTCTTTATGCACCTGAAAATATATTTGCATTAATTCTGATTTTATTGCTTATCATAATTCCTCTTATCAGAAACATATTAACCGTTACAATAATTGATGCCGTGATTTTCTTTATATTTTCTGTTCTGGCGGTATTAATGATATTCTTCAACTTTTTTACCGATCATCAGCAGATGAAAATGAACCTTAATATACTATGGCTTAATCCATTTGTTCTGATATGTTTTATTTTTTCAGTAATTGGCCGACCCGGAATTAAGTGGTTCAGGATTGTTTTCTATATTTCCGCTGCATTCCTCTTATTACATATGCTTCTACCCCAGGAATTCAGCATAGCTGTACTGCCTTTGGTACTAATTATGGTTTTAAGGAGTTCTGCAAGAGCCGCTTTTAAATGGAATCCATTCTCCCTGAAGTGAATAAACAAAATATTAATCTTTTCCTCCGGATCCGGAAAAAGATCATCTTTCCGGCCTGTAATAATGCGTTTCATTTAACAAAAGTTTAACACTCCTTAACAAGACTTTATTGTTATCCCTGTTTCCTTTGTGTACTTAATTACTGAGCTGTTGAAACCGCTTGTTTTATTATATTTGCAGATTAAAAATTTAAAACCATGGAGCAAACTGCTGACATCAGGATCTTAAATGAGAAAATTGAAAAAGAGAGCTCTTTCGTAGACATTATCAGAATGGAGATGAATAAGGTTATTATTGGCCAGAAACATCTCACTGACAGTCTCATGATCGGACTTCTTGCTAACGGACATATTCTGCTCGAAGGTGTTCCGGGTCTCGCAAAAACACTTGCAATAAAATCTCTTGCCTCCATAATCGACGCAAAGTTCAGCAGAATACAGTTTACTCCCGATCTGTTGCCTGCAGACCTTATCGGAACAATGATCTACAGTCAGAAGAAGGAAGAATTCATCGTTAAGAAGGGTCCGGTCTTTGCAAATTTTATTCTCGCCGATGAGATAAACCGTTCGCCTGCAAAAGTGCAGAGCGCTCTGCTTGAAGCTATGCAGGAAAGGCAGGTAACAATCGGAGAATATACCTTCAAACTCGATGAACCATTTCTTGTTCTGGCAACTCAGAATCCGATTGAACAGGAGGGAACATACCCTCTTCCTGAAGCCCAGGTCGACCGGTTTCTTATGAAAGTACTGATTGATTATCCGACTATTGATGAAGAAAAACTCATTGTACGTGAGAATCTCGGAAAGGAATTTCCGAAAGCAAATACTGTATTAAGAACTGAAGACATTTTACGGGCCAGAAATGTTGTCAGAGAAGTTTATATGGATGAAAAAATAGAGAATTATATACTTAATATAGTATTTGCCAGCCGTACACCGGGGAATTATGGCCTGCCTGCTTTTTCTAATATGATATCTTATGGTGCATCACCCCGTGCATCAATAAACCTTGCTCTTTCAGCAAAAGCCCTTGCTTTTATAAAGAGAAGAGGATTTGTCATTCCTGAAGATGTTCGTGTTGTCTGTCCTGATGTGATGAGGCACAGGATTGGGCTTACTTATGAAGCCGAAGCTGAAGATATCAACCAGGATCACATAATTTCAGAAATTCTGAATGTTGTTGAGGTACCGTAATCGAAAAGATATGAAGTTACTTTTGCTTATGTCAGTTTTTTTGCTGGTTTCAGTTAGCGGTAATAGTCAGAATCTGGTTGACTATAAAGCAGATGATATCACGAAATATATGAAAGGCAACAGAAGTGATATGAATAAGGAAAAGGTAAACAACAAATCATTCAGATACCTTAAATATTCTGATAAAAACGATTCACAGACTATGCTTTTTTTTCTGGATGCTGATTCAGTATGCCGGAATATAAGAATAGTATGCAACAACAACATAAGGGAAGCTAAAATACGGGAATTGGATTCTTCCTTTTCAAAGAATGGTAAATACAGGTGGATCGACAACCGTTCAGGAAAAAATTACTATATCCGGCTTGACGATGATGAGTGGTCGTTTACTATTACAATAGAACCTGTAAAATAATTTGTTGTAAAGTGGAAGCAACTGAATTATTAAAAAAAGTCCGACGGATAGAGATCAAAACAAGAGGATTAAGCCGGCATATCTTTGCAGGTGAGTATCATAGTGCTTTCAAGGGGAGGGGAATAGCATTCAGTGAAGTAAGGGAATACCAGTATGGCGACGACATACGGAGTATTGACTGGAACGTGACTGCGAGGTTCAATCACCCTTATGTTAAGATATTTGAAGAGGAAAGAGAGCTGACTGTCATGCTGCTGGTTGATGTAAGCGGATCAGGCAATTTCGGAACAGTGGTTACATATAAAAGGGATCTGATGACTGAAATAGCTGCAGTTTTGTCATATTCTGCAATATTTAACAATGATAAGATAGGGGTGATATTCTTTTCAGATAAAGTGGAAAAAACTATACATCCTAAAAAAGGAAGAAAACATATTCTTAGAATTATAAGAGAGCTGCTTGATTTCCGCTCCGAAAGCAAAAATACAAACCTTAATGAACCGCTGAGGTTTCTTACTAATATTATCAAGAAGAGATGCACGGCTTTCATAATTTCAGATTTCATAGCTCCTGATTTTGAGGAATCATTAAGAATTGCATCCAATAAGCACGATATTGTTGCACTTAAGGTATTTGATAAGGTAGAACAAACACTTCCTGATATAGGACTTGTTAAAATTATGGACGCTGAAACAGGAAGAGAAAAATGGATAGATTCATCCTCCGGAGTAATCCGTTCAATTTATAATGAATGGTGGAATTCACATATCGCGGTGATAAAGAACACTTTCAATCGATGTGGTGTTGACTATTCTGAGCTGCGGACCGATATGGATTATGTAAAGCCTCTCATAAAATTGTTTAAGAACAGATAGTTCAGATGAAAAGAGTTTTTGTTGTTATATATATATTTTCACTGCTGTTAACCAACGCTTCCGGGCAGGAGGTAAAAGTCAGTTCATCATTCGATACATCAAGAATTTATATTGGTGACCAGATCAGATATACAGTAATTGTCGACCAGCCTGCAGGTTTGCAACTCGTGATTCCTGAATTTAAAGATACTCTGATCAGTAAGATTGAAATACTTTCAGGACCCGTTACTGACAGTATACGTAATATCAAAGGTGTACTGCGCATAAAAAAGGAGTATCTCGTAACGTCATTTGATTCAGGGCGTTACCAAATCCCTCCTGTTTATGCCGAACAAAAGAGTGAAGACGGACTTAAACGTTTCTATTCCGATTACGCCTATATCGATGTCCGAAGGATAGAGGCTGCACCGGCAGATTCCACTGCAAAGATCTATGATATAATTGCTCCTTACAGAGCTCCCTTAACTCCCGGTGAGCTGCTTCCCTGGATACTCATTGCAGTACTGGCGGCCGTTATTATATATTTCCTGGTAAGGCTTATCAGGAAACTGCGTAAGCATGAGTCTGGTCATGAAGTAGTTGTCATTCCTGATCCGGCACATGTTATTGCCTTCCGCGATCTGGAAAATCTAAGGGAGGAAAAGCTTTGGCAGAAAGGGGAAATAAAACAATATTATACAAGACTCACTGAGATTTTACGTCAGTATCTGGAAAACCGGTTCAGCGTATACTCCCTTGAACTAACCACTGCCGAAACCCTTGAAGCTCTTGTCAGCTCAGGCTTTAAAAAAGATTCAATTTTTAATGTACTTAAGAATGTTCTGTCAGGTGCCGACATGGTCAAGTTTGCGAAATATAATCCGGAACCTTCTGAAAATGAATTATATTATGAAGATGCCTGGGATTTTGTTTCTGCAACCAGAGAAATTGAAGCGTCAGCTGCAGAGGATGCAATAAAAACAGAAACAGGGGAGGGTGCAGTATGAACGGGATAAGATTTGCCGAACCTTATTATCTCTATCTGCTTGCAGTTGTTCCTGCTATTATAGCATTTTACGTATTGAAACAACATAAAGCAAATGCTTCATTACGAATGCCTGGGTTGTCGCCTTTTGATGGAACGGGATTGACCTTCAGACATTACCTCAGACATATTCTGTTTGCATTCAGGGTCGCAGTGATCTCACTTCTGATAATTGTACTGGCAAGACCTCAGGCAACAAATAAATTCCAGGACGTAACCACCGAGGGTATTGATATAGTACTCACTCTCGATATATCAGGAAGTATGCTTGCCCGCGATTTTAAACCTGACAGGCTCCAGGCTTCAAAAAATGTGGCAACAGAGTTTATATCGGGCAGGCCTTATGACAGGATAGGGCTGGTTGTTTTCAGCGGAGAAAGCTTTACCCAGTGCCCTCTTACAACTGATCATGCAGTTCTGATAAATCTCCTTCGCGATATCGAAAGCGGAATGATTGAGGATGGAACTGCTATTGGAAATGGTCTTGCAACTGCAGTTAACAGAATAAAGGATTCGGATGCAAAAAGCAGAGTGATAATTCTGTTAACCGATGGAGTGAACAACAGAGGTGATATTGCACCTGCCACCGCAGCAGATATAGCGAAAACATTCGGTATCAGGGTCTATACAGTAGGGGTAGGTACTATGGGGATGGCCCCTTATCCTGTTCAAACTCCTTTTGGATTACAATATCAGAATATGCCTGTAGAAATAGATGAGGATATTTTGAAGCAGATATCGCAGCTTACCGGCGGAATGTATTTCAGAGCCACAGATAATGACAAACTTGTTCAGGTTTACAGGGAGATTGACAAACTTGAAAAATCGAAAATAGATGTAAGACAATTCAGCCGTAAAGATGAAAAATTCCTGATACCTGCTCTTATAGCTTTCATCCTTCTGGGTCTGGAGATCCTTGTCCGCCATACAATATTCAGAAATTTAACTTAATTACACAGGAAGTAAGATGCAATTGTTCAGATTTGCAAACCCCGATTTTTTATACCTGCTGCTTCTGCTGCCTTTAATGATATTTATCTTTATCATCAGTGATATCAGAAAGAGGCGGACTATAAGAAAACTAGGGGATCTGAAACTGGTCAATGACCTTATACCTGAACTTTCACCAGCCAGACCGGTTGTAAAATTTGTGACCCTTATGGGTGCGGTTGTCTTGTGTATTATTGTTCTTGCCAGGCCACAGTTCGGATCAAAAATTGAAGACATAAAAAAACAGGGGGTAGAGGTGATAATTGCACTTGACGTGAGCAATTCAATGCTTGCCGAAGATATTCAGCCAAACAGACTTACAAGGGCAAAACAGGCAATATCACGTCTGGTTGATAACCTTGACAATGACAAGATAGGATTGATCGTATTTGCAGGAGATGCATATACACAGATCCCGGTCACAACAGATTATGTTTCTGCAAAAATGTTTCTGTCATCAATCAATCCGGCAATGGTCCCTAAACAGGGTACAGCAATTGGAGCCGCTATTTCACTCGGAATGAGGTCTTTCAGTCCGGGGGAGGATAAAAGCAAAGCATTGATTCTCATCACTGATGGTGAGAATCACGAAGATGATCCGGTATCTGCAGCTGAAGAGGCATCAAAGGTCGGAATTATAATTCACACAATTGGTATTGGTTCTGAACAGGGTGTTCCGGTTCCGGTTATTTCTGGAGGACGTAAAGATTTCCTAAAGGACATTGATGGTAATACGGTAATTACAAAACTCGATGAAGAAATCCTCAAGAAAGTTGCACTCTCTACTAATGGTAACTATGTGAGGGCAAATAATTCAAATATTGGCCTGGATGAGATTTACAATGAGATCAGAAAAATGAAGAAGCAGGAACTCGAAAGTACCATTTACACAGAATATAATGACCAGTTCCAGATCTTTGCAGCTTTGGCAATAATCCTGCTTATACTTGAATTTATTATAATGGACAGGAAAAACAGGAAACTTGCTAACATCAGATTGTTTAATTTTAAAGTCTAATCTTTTATAAGGATGAAAGGATCTTTTGACAATATCTCAGACAACTTATTTAAAATAAACATTTTCTCAATGCTTTTTATAATAATACCACTCCTGTGTGGTGCCCAGCCTGAAAAGAAATATATACGCCAGGGTAACAGGGAATTCGGAAAAGATAAGTTTCAGGAGTCTGAAGTTTCATATCGCAAGGCTATTGACGGAAATAAACGATCGGCTGATGCCGTTTTTAATATAGGCGATGCCCTTTATAAACAAAATAAATTTGCAGAAGCGGCTAATCACTTTACCGAGAATGTAAATATGAACAATGAACCTGAAAGAAAGTCAGCAGGTCTTTATAATCTTGGGAACTCCCTTCTTCAGGCAAAAAAAATAAAAGAAAGTATTGATGCATATAAGAATTCCCTCAAGCTTAATCCTGATAACTATGAAGCAAAATATAACCTGGCCTATGCCCAGGACCTTTTGAAGCAACAGCAACAGGAACAGCAACAGCAACAACAAAAGGATCAGGAGAACCAGGAAAAACAGGATCAGAATAATGACAAGAGTCAGCAAAAAGAAGATCAGAAAAACCAGGATCAGAAACAGGATCAGCAGCAGGAACAACAGCAGCAGGAGCAGTCTATTTCAAAAGAAGATGCACAACGTCTGCTGAACTCGCTGGCAAATGACGAAAAGAATGTTCAGGAAAAAGTAAAGCTTGCCAAGGCTGCGCGCGAAAGGAAGTTAACTGTAAAAAACTGGTAAAAACAATAACTTAAAATGAAGAGATTAATCATATACCAGGTAATATTAATTTTCTCATTCCAACTTTATGCCCAGGATGTCTCTGTAAAGGTTCAGTATCCTCCTGTTGTTACAACCGGTCAGCAGTTCAATGTTACCTGGACAGTAAATTCCGGAGGCGGAGAATTTGCGGCTCCGCCCTTTAGCCCTTTCTATAAGCTGATGGGACCTCAGACATCCTATAGCTCAAGTACGCAGATCATTAATGGCAGGATGTCCACTTCGACAACTTATACCTATATATATTACCTGCAGGCAATAAGTGAGGGTAAATTCATTATCCCCCCGGCCGTATTTACTCTTAAAAACAAAAATTATGTCTCTGATTCCCTCTTCATTGAAGTTATAAGCAATTCTGCAAGTCAGGCTTCCGCTGCACCTGCAGCTGCCGGAACAAACCCTCAGGAAACTCAGCAATCAGGTAAGGACATTTATGTAAATCTTATCCTCAGCAGGAAGGAAATTTATCTTGGTGAACCCATCGTAGCAACTGTCAAGTTATATACTAAAGTAAATATTACAGGTATAAATGAGATCAAGTACCCGGCATTCAATGGGTTTCTTAAATCTGATCTTAATACTCCGCCGCTGACATCACTTAGCCAGGAAAACATTAACGGAACAATTTACGGGACTGGAGTGGTACAGCAATTTCTGCTGTATCCGCAGGTAACCGGAGAAATAAGCATTGACCCCGTTCAGTTGACTGTTCTGATACAGCAGAGATCAGGTCAGTCAGATCCATTCTTTGGCGATTTCTTCTCAACATATCAGACAATACCGAGAATGGTTGTCAGCCCGGTGATGAAAATAAAGGTAAATCCTCTTCCCGGTAATCAACCCCCTGACTATTCAGGAATAGTAGGAAAACTAGATCTCAAAGCTTCAATTAATAAGGATACTGTAAATGTTAATGACGCACTGAACTTAAAGATTGCAATCTCCGGAACAGGAAACCTTAAAGTTGCAGCTGCTCCTTCTCTCCGGCTCTCTCCTGACATTGAGGTATATGATCCAAAGACGACTGATGATATCAAAAACGGAATTAACGGTACATCCGGCACCAAGACCTTTGAATTTCTTCTTATACCAAGGCACTATGGCAATTTTACAATACCTTCAGTATCCTATTCTTACTTCAATACAGCCAGAGGAAAATTCGAACAATTGTCAACACCTGAATTTAAATTCTATGCCCGAAAAGGAGATGAACAGAGCTCAGATATTACAGTATATGGAGGAGTATCTAAAACTGATGTCAGGTATCTGGGAAAGGATATCAGGTTTATAAAGTCAGACCCTGGTAATTTAAATAGATCCGAATCTCTCCTAATTGCCACACGTTCTTATTTCAGCGTATTTGCATTTTCTATTTTGACCTTTCTGGCAATATTGTTCATCAGAAGAGAGCATGTAAGGAGAAATGCTGATATTTCACGTGTTCGTAACAGAAAAGCCGGGAAAATTGCTGTAAAGAGGTTACGTAATGCATCCGCGTGCCTTAAGAACAGCCAGCTTGACATGTTCTATGAGGAGATTCTTAAGTCAATCTGGGGATATCTCAGCGATAAGCTCGGTATTCCTGTTGCCGATATGACCAGGAGCAGGATAAGTGAATCATTGTCTGAAAGAAGCATTGATGAAGAAACTATATCCGGACTTAACCAGATTCTTGACAAATGTGAATATGCGAGGTTTGCTCCAACTTCGTCAGGGACTGAAGCAGCTTCAATTTACGACGGAGCTTCACAATTCATAAAATCAGTTGAAAACTCAATAGTATAGAAAATGAACTTCATACTCAGAAAGATATCGTTGTTGATTTTCATGATGTTATTTGCTAATTACTCTACGGCACAGGAGACTGCTCCTGAAAAGTTTGAGCAGGGGGTGAAGTATTATAGTTCAGGAAGTTATAAAGAAGCTGCTCAGATATGGACTAATATATATGACACTGGTTACCGGTCAGCCAGCCTTAATTACAATATTGCAAATGCATATTTCAAACTGGAGGATATCCCTCAGGCAATTTTGTTTTATGAAAGGGCTTACATGCTCGACCCTGTAAATGAGGATATAAATTATAACCTGCAGATAGCCAGAACTCTCATTGTAGACAGGTTCCAGGAAATACCGGAACTTTTCTTTGTCAGGTGGTATAACCTGGTATCCCTTCTGTTATCATCAAATGTGTGGGCTATTGCAGGCATTTCTGCATTTGTTTTATGCCTTTTGTTTCTCTCCTTATATATCTTTTCATCAAGATACATTTATAAGGTTACCGGATTCTGGCTTGCACTGTTATTTCTGATCGTCAGTGGTTCATCAGTTTTATTGAGTCAGAGAAACAAATCTCAGGTCTTTGATAGTCATAAAGCAATTATCTTCAGTCCTGTTATTAGCGGAAAGAGTTCTCCTGATGATAGTGGAACTGACCTGTTTGTTTTGCATGAAGGAACAAAAGTATCTATTGAGGATGAAGTCGGAGAGTGGTATGAGATAAGACTATCGGACGGGAACAAAGGATGGATCCCTTCAAATGGTCTGAAAATAATATAAGCAATTTGCAACTTATTTGTTATCTTTAGAGTCTGATAATAAGAGCTCATTTAAATGACTGTTATGAAAAAATTTCTATTTATCTCACTCATTATATTTTCGGTAGTGGCATGTAAAAAGACTGAATATGAACCAGAAGGTCCAACTGATGTCCGTGTAAGAAATCTTACTACCTATGCCTTAATTGATCTGACTGTCGATATTGATACGCTGGTTAATTATGGTAATCTGAATTCTCAGAGTACATCAGATTATATCAGGTTTCCTAAGGCTTATCCAAAGGCAACAATTTCAGCCAAAATAAATAAAGATGGTACACTGGTCACATTCTCAACTAAAAAAGAGGATTACACATTCATGCAGTATATGGGTCGGATGAGAATTACCTATGAAATATATATCCCAAATCCTAATGAAAACGTGTTCGTGATAAGTAATGTTATACCTGATGAAGCTCTGATCCTGGAGCAGTAAGACTTACACTAGGCAGTATCAGGCACAATGTCCCATGGGATTTACCAAATGCAAAAACTATAATAATATGGGGTAAGAATCCTGGATTACAGCGTCACACTAACGGTGGTCAAACAATACGCTCGATCCTTTCCCTTGCCATAATTACGGGAAATTTAGGAAAGCCTGGTGCCGGTTTTAATTATGCCAATCTGCAGAGGAATGATATCTAATCGCGTACCTGCAGGTTCAGTGCTCCTTCCAAATGGTATCTGGATCAGCGAAGGGGGAGGAGGCAATCTGCTTATCGCTGGCAGAGAGACGGATATTGGTATGGCGCTGCTTTTAATAATAATATAGTTGAAGTTGAAAATGATTACAGAGTATGAGAAGCGGTTTTATTTTTGACAAAAACCTTTGTGTCGGCTGCAAATCATGCAGTGCAGCCTGTATTCTTGAATACAGCTTTAAAATAAAACCCAGGTCAGTATTTACCTGTAATTCAGATGTCTCGGCAGCACTTCCCATTATATCTCTCTCAATAGCCTGCAACCATTGTAATGATAATAATGCAGATACACCTGCCTGGTTTCCGGAAAATGGTCTGAATCCTGCTATGAAATTTAAAGGCAGGTCATTGGATATCCCCCATATAGTTTAGTGCGTAATTTGAAAACCAGAAACATTTCATCTCTGAGATTCATGAGAATCGCTTTTTTAATAGTCGCCGGAGCCAGTTTTATTTCAGGAATATCATATCCCGAACCTGTAGTATTGGCTATATTTATTGCCGGTGAACTCATCGATCATATTTTGTTTTACTTTGACTTTGAACCACCGGGGTTAATTCTTTTAATGAATAATCATATATCCGCCATAAGGAATGAAAAAGAAAGTGATTAACAGTTCAAGAATTCCTGTTTACAGGGATTCAGGATTTGAGCTGTACAATGCAGACCTGACTGCAGAAACTTTCAGGAAAGAAACAGAACATGAGAGGGAACCGGAGAATTATATATATTCCCGGTATCGTAATCCTACAGTTGTCTCTGCTGAAGAGGAAATTATGAAACTCGAGGGATGCAGGTGGGCATTGCTGACTCAATCCGGAATGTCAGCAATTGATACAGCTGTATCTGTTTTCCAGCTGGGTAAAAAAACAAAACCCTGGCTCTTTTTCTCTGAAATTTACGGAGGATCCATATCATTCATTGAATCTGTTCTGAAAAAGAGAAGAGGAATTGAGATCCAATATTTTACACCATCAGGGGGAACTTACGATCTTACTGAACTGGAAAGAGTTCTTGCATCATTGAAACCTGAGTTTGTTTACATTGAATCAATCTCAAATCCTATGCTGATTGTAGCAGATGTTCCTGCCATTGCTGCGATAGCAGGAAAACACGGCTGCAGAGTTATCATTGACAATACATTTGCTACGCCATTGCTATATAAACCACTTGAGGATGGGATTGACATGGTAATCCACAGCGTAACCAAATATCTTTCAGGTCATGGTAATATTACGGCAGGCGTGATTTGCGGCAACGACGATTTGCTTATGCGATCGGCTATTGAATACAGGAAATTTACCGGTCATATGATATCTCCTGATGATGCTTACAGGCTTCAGACTCAGATACAGACTTTCAATCTGAGATTCAGCCGGCAGTGTGAGAATGCGGCAATACTGGCAAAATTTCTTAATGATTCTGCAGCAATAGAGAATGTATGGTTTCCCGGATTGTCAGGACATGCAACTCATTCTGTTGCTAAGAAAATATTTGGAAACCGTGGCTTTGGAGCGATGATAACATTTGACCTGAAGGGATCTGATAATGCAGAGAAAAGAGAAAAGCGTGATAAATTTATTGCAAATGTTTCAGAGATAATCAGACTTATTCCGACACTTGGAGACCCGCATACCATACTTATGCCTGTTGAGGCTGTATGGGGCGCTAAGTACCCGGAACCCGGAATGATAAGATTATCAGTCGGATTTGAAGATTATACAGCTATTGAGAAAACAATATCAGAAGCTCTTGAACAGCTCTGAAACAAAATCATTTCCAGTCGATTGGTTGGATACCTTTTTCGGTAAGGTATTTGTTGCATTTGCTGAAATGACCGTTACCGAAGAATCCCCGGTATGCCGAAAGAGGTGAGGGATGGACTGATTCCAGTACAAGATGCCTGTTCCTGTCAATAGCTTCTCCTTTCTTCTGTGCATACGCACCCCACAGAAGAAATACTATATTTTCTTTCTCGCTATTTATCCGTGATATGACTGCATCGGTAAAATGCTCCCATCCTTTTTTCTGATGTGAGCCAGCCAGATGTGCTCTTACTGTAAGTGTTGCATTCAGCAACAAAACACCCTGTCGCGCCCATCTTTCAAGATCACCTGATGCAGGAGAGGTAATTCCGATATCCTGTTCAATCTCTTTGAAAATATTAATAAGGCTTGGAGGAAAATCGATGCCATCCCTTACCGAAAAACATAATCCGTGAGCCTGTCCCGGGCCATGATAAGGATCCTGTCCGATAATAACAGTTTTTACGCTGGAGAACGGGCACAGGTTGAAGGCATTGAATATCAACCCTGCAGGCGGATATACAGTAGTTGTCCTGTATTCTTCCCTAATGAAACCTGTAAGCTTAACGAAATACTCTTTTTCGAATTCATCCTTAAGTACAGACTTCCATGATGATTCAATAGTTACATTCATCCTTGAGTGAGTTATTTCTTAAAGATGAAATAGACTGCAAGTACCAGAAATACAAAACCTATAAGATGATTTATCCTAAAATGTTCATTTTTGAAAACCACAAGAGTGAACAATGTAAACACACTTATTGATATAACTTCCTGGATTACTTTCAGTTCAATAAGAGAATATGGACCTCCGGTTCCGGAGTAGCCAATTCTGTTTGCGGGTACCTGCAACAGGTATTCAAAAAATGCTATACCCCAGCTAAACAGTATTACGGCCAGCAGACTCATATTCTCGAACCTGCTCATCGACTTCATCTTGAGATGCCCATACCAGGCCATAGTCATAAATGCATTTGACATAATAAGCAGGAGTATGGTATTCAGACCTTTCATAAATATTCCTGATTTAAGGCCGGCAAATATAGCAAAATCCTATAAAACCTTTGAGTATATCTGCTTAGGATCGCCGTCTGCATAGAAATCCTTAAGGCTTGCATGAAGATCATATCCGTTCCTTTTATAAAAAGCCTCTGTTGAAGCATAATGAGGCCGTCCTGATGTTTCTATCCAAAGTATTTTCCCTCCGGCTTTCCGTATATCTTCTTCAATAACCTTCAATATTACAGAACCAAGTTTTTTATTGCGTGAATTCTGATGAACAGCTATCCAGTATAGCTCCCAGGAGTGAGTTGAAAAGTCATTCTTGCCATAATTGGCAAAAGCAATCAATCCATCATCGTCGATAATCTTCATCCACCGGTAGCCGCTTTTTTCTTCTCCCATTGAAATTGTAGCATCGGCAAGTTCAAGGGCGGTCTGTATCTCAAATTCATAAAAAAAATCTGTTGATCTGAGTATCTCCTCAATCGCATTTCGGTCTTCGGCAATGATACCTTTTAATATTGTCTGCATTGATCTATTTGTTTAAATCGTCAATGATTCTCTGCAACACTTCCGGAAAATTATAACCACCGGTGCGGGTTGCAGCCATAAATCCGCCATTTGGCTGAATGCATGGATTGGCGTTTATTTCAATGACAAAAACGTTATTGTTTCCGTCAACCCGGGCATCAACCCGGGCATAACCCTTGAGTCCGAATAGATGCCAGCAATCAAGTGTAACCTTTCTTAGCTTATTCATGATATCACTGTCAAGCTTTTCTCCCGGAAAGTCCCGTACAGTATTATCATATTCAAAAGTATCCATTTCCCACTTGGCCTTGTAATCAATGATTTTAGGTCTTGTTTCATCATATCCGACAAATACAATCTCTGCCACAGGCAATACTTCCGGTCCGTTGCTGCCCGAAAACACACTCATGTTGAATTCGCGGCCATCAATAAACTCCTCAATGAACCAGTGAGAGTCACTTAATCCTTTCAACTTTTCTTCATACCCTGGTTTACAAACAAAAACAGAATCGGCAGTGATTCCGAGTGATCCATCTTCCCATATTGGTTTCAGTATGTACTTCTTACCAGGTTTGAGAAGATTCATCTGCGAAGGAAGATAGCATTCCGGATTTGGTATACCTGCCATTTTCATCATCCTGCCTGACAGAACCTTACTGGTTGTCATAAATATTGCTTCATGCGAATTGCCCGTATATGGAATCGAATTAAGATTCAGCAGGGCAGGCACAAAATAGTTCAGTTCCCCCTTATTGTTTATCGACTCAACAAGATTGTAAACGAAATCAGGTTTTTCCAGAACAAGGGCATTCACTTCGTCCATGAACTTATCTGTTATTCCCTTACGGTATGCATCAATGCCAAGTTCCCGTAAACCTTTTTCGACATGATCCACCTGATCAATTACATCAAGCTCATCTTCGAGAGCTCCGGGCAAAGGTTCATTATAAATAATACAACATCTACTCATAAAATTTAAAATCGGTTGAAATACTCCGGTTTAATTCCCCTTTATTCTTTTTATTGCCGAAGACATAATCATCTCCAGTAATTTCTGATAATCAATATTGTACATCCTGGCCAGAATTGGCAGGTCGGAATGAACGGGATTCAGTCCGGCAAGCGGATTGGCTTCAATGAAACATATTCTGCCGTTTCTGTCTGCCTTAACATCGACCCTGCCACCATCAACAGCATTCAGCGCTCTCCATGCTTTGACTGCCACAGCTTTACATTCTTCTTCTATATCTTCCGAAAGAGGAATGTACCTGCAATAATCATGGTAATTCTCTTTTACATGGACAGAATAGGGGAGATTATCTGTAGTAATTACTTCCATACCTCCAATTGCAACTGTCTGATCTCCATGTCCTACAATACCAATAGTAAATTCTCTTCCCGGAAGATACTCTTCTACAAGTGCAGGCTGGTTAAATTCCCTGAGTATCCATTCTACCATTGGTTTAAGTTCTGAAAAGGAATTAACCAGGCTTTTGTCAGTAATTCCTTTACCGGTTCCTTCGGATACCGGTTTGACAAAAAGGGGATATTCAAGTTTAAGGTTCTCTAAGTCTCTTTTATCCGTTACCAGGAATCCGGGACTGACAGGAACACCTGCTGCTGCTACAACAAGTTTGGCAAGATGTTTATTCAGAGAAAGTCCCATAATGACCGGACCGCTGAATACATAAGGTATCCTGTACTGATCTAGGATTGCCGGGACAACAGATTCCCTCCCGTCGCCAAATAATCCTTCTGCAATATTGAAAACCATATCCCACTTCCTGCCTTCTGCCAACGCCTCTATAAGCTGAAATGCATTTCCTATCAATTCAGTCTCATGTCCCATAAATTTCAGAGAATCCGAAAGCGCATCAACAGTTTCCTGCTTATCAAATTCGACAGTTTCATCCATAGAATACCCCCGGTCAAGATACCATGACCGTAAATCATAGGTCAACCCGATTTTCATTCCTCAGGTATTATTTTTCAGGATACTCGCACAACACCCCCTTGTAATTACGCATCACAATTTTTTCGTCATTATGTTCTACAACATAATTCGGAAGCAAAGGAATTTTACCTCCGCCTCCAGGAGCGTCAACGACAAATGTTGGAATGGCATAACCACTTGTAAAGCCTCTCAGTCCTTTTATTATTTCAAGACCTTTCCTGACAGTTGTTCTGAAATGTCCTGATCCCGGAATCAGGTCACACTGATACAGGTAATAAGGTCTTACTCTTATCTTCAGTAATCTGTGCATAAGTTCCTTCATGACAGGTACATTATCATTGATGCCTTTAAGCAGAACTGTCTGGCTTCCGAGAGGAAAACCGCCATCGGCGAGCTTGATACATGCTTTTGCACATTCATCTGTAATTTCACCCGGATGTGAGAAGTGAAGACTAATGAAGAGAGGATGATATTTTCTCAGGATTGATATCAGATTATCGGTGATCCTTTGGGGAAGAACCACAGGGATCCTTGTTCCGATCCTGATAATTTCAACATGCTCAATCTTTCGGATATTTGAAAGGATGTAGTCGAGCAGTTCATCGCTTACTGTCAGCGGATCACCTCCGCTGATAAGCACATCCCGCACCTCCTTATGTGATGCAATATAACTGAACGCTTTTTCGAAATCCTGTTTTCCCAGTTTATCGAGCTTACCTACTGAGTGAGATCGTGTACAATACCTGCAGTAATTAGAGCAGACCTGAGTTACTGTAAACAATACTCTGTCGGGATAACGATGTACAATTCCTTTTACGGGTGAAAATGATTTCTCATGAAGCGGATCGGATTGCTCTGTTGAATGTTGCAATAACTCTTCAACAACAGGAATGACATTACGCCGCAATGGATCTGAAAATTTAGAATTGTAGATCAGAGATGCGAAATAAGGAGTTATCCGTAGCGGTAAACGGCCTTTAAGATTATTAATGGCCATAACTTCCTTGTCGGATAGTTTCATAATTTTCTTTAGATCATCAATGCTGGTGAAAGCATTTCTGAGCTGCCATTTCCAATCATTCCAGGAATCGATAGTTGTTAGGGGGAAGTAGCGGTGAAAGAAGTCCGAACTTCGGTTGCTAACTAACTTGTTTGGGATTTCGTTTTGCGAAAAAATCGTGGTCTTCGCGCCAGGCTCTTCATCAGAAGAGCAACCCACGAGGCGACTCTCTCCACGGAGGGTCGTAGCCTCATTATTGTTAGCGTTCATGATTGCAGATGAGCAATTTCACCTTTGTCTTTTAATTTTAATTGTTTTTAAATTAATAACTCTTTTATATATAATTGGAACGAAAATAAATAAACTATAAATACATTGTATCATTCGACTACCATAAATATTAACACAATTGGTATTTTATTAACAATCGATTTTAGGTAATCAATTTTCATGCCATTTATTGCACAGAATATCAATAAATTAAAACAAAAAATGATATTAAGCTGAACTGAACCTTAACTGCTACTTTTTTGATCGGAATATTTTAGAATGATTTATATTTATCCCCTTTTCAAAACCTGATTTCCAGCATATTCAAATTCGAAACTGAGGTCCGTGCAGGAAGCCAGGGAAGGGTGAGTTTAATAACCGGCTTACATGAAAGCTGTCATAAATTATACTGTTTCATTTTATTAAATAAAGTTTTTCTGCTTATTTTCAATAAATTAGCAGTCTCTGTGCGATTATAATTACACTTATTCAGAGCTTCGATAATAAGTTCCTTTTCCAGTTTCGAATTAATCGACTTCAGGCTTTCATCCAAGCCGGAATTAAATACTTGTTTGGTACCGTCTATAACAGGATAACCTTTAATTCTCATCGGTAAATGTTCACGAGTAATTGTTCCCTCCCTGCAAAGGATCATTGCGCTTTGTATAGCATTCTGTAAATCCCTTATATTTCCGGGCCAATTGTAGTTCAGCAACCGGTCAACAGCCTCTTTGCTCATGTTTTTAATATGAAGACCTAATTCACAGTTGAACACATTTATGAAATACTCAATAAAAAGAGGTATATCATCCTTTCTATCGCGCAAAGGAGGTATTTGAATCGGAAAGATATTTAAGCGATAATAAAGATCCAGACGAAAACTACCCTTTTGAACCCTCTCCTCCAGGTTATTATTTGTTGCCGACAGAATCCTAACATTTACCGGAATTGGTTTTATTCCTCCTACTTTTGTAATTTTTTTATCCTCCAGAACCCGTAATAATTTTACCTGTGCATCGAGAGGCAATTCTCCCAGTTCGTCGAGAAACAAAGTACCTCCATCTGCCTGTTCAAATTTTCCAGGCTTTGTTTCTTTAGCATCCGTGAAAGCCCCCTTTTCATGTCCGAACAATTCGCTCTCAATAAGACTAAATGGAATCGCTCCACAGTTAACAGTAATAAATGGACCGTCTTTTCGCCGGCTTGTCTGATGTATGGCGTTTGCAATTATTTCTTTCCCCACGCCGCTTTCCCCTTGAATAAGTACAGTAGTATCTGTATCGGCTACACATTTGGCTTGTTCAATTACCTTTTTCATTTTTTCATTCGTACCAATAATCGATTCGAACGATTTCTGTTCTGTCAGCTTTCGTTTAAGGTCCGATATTTCAACTGTTAGCCGTTGATGGTCCATTGCCCGTTTTATTAATAAAAGGAGTTTAT
>Ga0154307_1042_pt1 | contig 37833 bp, 36 predicted proteins | sample RifGroA2_FD_105601 | JGI IMG/M metagenome (GOLD analysis project Ga0154307, IMG submission 105601) | Bacteroidetes bacterium GWA2_40_15 | reverse complement strand
GTTACCTATGGTCAACAAGTGCAACCACTGCAAGTATAAACATTTCCACATCAGGAAGCTATACTGTCCGGGTAACCAATGCAAACGGATGTCAGAGTGTACAGTCGGCAGCAACAGTAGTAACAGTCAATGCATTACCTCTGGTAAGTATAACCAGCAGCAGCAATACAATGTGTATAAATGATTTGAGGACTTTATCTGGTACTCCGGCCGGCGGGACTTTTGATATTATTGACGGACCTGGTACTGTTTCAGGCAATGTTCTATCGGCAACTGGAACAGGTACTATCAATATAGAATATAGCTATACTAATGTCTGTACCAATAAAACCACTCAGGGTATAATTGTTAATGAGAATCCTGTAGCAGTTGCAGGGCCGGACCAGGAACTGACATTTATCTTTGAAACACAGTTGACGGCTGAATTGTCTCTATCCGAAACAGGTGAATGGTCTTTAGTTTCCGGATCAGGACAGATCAGCGATATTCATTCTCCAATAACCATGGTAACTGATTTATCAATCGGTGAGAACATATTCTTATGGACAGTGCGGAATGGCAACTGCGATGCAAGTACAGAAGTTAAAATTACCGTTTCTGATCTGTTTGTACCATCAGTAATCACACCCAACGGTGATGGTAAAAATGACTATTTTAAGATCAATGCTTTAAATGTCCGTACCGAGCTGATAATTTTCAACAGGTGGGGGAATGTGGAATACACAAACAGTAATTATCAGAATGACTGGGACGGAAGGAATGACAATGGCAATGATATGACAAATGACACATATTATTATATATTAAAATTTGAAAACGGGCTGATAAAGAAAGGAACTGTCTTAATTACAAGATAAATGAATCGGTTTTTTCTGATCATATTGACCTTCATGTTCCCCGTGAATATGTTCTGTCAGATGTTTACATTATCTGATCAGTATCTGAACAATACACTTGCATTTAATCCGGCCTTTGCCGGTAGCCATGATGCTCTGAGTGTTTCGGTTTTATACAGGAACCAATGGGTCGGTTTTGAGGATGCGCCATCAAGCAATATTCTGTCGGTACATACTCCCCTGAGTAATGGCCGGATAGGTCTTGGTTTGCTTCTTGAAAAAGAAAGCTATGGTATTTATAGCGAAACCGGTATAAATGGAAATTACGCATACAGGATTGAACTGAAAAAAGGGGTCCTTTCTATGGGCATTGGATTCGGAGCTACCAGAAAGAATGTTGCATGGGATGAACTGAATGCGGCTGATGAAGGAGATATTTTACTGATAAATTATCCTGAGAGCTCCGTATTGCCTGATTTCAGTCTTGGTATGTATTATCATAACAATAAATACTTTTTTGGTTTCTCCATTCCGATGATGTTGAGCCATGAGCTGGAACAGAACAGTGGTAAATATCGAATTAAGAACGATTTTTCAGAATATAATTACTTTATTGAAGGAGGGTACTACATTGGTTTAGCCCCTGATATAGAGCTTCTTCCATCGCTTTTGGCAAAATATCATCCTGGTCATGATCCCCAGTTGGACATTAATGCACAGGTAATCCTTAAGGAAAGGCTTTGGCTGGGAGCAGGTTACAGGAGTGAGAATACACTCCTCGGAATGCTTCAATGTCAGCTGAACCGCCAGTTAATGACTGCATATTCGTATAGTTTTGATACAGGAAGGACAGGAAAATATAACAGAGGATCGCATGAGGTTGTAATGAACTATATTTTCAACTATTCGCGAAAAGTGATAAGCCCGAGGCAATTTTAGAAGAAAAAAGAATGAGAAGGATCTTCTCCACACTATTGCTTGTTTCGCAACTTCTGAGTATTGAAGCCTACTCTCAGGAGCATCGTTTTGTTGTGAAAAGGGCCACTTTCAGTTCAGGATTAGATGATGAGTTCTCGCCTGTGTTTTTTAATAATGGCTTAGTATTTTGTTCTAATCTGAGGGACAATTCACTTGTTGGCTATAAGGATGGTGGGGACAGGTTGTTTAAAATCGTTTATGTTAACAAGAAAAGCAAATCAGGCTGGAAACCACCGGTTCTGCTGGCAAAGGAACTTACAACCGGATTTAACGACGGACCTGCAACATTTGATACAGAGGGAACGATCATTTATTTTAGCAGGAATAATTATACAGGAAAAAGTCTCAGGAACATTTCTGACACAACCAATAAACTTGGGATTTTCAGAGCGGAGATGATTGACGGTCTATGGTCCGCGATCGAACCATGCTCATTTAACGATCCGCTTTATAATTTTTATACTCCTTCACTTTCACCTGACGGGAGCAGAATTTATTTTTCTTCAGACATGCCCGGAGGATTTGGAGGGATGGATCTTTATTATTGCGATACTATTACTGATGGATGGAAACCTCCCGTAAACCTGGGCCCGGAGATTAATACTGCAAAGAATGAAACCTTTCCATTTGCTGCAAGATACGGGATTCTCTATTTTACTTCTGACGGACATGAGGGCTTTGGAGGAAAGGATTTGTATTATACCCGCGAAATAAGTGGAAAATGGATCTATCCTGTTCATCTCGATTCAGCAATAAACTCACCTGCCGATGATTTCGGACTTGTAACCGATTCAACATTGGAAAAGGGTTATTTTTCAACCAACAGACTTAAAACGGATGATATTTTCAGTTTCACTACAGCTCCGGTCGAGTTTTCCTCCTGCGATAGTATACAGGAAAATAAATATTGTTTTACCTTTTATGATGAGCAGCATAAACTCATTGATACTGTACCTGTTACTTACAGGTGGGATTTTGGGGATAGTATAATAGTGAAGGGTGTGCAGGTTAAGCATTGTTTTCCGGGCCCCGGTAAATATTCAGTTAAGTTAAGTATATATGACGAACTGACGGGAGATGCCATTGCGGATCAGGTTAACTATGATGTTGTACTTGAGGAAATCGAACAGGCACAGGTTAAGTCTCAAAATATTGGATTCGTTGATAACTCATTATCCTTTGAAGGTGTATTGACAGGTCTTAAGGGCATACAGGTAACTGATTATTACTGGGATTTTGGTACAGGTTTTGAACCAGGCGGTCCGTTAGCCAGACATTCGTTTAAGAAAAAGGGGGAGTATTTTGTCCGGCTGGGATTAACAGGTGAGGCAGATAGTCTGGGTCAGGGTTTTAAGAAGTGCATTATGAAAAAGATAAGAATATTTGATTCATTCCGGGAGATGGAGACGAGGAGTGAAATAGCGGGAAGCATACCTCATGAGAAAATTGATACTGCGGGAGGTCAGCTAAAGACTCTCGGGGTACTTACATATTTTATGGATGATTTGTCTGAACGCCAGAAAACAAATATCAGAGCGAAGTTATCGGGTAATATCAGTCATGAACTGAACTTTTTCAGGAATGGGTTATTAACTTCTTCCAACAGCATTCTTCAGATTATATATGAAGTCTTAAAGGAAGATCCCGATATCAGGCTTGAAATGAGTGTTTATGCAAACAGAGCTGAATTTTCAGGAGGTAAGATGGAGATATCTGAGATGTGGGCACAGGAAGTAACCTACTGGTTCAGAAATAATGAGATCAGCATGGAAGTATTAAACAGCAGTGGTTATGGTTTAGCCCGGTCACCGTTCAGACCTGTTGAAAAAGAAGATAAGACAAAAGATGGTGTAATAGAATTTGCTTTTATGAAAAACTAACTGAAAGTGGAATTGATAAGATATCTTTATATATTATTGATAATCATTATTTCCGGTAGAGAGCTTAAATCACAACCTGCCCCTGCTGTCGATGAAAATATCCACAGTCTTATCACTTTTGGTGGAAATGCCGTCACATCATGGGGTGATGATGATTTTTGCCAGATTTTCTTCTTTGTAGTTCCATATTCACAGACCAGTCCTGTTTACCTCCGGGTTTTTGATCCGGATACCGGCGGAGATCTTGATGAAGTCAAAGGGGGATTTAATACAGTAGTTAACTTTTCGATATATGGAGGAACCGGTTGCTGGTCTGATACTGCAGCACAAAGTATCCACCCCGGTGGCAATTTCAAAAGTGGATATTTAATGACAGAAAGAAATTTTGGAGCTGACCCGAAATTTGATAAAAAATGGCACACTTTTGGTCCTTTGAGCCCTTTTGAGGGAGAGAAAGCCGAGAAGCTCGGAGGCCATGTTTTTAAGATAATTGCTCAGGGAATATCAGGTGATGATGATAATATCTATAAATATTTTTTAAGTACAAATCCTGGTGAAAACATACCAGTGGAGGGAGGGAACCTGTTTACCTGTAAATATCATTTCAGACTTCCTGATAATCAGAAGGAGGTATGCCATATCTATCCATTTGCAGATGACAAGACCATCTCAGTACAAATATCTAACTTTGACTGGGATAATGACGGAATTATACGTGTATTCTCAGTTGCGAAAAACGGGATTAACTGCGAGGTTTCCGGTGAGGACAACTGGATAAGTAAGACTCTCCCTATTGTGGAGGAAGAAAAGAATTCATCTATTGAGATACAGTTTATTAAAAATCAGAACGAAACGATCAGAAATTTTAAGGGAATAATACTTTTATTGTTAACCATATCACTCCCTGTAATTAATGCGGATCCGCAGGATTATAATTTTCGTTCATTCAGTTCATCGGAGGGATTGGCAGCTCCTTATGTATATTCTACAATACAAGAGTCACAGGGTTATTTGTGGATTGGTACAGCTGACGGATTATCAAAGTACAATGTTTTCACTTTTAAAACATTTACAATCCCTGACTCGGTGGCAGATAATTTCATTACGTCAGCTATTGATGATGGTAGCTGTCTGTGGTTTGGTCACAGGAATGGACGAATAACCTGGTTTGACGGGAAAAAATTCAAACCGGTAAACTACAACGGGAGACAACTAAGTTCCATAACTCATTTTGCTAAAAGTCCTGATGGCCGGATATAGGTAAGTACACTTGCTGATGGACTATTCAGACTTGAAAGGGGAGAGATCCGTTTTGAAAGTAATATATTCCCCGATCATCAATCGATACATTCCTTCGCTTTTATAAATGATAATGAATTACTTATTGGAAGCGGATCGGGTCTTTTGTCTGGAAAGCCCGGTAAAACACCGGGAACAGATGTGCTTCAGATAATTGATAATATTCCGGTATCTAAAGTCCCGGTAATTAAGAAAGTGAGGAACGGATCGGGATTCTATATTGTCACTGAAAAAGAAGGAATATATACACTCAAAAAGGACGGCATTCTGTTCACTGTTAAGAAGATAGAGACAGATGATGTTTTTAAATTTACTGATGTACAGAGCTTCTGTGAGGACAATCAGGCAAATCTGTGGATAGGATCATTCAAAAATGGTCTGATAAAACTTATCCCCGGCCCTGACGGTGAAAAAACAATAGTTCTTTTCAATAAATCATCAGGTTTTGTTACAGACAATGTTAAAACTGTATATGAAGACCTTGAGGGGAATATCTGGAGCGGAAACTATGGAGAGGGTCTGACTCAGATTAATCCAAGACTGTTTTCTAATCAGACTTTTGACAGGAACAGGTATGGGAACACTGTTTTTGCTATATGTTCAGACAATCAGTATTTGTGGATAGGTACGGGGAACAGTCTTTTAAAAACAGACCGTCTGACAGGTAAGGTAGTCAGTTTTTTCACCAGTGACTCAGGATTGCTCAAAGATACAGTTACGGCAATTTATAAATCAGGAGAAGAATCGGTTTGGGTTGGAACTTATAAAAACGGACTGTATGTACTTAATCCGGGTAAAGAGAAATTATCAAGATACGCCATAGGTAGCGGAACTCTTGAAAACTCTGTAACTACGATAACAGGAAGATGATCGGGTGTGGGCAGGTACAAAAAAAGGATTATGTAATATTAATACTGTGACAAATACCCTTAACTGGTATTCCATTAACCAGGGCGGATTGCCTCATAACTCCGTAAATAGCCTGTTTCTGGATAAGGAGGAGAGGTTATGGATAAGTACAAACAGCAGTATTATATCATATATGCAGGATGGGAAGATCACCAGGATCCCGCTTAGTACAGGATCCGGAATTCTGACACTGGGTTCTGTGTGTGAGGATGACGCTTCACGGATCTGGGTAGCATCAAGAGGCAATGGTGTTTTTATTATTGACTTCGATTCAATACTTTACCTTACAACAAAGCAGGGTTTGTTATCAGATTATTGTTACTCCTTAATCTCTGATGATCATTATAATATATGGATCGGACATAAAGGAGGATTAAGCACGATAAGGACAACTGATTATTTTGTGAAGCCGTTGCAAAATTTTGAGGGTATCCCAAATGACTACTAAAAAATTATAAAATATTGATAATTTTCATGAGCGATAATGGCTATTTTCATGGAGAGCATGGACTGGCTGATAAATGGTACCCTTACCAGAAATCAATTAAGGTCCCTCTTATTGTGCATGATCCGCGTCTTTCTGAGAACAGGAGGAATATCATAAATGATGAGTTTATTCTTAATATTGATATTGCCCCTTCTATCCTTGCTTCAACCGGTCTTACTGTACCACAGAGAATGCAGGGGGTGGATTTCTCAGATCTGTATCTGGAAGAAAAACCAGTGGACTGGCGTAAGGATTTCTTTTATGAACATCCTTATGTTACAAATGAAGAGAGAATCCCTTCTTCGGAGGCTCTGGTCACTCATTCAGAAAAATACATACTATGGCCTCATTATGATTTTGAAGAGTTTTTTGACCTGGTAAAGGACCCTTTTGAAGTTTCAAATGCAATAAATGACAGAAGCTCCGTCCGGAATGTTGAATCAATGAAAAAAAGATTCCTTGAGTTGAAGGAAAACGCAAAATAACCATATGGATTTGTGATTTAGCCTCTCTGACAACTGTTATTTTTCCTTATCAAACCTGGCTAAAAAAATGAAGATACATACAAAAATCTGATGATCACTGAATGAGAAATAGTCATTGCCGCAATTCAACTAATCAGGATAAATATTAACTTGGTCTTATAAATGTCCTATATCTAAAAGCCAGAATTCACAAACATGAAACGCAGAGATTTCTTTACAAAAGTCCTTATAACCGGAGGTGGTTTGACCCTTGGTATGGGATGCAAGCGGAGGATTGAACCATCTTCTGCAGAAAAATCAGGAACCATTATTCCGGTGATTGAATCACACGGAAGAACCATAAGAGAACCTGAGCGATTGATCCCCATACTGGCAGAAACGGATGTTCTGATTATAGGGGGAGGCCCTGCCGGAGCAGCAGCGGCAATAGCAGCAAGCCGCACAGGAGCTGAAACTTACCTTGTGGAGAGATATAATCACCTTGGCGGACTCTGGACCGGAGGATTGGTACTTCCTCTTCTTTCAACACATGGGGCAGATAAGCAGAAGCGGCGAAAACAGGTTATTTTTGGTATCGGAGGTGAGATGTCGAAACGACTTGTTGATCTTGGCATGTCTATTCATGAGGAAAGCCCGGTTGTGGATCCGGAGGCGGCCAAATACGTGCTGGAGGAGATGATACGCGAGTCAGGCGTTAAAATGCTTTACCACACCTGGGGTGCGAATGTTATAATGGATGGCAATGTGATCAAAGGAGTTTATATCGAAAGCAAATCCGGCAGAATGGCCATTCTTACAAAAGTAGTTATTGATTGTACAGGTGATGGAGATATCTTTCACATGGCCGGAGAGAATTACGATGTTATGCAGTATGCTATCGGCCTTGTTCATAGGCTTGGAAACATCGATCGTATTAAAACTGATAAACCCGGATATGTTAAAATGAATACAGGCGGCCCGACACCCATACCGGGAGTGAACTGGGTTAACATGTGGGGCAGGGAGAACCAGGATGCACTTGATATAGAAAACCTGTCGCAGCTTCAATCCGATTACCGGATGGAGATCTGGAATAATGTTCAAAAGATCAGGCAGACCCCGGGACATGAAGAGGTGTTCCTTCTCGATACTGCTTCCCAGATAGGAGTCAGGATGTCACGCATTTTAGACGGGGAATACAGGCTTACCCTTGAAGATTCGATGACCTACAGATCATTCGATGATGTGATAGGATTAAGCGGCTCCTGGACACCGGTACTTTACAAAGGGAAAAAGATACCATCATCAAAGCGCCCTTTCTGGCAGATCCCTTACCGGTCACTTCTTCCTAAGCTTACAGAAAACCTTCTTGTAGCCGGACGTTGTTTCTGTTTTGAAAGGGAGCTTGTTGAAGACGGGAGAATTATCGGTACCTGTCTTGTTACCGGACATGGAGCCGGAACTGCTGCGGGACTGGCTGTTAAGAATAACAGCAGTGTGAAAGATATTGATATAAAAGAACTTAAGAAGGTACTTATTCAGCAGGGAGCATTTCTTGGATGAAAAATATTGTCAGAATCTTAAATCTGCGGACACTATCTTTTATGGTTGCGGTGATTCTGGCTCTTCCCCTTTCATTGAAAGGGTGGACTGGAATATATCTCTGGCTCAGCCCTTTTATTATGCTAAATTCGGTATTCGCGCTTAAATCATTGGTTTTTCTTAACAGCCTTGGCCTCATTATTCTGTTATTTGTTTTATTCAGGAAACGATGGTTTTGTAATAATCTGTGCCCTGTTGGCTGGAGTTGTGATAAAGTCTCCGGTCTCAGCAGAAAGACATACTCATACAGACAAGTGCCAGATTTTGGTAAGTGGCTGGCAATTACATCATTGGTTGCTTCTCTTGTCGGAATACCACTCTTTGTGATTTTTGATCCCCTTGCAATATTCAATGGCTTTTTTACCATATTTTCAGGCGGATTTACTCCCGTTAAGATCCTGTTTTATGATTTCTTTCCGGGTCTTCTGTTGATGCATCTCTTTCTGCCGGGGATCTGGTGTAAAAAGATATGTCCGCTCGGGGGACTTCAGCTGGCAGTTGATGATGTAAGAAGCGGGGTGCGGAAGTTAACAGTCAGGGATGAACCGGGCAGGTCTGTACCTGACTCCGGCAGGCGCTATTTTGTGATGGCCGGAGCAGGATTGCTGGCTGGTTTTATGGTACCACGAATTCTCAGATCCGAAGGAGAGACCATTATAAGGCCGCCTGCTTCGGCCGGTCCGGATTTGTTTAACCTCCTTTGCTGCAGGTGCGGCAGTTGTTCCAGGACATGTCCTACAAACATTATTAAACCTGTTACTGATACTGCTTATCCACTCGCCTGGATGACACCGCAACTGATATTCGTTGACGGCTACTGTCTTGAATCATGTAATCTCTGCAGCACTGTGTGCCCTACCGGTGCTATATCTCTCTTCAGCGTTGAGGCAAAAGCTGAATTGTTTATCGGAAAAGCAGAGATTGAACTTAAAAACTGTCTGCTCTTAAACAATAAAGAGTGCATAAAATGTAAGGAATCATGCAAATTCGAAGCAATTGATTTTGTTGCTTCCGGGAATATTTTAAATACAGTGCCGGTTATAAACTTTAAGAGATGTGTTGGCTGCGGGGCATGCGCGGTAGTTTGCCCACAGGATTGTATTTTAATCACACCCCCTGTTGCAGATTTGAAAATATTAAGCTAACTATGAGACCTGAATGATATATTACCCGAACGCAATTTTTACTTCTTAACACCAGCATTATGAAACCAAAGACCAGCATCATCCTTAGCTCCATGATGTTCCTTCAGTACTATATATGGGGTTCATGGTATGTCACAATGGGAACATTTATGTCGAAATATCTTGGCTCGACCGGCATTCAGATCGGCGCTGCATACAGTGCGCTTGCGATAGCTACAATGATATCCCCATTCTTTGTCGGGATGGTTGCAGACAGGTTTTTTGCGGCCCAGAAAGTAATGGGCTTGCTTCATATTATTGGCGGGATACTGCTTTTCCTTGCTTCAAGGATCACGACCAACGGGGCATTCTACTGGATCATTCTGCTTTATTCGCTTGCATACATGCCCACCATCGCCCTGTCAAATAGCGTGGCATTCCGCCAGATGACCGATATCGGGAAACAATTCCCGCCTATCAGGGTGTTCGGGACTGTCGGATGGGTGATCTCAGGCTTTATGATCTCCATACTCGGTATTGAACAAACTCCTCTTACTTTTTATATGGCTGCTATTGTGTCGTTCGGACTGGGCATATTTAGTTTTATGCTACCCGACACACCTGCTCAGGAAAAAGCTGCATCATCGGCAAAATCAGTAATGGGGATCGATGCACTGGTTCTATTCAAAGACAAACCGTATCTGATCTTTTTTATTGCTGCCATTTTTGTATGCATCCCGCTCTCATTCTATTTCGGATTTGCCAACCTCTACCTTAACCAGTCGGGAATGGAGAACACAGCCGGTAAGATGGTTATGGGGCAGATATCAGAGGCTCTGTTCATACTGGCTATCCCATTCCTGTTTAACAGGATCGGTGTCAAAAAAATGCTGCTTATCGGGATGACTGCATGGATACTCAGGTATCTGGCCTTTGCATACGGCAATATGGGAACTAACCTCTGGATGCTTTATGCCGGGATAATACTGCATGGAGTTTGTTACGACTTCTTTTTTGTTACAGGATATATGTATACGGAAAAGAAATCGAATGAAAGAATTAAAAGTGCAGCACAGGGACTTTTCACTTTTGTTACGTACGGTCTCGGCATGTTTATAGGCACATGGTTCTCCGGTTTTGTAACAACATATTATTCCACAGGACAGGTCTACCAATGGCGCAACATATGGTTTATACCTGCATACATTGCTGTAGCAGTGCTGATATGCTTTATATTCTTCTTCAGGGAGAAAAAGGAGATCGGAGTGGTGAAGTAAGGCTCAGGGCGCAGGGCGCAGGACTAGGAGCTAGTTGCCAACTGCCAACTTTCTTCAATTGCCAACTGCTAATTGCCAACTGCCAACTATTTATTACTAATTCTGGATATTTACATCCCATGAACCTGGTTCATTGATCCTGAATTCAAATGTAACATCGGTCATTACGGTACGCATTACATTCCATGTCCGGTACTGCATGCGAACTGTTAAAGGATATGTGACATTCTGAATGCCGTATGCAGTTCCAAGCCGGAACTCTTCGCCACTGCTGTAAGTCATCGAAAAATCCTGAATTGTATTGTTAGGTACTCCGCCCAGGGTGAGCTTAACTTTTACCTGAAGCGGAGTATTTCCTGTTCTGCTGAATGAGGACCGGGCAACATACCTGCTTTGGGTTACTTCGTATTGCTTGATTTTTTCTTTACCAGCATATTTATCAGCTTTCCAGAATCCTCTTACTATCGAATCAGGACTGAATGTCATAATGCCTGATCCATCCCGCAGCCCCTGTCTCCAGTATCCTTCATAATATGATCCGTCAGCCCAATTGTAAACACCCATTCCTTCCGGCAAGCCTTTTTTGAATTCTCCTTCATACATGTCAATCCCCTGGGCAATACCTTTGCCATGCGCCAGACTATTCTTACATTCTCCACGGTAAATGCCTGATATCCTTGGTGCTAACACTTTACAGTCGGTCTCCTGTGCATAAAGAAGATTGCCCGAAAGCATAACAAGGAGTAACATAATTCTATTTATCATCACTTAATCCTTTTCCAGATATTTTAAATATACTGCAACAAATATACCAAATTTTGGAAAGGGCTGGTCATGATTCCATTTATCAAAATAGGCTATATTTACATTAAAGACTAAAATGTTTTATTTATGAGAACCCGGTTTATTTTCTCAGCCGTATTATGCTTCTCTCTGTTTGTACCCCTTGCCGGGCAAAAGTTTGCCAATCAGGCCGAAGAAAAGCTTATACTTGATAACGATGTAATAAAACGTGTAATCAACCTCAATGCTGATAAGGGAGGTATAGTCTCACAGAGTATGATGCTGAAGGGAGGTAAGTCAGAATACCTCGCAGATGGTTCTCTGGAATTCTCATTCGAGGTTGATGGGAAGGCATATACCGGCACCGACAAATGGAAAGTAGTAGATGTCAGAATAATCAAAGGTGAGCTGGGAGGCGCCGGCGCAACAGTGATTCTTGATCATCCGGAAAAAAGTCTGAGGATAAGTTTAACATATCTGCTTTATCCCGGTCTTCCGCTTGTAAGGAAAAAAATTGCCATTCAGAACACAGGAAAAAATGAAATCAGGATTGAAGCCCTCGATATTGAAAGCATAAAGTTCAGCGGTGATGATGGTACACATACCTGGATAATGCATGAATATGCAAGGCAGAAAGCCCTTGGACCTTATGTGGGAGAGTGTTATGATCCTGTGGTAGTGGCGCACCAATTCCGTAACAGAAGGGGAATTGCATTCGGCAATGAAGCGCCCGGAGTTATGAAACGATCCACCGCTTTCCTCAAACCTCAGCAATTTACGACAGGTTTAACACATCCCGACCAGAATTATGGATTCCGTAAATGGATAGCACCGGCAGAACAATGGGAGAGTACCTGGGTTTTTACTGCAATTTATGAAAACAGCAGCGATCCGTTTGAAGTATTAAATACAACTGTCAGCGATTATGTCCGTCTTCATATGGGAATCCGCCTGAGCCTGATCCCCAAAAAACCTGTATTTATTTATAATACATGGGAACCGTTCCTTCATAATATAAATGAAAAGCTGATTTATGAACTGGCCGATGCAGCAGCCGAATGTGGTATAGAAGAGTTTATAATAGATGACGGATGGCAGGACAACTATGGTGATTGGGGAATTAATAAGGAAAAATTTCCAAACGGACTCAAACCTGTATTCGACTATATTAAAAGCAAGGGAATGAAACCGGGATTGTGGATCAGTCTTGGCGCAGCCGAGTCGAAGAGCAAAGTATATATGGAGCATCCTGAGTGGCTTGTACGAAAAGCCGACGGCACTCCTATAAGCCTTCATGCCGACTTTGATAAGATGTATGGATGGGAAAGCTATTCGATGTGCATGACAACAGGCTGGTACGATCATATTAAAGGAGTGATTCTCAGCCTGGTGAAAGAGCATGGGCTTGAGTACATAAAAGGTGATTTTGCTGTAGCAACAGGAGCTTATACAACCGATAAGACCAGATCAGGTTGTCATGCAAAGGATCATCCAATGCATAAGGACAGGAATGAGTCGATGCTGGAGATGTATCAGCGTACATGGAGACTATTTGACGACCTTCACCGGGAGGCGCCAAACCTCTTTATTGACTGCACCTTCGAAACCATGGGCGCGTTGCAGCTTATCGACCTCGACATGTGCAAGCATGCCGAAGGCAATTGGCTGTCAAACTTTTCTGAAAAAGTTCCTGACGGATCACTCAGGGTAAGGAATATGTCGTGGTGGAGATCTCCGGTCATCCCTGCAACAGCTATGGTTATAGGAAACCAGCATTTTGAAGATCCGGAATTTGAATTATCATTAATGTCACTTAACGGTTCCCTGCCGATTGTCCTCGGCGATCCCCGTAAACTGAGTAAAGATGAGAGGATCAGGATGAAGAGCTGGGCCGACTGGATGAGAAAAGCACAGGAGAAACACGATTATATGTTATTCAGGCAGGACCTGAAGGGGTATGGGGAACCGGCAGAAGGAAACTGGGATGGCTATCAGCGTATTAATTCCGATACAAAATCGGGTGGCATTGTTGGTATTTTCAGGCAGGGTTCTCCTGAGAGTCAGCGGACAGTGACAGTAAAGTTCCTGAACCCTTCTTTTGTTTATGAGGTAAGGAAAGCCCCATCAGGAGATCTGATTATGAATTCAACCGGCAAGGAACTATTACAGAAAGGATTCAGAGTGACACTTGATAAAGAATATGATGGTGCAGTATTCGAAATAATCAGAAAATAGAAATCAGATTGATGAAACAGGAATAACTATCCGGTTATGGAAATTAAATTCTTTTGTCCCAACTGGGGATCGGGTCATAATGATTTTAATGAGTTTGTGACCAGTGTTACAGCCGCTGGTTATGATGGGATTGAGATGAGTCTGCCCCTGAATCAAAGTGAGAAGGAATCAATATTTGATTCAATCAGGAGACACGGTTTATTATTCATTGCTCAACATTGGGAAACAGCTACCTCCGATTTTGAGGAGCACAAAAAAGAATATCGTTCCAGACTGGTTAACCTTGCGACAGTTGCCCCATTATTCATAAACTCACAAACAGGGAAAGATTTCTTTTCTTTTGAACAAAATGTGGAGTTGATACAGATTGCCTCAGAAGTTTCACATAAGTATGGTGTAAAGATTATTCATGAGACTCATAGGGGGAAGTTTAGTTTTGCGGCCCATATTACTTCTGACTATCTGACCCGCTTACCTGATTTGCGTATCGGGTTCGATATTTCGCACTGGTGCAATGTAGCTGAATCATATTTACCTGATCAGCAGGCAGCCATTGATCAGGCAATCAGCCGTGCCGATCATATCCATGCCAGGGTCGGTTTTCCTGAAGGACCTCAGATTACGGATCCGCGTGATCCTGATTGGAAGGAAGCTGTGGATATCCACACCGGATGGTGGAAGCGAATTGTTGAAGTACGCAGAAAAGAAGGTCTGCCGGTTTTCACAATTACTTCCGAATTTGGGCCTTTCCCATACATGATAAATATGCCATTTACACAGAAGCCTATTGCCAATCAATGGGAAATTAACGTTTACATGATGAAAATGCTAAAATCGATACTTAATTCTGAATAACTTTTTTTAAGTACAGTTCGATATAAATTATGGTAAACGAAAAAACATCAGTCAGGGATTATAGTTTAATAGGCACAGAAACTCCGATAGCTATTAAAATGGGGCTTGCTGACGCCAAATGGTATCACTCGCCGGTATCACGGGAAGAGATGCGCGAATTACTTGTCAGAAAAGATGGTCCTGCTATCCGGGATACCATAATCTGGTTTAGTCTGATTATCAGTTCAGGTTATCTGGTTTTCCAATGGTGGGGCTCATGGTTTGTTATATTCCCATATTTTATTTACAGTGTTTTATATGCTTCAACATCCGATTCCCGTTGGCACGAGTCGAGCCACGGTACTGCTTTTAAAACCGATTGGATGAACAATGTCCTTTATGAAATTGCATCGTTTATGGTATTCAGACAATCAACAGTCTGGCGTTGGAGCCATGCCAGGCATCACAGCGACACTTTAATCCGTGGCCGTGATCCTGAAATAGCCGTACCACGGCCGCCTAAGATCAGAATGATATTACTTGCATTTGTCGGAATCCGCGGAGCTATTCCGGAAATAAGACGTATTTTTTTACATGCTACCGGTAGAATTGATCCTGAAGTTGCCACTTATCTGCCGGTATATGAATATTCCAAAGTTATTTTTAAAGCCCGGATTTACATTGGAATATATCTGTTGGTTATTGCCATGGCAGTTCTCTACAGAAGTATTCTGCCACTCATGTTTGTAGGTTTTCCTACGTTATTTGGCGGATGGTTATTACCAATTTACGGATTGACTCAACATGCAGCTCTTCAGGAGAATGTACTGGATCATCGCCTGAATTGCCGTACAGTTTATATGAATCGCATTCACCGGTACTTATACTGGAACATGAACTATCATGTTGAACACCACATGTATCCGTTAGTGCCTTACCATGCTTTACCTAAGTTGCATAAACTGATCAAAGACGATTGCCCGGAACCATATAAAAGTATTACCGATGCTTTCAGGGAAATAATCCCGGCAATTCTGAAACAGGCCAAAGACCCTTCATATTTTGTGGAACGGAGAATTCCTGAACAAGAGGGAAAATATTTAAACACAGACAGGAATATCTTTTTTGGAAAACCGGATTCATTACACGGGGGGAAAATAGAAGTATGTCAGAGCAGCGATATACCCGGGGGTGAAGTTGTAAGATTCGATTTTCAGCAACAAACCTATGCGGTTTACCGTACAGAAGATAATGATTTATATGCAACCGATGGGTTTTGTACACATGGCAATGCTCATTTGGCTGAAGGAGTTGTAATTGGAAAAGTAATTGAATGTGCCAAACACAATGGTCGTTTCAATATTAAGGACGGATCACCTGCAAGAATGCCAGTATCATTAGGTGTAAAAACATATCCTGTTGAAAATGTGGATGATAAAATTGTATTGGACTTATCAGGAGTTCACAGTGATAAACTTAATGCACAGGAACACCAAACTACTTTTAAGGTCGTCAGTAACAAAAATGTAGCTACGTTCATAAAAGAATTGACACTTGAACCTTTAAATGCAGTACCTTTTCCGTTTCAACCCGGACAGTATATTAAAATATCAATCCCGCCTCATAAAACCTTCTTCAGCGAATTTCAGATTGAGGAACCATATTATAAAGTATGGAACGAAATGGGTTTATTGGATATTTGGGCTGAAACAACTATTTATTCAAAACGAAATTATTCAATGGCAACAAATCCGGCAATAGATTCAACCCTGAAATTCAATTTAAGAATCGCTTTGCCACCAGCAGAAAGTAAAGTTAGTGCAGGAGTTGGTTCTTCGTATGTATTTAATCTGAGGCCAGGGGATGAAGTACAGTTAACCGGACCCTTTGGAGATTTTCTGATCAAAAAGTCGGACCGCGAAATGGTTTATTTGGGTGGTGGGGCAGGAATGGCTCCATTACGCTCACATTTGTCATATTTGTTCGAAACAGAAAGGACAGGTCGAAAGGTTAGTTTCTGGTATGGAGCGCGTTCGGTTGAAGACATTTTTTATGATGATTATTTCGTTAAGCTTGAACAGGAACATAGAAATTTTTCTTTCCATCCGGCTTTATCTGAAATCCGTGAGCAGGTCACCTGGAATGGTCATGTTGGATTCATTCATGAGGTATTACTGGCCGAATATCTGTCAAAACATGAAAACCCTCAGGAAATTGAATATTACTTGTGTGGCCCTCCGGCAATGATCAGAGCAGGAATGGATATGCTTAAAAACCTGGGTGTTGGTGATGACTTTATATCCTTTGATGAGTTCTGAATTAGTAAAAATATATTTAAGTAGGATTCAATAATACCATTATGTCTGAAAGTCTGTACCTGTCCAATGTTGAGCTGATCCTGCATAACCAGAATCCTTCCGGCATAGTTTATTCCCCAAATTACTGGCAGTGGTTCAAACTATCAGATCTTCACGAAAAAACTCAGCTTGATTGCATTAAGACGTGTGTTGAAAGTGGTGTAAAAGCTTTAATGTCAATGGATAATCTCGACACTATGTTTCATCCTCCTGATTATGCAGTAGTTTTATTCTGATATGACAAAACGGAAATATGAGGAAGAAAAAAGGTAAAATCCGTTACGCGATCCTTGGATTGTTGTTTTTTGCAACAACAATAAACTATATTGACAGGCAGGTTATTGGCATTCTGAAGCCATATATTGAAACTGATCTGGGCTGGAGTGAGTTTGATTATGGATTAATAGTTACAGCTTTCCAGGTGGCTTATGCAGCAGGTTTGCTGGTCACAGGAGTTATACTTGACAGGTTTGGAACGCGGTTAGGTTATGCTATTGCAATTGCAGTATGGAGCATTGCAGGGATGCTTCATGCTGCTGCCCGTTCTGCAATCGGTTTTGCCACCGCCAGGTTTTTTCTTGGTTTGGGAGAATCAGCCAATTTCCCTGCCGCAATAAAAACGGTAGCAGAGTGGTTTCCGCAAAATGAGCGGGCTCATGCCACAGGGTGGTTTAATTCAGGATCTACAATCGGGGCAATAGCGGCTCCTGTTATTGTAACCGGAATTACAGTAACAATGGGATGGCAGTGGGCATTCATCATAACCGGGGCACTTGGTTTTATATGGATCATCTGCTGGCTTATTTACTATTTCCCGCCTTCAAAGCATCCCCGTCTGTCAGCGGAAGAGCACGACTATATCCTTCATGATACCATAGTGAATGATAAAACTGACAACGTGAAATGGAAAGATCTCTTCAGGTACAGGCAAACCTATGCACTCTGTTCCACCCGTTTTATTTCAGACTGGGTGTGGTGGTTCTTTCTGTTCTGGACACCTGATTTTCTGCACAAAATGCATGGCATTAATATCAAAGAGGCCATCTTGCCACTGATTGTTATTTATGGTGTCGCCAGTTTCGGAGGTATCGGAGGAGGATGGATCTCATCCTTCCTGATCAATAAGGGAAGGTCGGTTGACTATGCAAGGAAGGCAGCAATTCTGATAAGCGCCCTGGTAGTTTTGCCGATTATGATCGTTCCCCAGGTTAAGAGCCTTTGGCTGACTGTTGCCCTGATTGCTATTGGTTGCGCCGGGCATTGCGGATGGGCGGCAAATATGTTCACTCTGATCTCAGATATCTACCCAAAAAAAGCAGTAGGCTCAATGACCGGTCTTGCAGGGTTCGCAGCAGCTGCAGGAGGTGCGCTTTCTGCCTCATTTGTGGGTTACATTCTCGATACTACCGGAAGTTATTTCCTTATTTTTGCAATTGCCTCCACCGTTTACATGGCGAACTGGCTGATCATAAAAATATTTATACCTGAAATAAAACCAATAACTTAACTTTACCTAAAACTAGCTTCAATTATGATAGTAACCTGCGTACATATTAGCGTTAAGAAAGATCTTATTGACCGGTTTATCATGGCAACCATTGATAATCACAGAGAATCGGTAAAAGAACCGGGAAACCTGAGGTTTGATTTTCTTCAGCTGGCTGATGATCCCTGTCAGTTCATGCTCTATGAGGCTTATGAATCCGAGCAGTCAGCAGCAGAACATAAGCTTACTCCACATTATGCTGTATGGCGTGATACCGTTGCTGACTATATGGCTGAACCCAGGAAGGGGATTAAATATAAGATCATTGAACCGGAAGACAGCTCACAATGGTAAAACCGTTTCAGTTTGCACGGATACCGTCAATCAGGTTTAAAAACGGTGTCATCGCCGGACTTCCAGGGTTGACAGGTTTTTATGGTAAAAAGCTCGTAATTGTTACCGGTAAAAGTTCATTTATTATTTCAAATCAGGCAGAAAAACTTTTCAGCGATCTGAAAAAAGTATCTGCTGACTGGCGACTGATTTCAATCCCCGGTGAACCCTCTCCAGAAATGATTGATAATGCTGTTCAACTGATCGGTGGCGAAAAGGTTGATCTGGTAATAGCTATCGGGGGCGGGAGTGTCCTGGATGCAGGAAAAGCAATATCGGCAATGCTTTACAAACCTGATTCTGTAAAAGAATACCTCGAGTTTGCAGGAACAAAAGAACATCCCGGAACTAAAGTTCCTTTTATTGCTGTTCCTACCACTTCCGGAACCGGAAGCGAAGTAACCAAAAATGCCGTCATTTCAAAAATTGGGGCAGATGGATTCAAGCGTTCTCTCAGGCATGATAACCTTGTGCCTGAAATTGCAATAATCGATCCGGAACTTACGCTTAACTGCCCTGAAGATATTACAGCTGCAAGCGGAATGGACTGCTTTACACAGCTTACTGAGTCATACCTTTCAGTTAAATCAAATCCCTATACAGATGCGCTTGCCATTGAAGGACTTAAAGCAATAAAGAGTTCACTTGTGAGGGTCTGCAAAGAGGGGAGTAATATCGAAGCCAGAGCAGAAATGTCATTTGCTGCTCTTACTTCAGGGATATGCCTGGCTAATGCAGGACTCGGCACAGTACATGGATTTGCTTCATCAATCGGAGCGAGGTATGATGTTCCGCACGGTCTGATATGTGGTACTTTGATGTCTGCTGCTAATGATTTAAATGTGAGAAATTTGCGTAAAAATCAGGACATATCAGCGCTTGAAAAGTATAAGTTTTTAGGTAAGCTGTTCCTCGATAAGAAGGAGGGCAGTGATGATTATCTTATCGACGGATTCATTGAGTATCTCTACCGGCTCAGTGAAGAAATAAGACTGCCTGGATTGAAAACTGCAGGTGCTGATGAAAGTGATTTTGAATTGATTATTAAAAATACCGAATGCAAAAATAATCCTGTAAAGCTTTCAAATGAAGAACTTCTGGAGATCCTTCAAAAAAGGTACTTTTGAAATAATGATTATATTTACTATTGGTAAATCAACCAGTTAACTTTAACCAGATAACCTATGAAACTCAAAAACCTCTCAATCATTACATTAACACTCCTGTTGTTAATTATTTCACAATACTCTCAGGCCCAGCTGCCAAAAGAGACTGAAGCGCAGAAGATCCAGCGTATGAAATGGTGGACCGATGCAAGGTTCGGTATGTTCATTCACTGGGGTCTGTATGCTTTACCGGCCCGTCATGAATGGGTGAAACTGCATGAGCGGATCACTAACGATCAGTATCAGAAGTACTTTGAGATGTTCAACCCCGATCTTTACGATCCGCGTGAATGGGCAAGACAGGCAAAAACTGCGGGTATGAAATATGTTGTACTGACAGCCAAACATCACGAGGGATTCTGTCTGTTTGATTCCAAATTCACCGATTACAAGGCAACGAACACTCCTTTCGGGAAAGATCTTATTAAAGAATATGTTGAAGCGTTCAGGGCTGAGGGGCTAAAGGTTGGCTTCTACTATTCACTTATTGACTGGCATCACCCTGATTATACTATTGACAGGAATCATCCACAGAGAGTGGATTCCGATACAGCATTTGCACGTCTTAACAAGGGCAGGGATATGAATAAATACCGTGAATATATGAAGAACCAGGTACGTGAACTGCTGACCAATTATGGTGAGATCAGTATAATCTGGTTCGATTTCTCCTTCCCCGGTAAGAATGGTAAAGGACATGCAGACTGGGACTCAGAGAGCCTGCTTAAAATGGCGCGCTCGCTTCAGCCGGGTATTATAGTTGACGATCGTCTTGATCTTAAAGAGGTTGAAGGGGGGTGGGATTTTATTTCACCTGAACAGGTGAAAGTTGCGAAATGGCCTGAGTACAATGGCAAAAAGATACCATGGGAGACATGCCAGACGTTTTCAGGGTCATGGGGTTACTACCGCGATGAGCATACATGGAAGAGCAATGCACAGCTTATCGAGCTTCTTATAGAATCAGTAAGCAAAGGGGGAAATCTTCTTCTGAATGTTGGTCCTACTGCTCGTGGAACTTTTGATCTGAGGGCACAGGACAGGCTTAAGTCGATGGGGGAGTGGATGAAGTTAAACAACAGGTCGGTTTATGGATGTACTGAAGCTCCGGCTGAGTTTACAGCTCCTGCAAATACGGTTCTGACTTATAACCCTGTTACGAACCGGCTTTATATTCACTTACTTGCATATCCCATGGGAAGGTTGAATCTGAAAGGAATGAATGATAAGATTAAATATGTTCAGTTCCTTCACGATGCTTCAGAAGTGAAATTCAGTGCAGGAAGCGGCGAAGACGCAGGGACCCTTTCTCTTCAACTTCCTATGCAAAAACCACCGGTGGAGATAGCTGTTTTGGAAGTGTATTTGAAATAGTTGCTGGTTGCTGTAGCTGGGGATCGATTCCCCCTTTGAAGGGGGTTAGGGGGATGTTAAGTTCAAAGTTCAAAGTTCAAAGTTCCAGGTTCATGGGTGCCAGGTAAAATACTTGTCAGCACCCAGCACCAATTAAATACTCACCGAATCATACACCACAACCTTCTCCCAGAGTTCCTGGCAGTCCTCTATGAATTTCAGGTGTTTGGGATGAGTCTGGTAAATATCCTGGTCTTCTTTATTCCTATAGGTCGTAAGGACTGAGTATGAGTATGTTGTATCTATTACTTCACGGTCCGTCGGCGCTGGTACACCTATGTGGAAATCTAAAATTGTTTCAACAGTAACAAGCTCCCTTGCAGCTTTCTCAAATTTGTCCCTCGCTTCCTTATTAGACGGATCCTTAAGCCAGAAAAATACATGGTGAATGAATTGTTTTCCCAGTTCTGCTTTTTCAGAAGAGCTGCATGAAACAGCCGCCACTATTCCTGCTCCTGCCATCCCTTTTGTCGATTTTTCAATAAAAATTCTGCGGTCAATATGTTTTTCCATAATGTTATATTTCTATTACAAATATTGTATCTGTTTTATCTATGATTTCATTCGGAATTACAATAGTGATCCCATAGGCATCCTGTTTGAACTTAAGCTTTACAGAGGATGAGAAGGAAGTTATACTCTTCACCTTTTTGCCAAAATCGGGTATCAGCAGGTTGCTGTCCTCTGCATTAAGAACGTGTACATAAATTTTATTGTTCTTGATTGTTGTTACGCCCCAGCTCTTTGGAGCTACAGGTCCTCCGCGGGTACCATAAATTGTCTCACCGTTCTTCTCCATCCACTTACCCATTTCCTTAAGTGTGGATACAAACTCGGGCTGAATTCGGCCGTCAGGCATCGGACCGACATTCAGAAGAAAGTTGGAGTTGTATCCTGCAGCTTTTACCATGTACTGTATAAGATCCTTCGTTGATTTGTATCTTTTATCCTGGAGGTTAAATCCCCAGGAGTTATTCATTGTTTCACATGTTTCAAAAGGGAGTTCACCAACCTCTGACTCTTCTGAAAATCCGGTAGTGTTATGTCCGGGAAGGTCCTTTTCAAAGGCCTGGAAATCTTCACCGGGGATCACTGCCTGGTGGTGATTATTTGATATAAGAGTTGCCGGTTGGAGGCTGTGGATCAGTTTATAGGTTTTTTCAAGCCGCCAGTCGGCATCCTTTTTATCCCAGAATCCGTCAAACCAGATACCGCCTATCTCACCATAATTGGTAAGAAGTTCTGTTAACTGACCATCCATATAATCGAGGTATTTATACCAGTCGCCGGCTTCAGGGCGACCGGTGGTCTGACCTGTTCTCCCCCGCGGGAAATAGTTTTCCTGGTACCAGTCGAGATGGGAATGGTAAAAGAAAAGCTTAATTCCCTCTTTTCTGCATTCATCAGCAAGCATTTTAAGAATATCCTTTTTATAAGGTGTACGGTCAGCTATATCCCAGTCGGTAAGTTTGGAGTCGAACATGGCAAAACCGTCGTGATGTTTGCTGGTAATGGTTATGTACTTCATCCCGGCAGCTTTAACAAGTGCCACCCACTCCTTCGGATCGTAGTTTACAGGATTGAAGAAAGATGGAAGTTTTTGGTATGTCTGTTTGTCAATGAATTGCGTATTCATTACCCATTCACCATCACCAAGAACGCTGTAGACGCCCCAGTGAATGAACATTCCGAATTTTGCATCCTGGAACCACTCCCTTGACCTGAGGTTTTCAGTTGTCGGGGTATAGGTTGTTTGAGCACTGGCATTTATCGCCAGGACAAGAAATAATGGAATTATTGTTTTTCGGATCATGACTTTATTTATCTGATTAATGTAAAATTCTGTTTTCCTTCAGCCTTCAGCCTTCCTGTCTATCATTTTATTAAATATTGCCAGCTGTTCTTTCATAGCTGCAACAGTATCTGCAGGTTCGGTTCTTGCCTCGAGAAGTATCCAGCCTTTATAATCAATAGCTTTAAAAAGGTCAAAAAGCTGCTGGTAAGGATAGTTACCGTCATTAAGCTCTCTTATATGAACTGTATCGCCAAACCATTTTTTTACGGAGTTGAAGTTTGCTTCCAGTCCGGGAGGGAGAAGATCCTGGTCGTTGCTGTTCCAGCAGATCTTTACCAGAGGTTCGGTAACCTGGTCAAAAATAGCCTTCATCACAGGAATCTCCTGGGTCTTTGGTCCATGCACCTCAACCCTTACCAGCTGACCGTAATCTTTTGCAAATTGACCTACCTCATTGAGTGATGCGGCTATTTGTGTTATGGTTTTTTCAGGTGGAACATCTGCCGGAAGATCATTGGGTTTGACTTTTATGCCCGTAGCTCCAATATCAGAGCATAGCTTAATGTATTCCTTTGTCTGGTCAATATTCTCACGAAGTTTAGCGGGATCAGGGCTATGGTATTCAAAATTAGCTCCATATCCTATGCATGTTACAGGACTATCGGCAAACCGCTTTTTGACATCAGCTCTCTGTGCCGCATTAAGACTCGTTTCAACTCCATGGGCATGCTGGGTACGTAACTCAACTCCGGCAAACCCCGATTTTTCACAGTTGGCGATAATTGCAGGCAGATCCCAGTACTGAGCCCACAGGTAGGTTACCAGTCCGAACTGCATTCCTTTGTTAGCCGGATCAGAACAGGCTGTAAGATTCTTAATGGCAGCCAGCCCTATGCCTGCTGCTATGCTCCTTTGAAGGAAATTGCGACGGGTGATGTACTTATTCATTATCAGCTTAGTTTAGTTCCCCTAAAATACTTATAAAAATTCAATACTGGCAAACCACCTTCAATTAATAAATAATTATGATAAAGAGCATTCTTATACAACTCCTGTTTCACGGATATTTCATAATTTTATAAAAAAAATGAAATATGGAAAAGTTAAACCTGAATTCACGTCGCGAATTTCTGCAGAAACTGCTTGCAGCATCAGCAGTTGCTGGATTATATCCTTATATTAACACAGCTAATGGTGCAGAAGCTACCTTTAATAAGGGGAAAATGCCTCTCAGACCACTTGGCAAAACTGGCCATATGGTTGGTATTTACAGTCTTGGAGGCCAGGCTACTGTTGAGACACCCGGAAAGGAAGAACTTGCAGTTCAGATCATCAACAAGGCTATAGATCTGGGAATAAATTATATAGATACTGCTGCAGGTTACGGAAGAGCCACTGCAACGCTTGCCAAGGCTGAAGCAAGAGGTACCAGCGAGAGAAATATAGGCCAGGTTATGAAGACCAGGCGTAAGGAGGTTTTTCTGGCGTCCAAAACAGATGACCGCACATATGATGGTTCAATGAGACTAATCGAAAAGAGTCTGAAGAACCTGCAGACCGATCACCTCGATCTGTGGCAGGTGCATAATGTAAGGAAAGCAGAAATAACCGAACTGGATAAATGGTTTACAGCAGGCGGAGTTGTTAAAGCTATGGAAAAAATGAGGGATCAGAAGGTTATCAGGTTTATAGGTTTTACGGGTCATGAAGGTCCGGATGTCCTTAAGGCCATGGCCGACAGGTATCCATTTGACAATGTACTGGTGGCACTTAATGCTGCCGACAAACATTATGATCCGTTTATTGAGAAATTCCTTCCGACAGCAGTATCAAAGAATATGGGTATTGTCGGAATGAAGATCCCGGCCCGCGACAGGATATTTGCACATGGAGGAATAATTACCATGAAAGAGGCAATGGAGTATGTAATGTCGCTTCCGATAAGCACAGTAATAGTCGGACTGGATGATATTGCCCAGCTTGAGGAGAATATAAAGATTGCAGAAAATTTCAAGCCTCTTTCAGCTGATCAGATGCTGGAAATAGAAGCAAAAACAAAGCCGTATTACAAGGAAATAATGTTCTTCAAACTCCGTTCGGAATGGCCTGCAGAGTGGTAGTACTTATCGGGCTCATGACATTGTTCAGCTGCAGAGGAAGAACTACAGAACATAGTGATCTTAAAATTGTTGAAACTGTTGAAACTGTTGAATCGGGGCAGCCGGATAGTACATTTATTTTTAACGGCAGGTCACTCGACGGATGGGAGATTACAAACTTTGGCCCGCAGGGCCCTGTTTCAGTATCAGGAGGGGAAATAATTCTGGGTATGGGAGATGGGTGTACAGGAATAACTTATACCCGTAATATTCCAACAATCAATTATGAAGTCTCACTTGAAGCCCGCAGAAAGGAGGGGAACGATTTCTTTTGCGGACTTACTTTCCCGGTAAAAAATGATTTTTGCACGTTTATTGCAGGAGGATGGGGAGGCACAACTGTAGGTCTGAGTTGCATCAATGGAAAGCATGCTTCAGAAAATGAGACAACCACTTTGCAGAGCTTTGAGAAGAACCGCTGGTACGTTATAAAACTGGTTGTAACTGATGGTAAAATTGAAGCATGGATTGATGAGGAAAAAGTTATTGATTTTATTACCACAGGCAGAAAGCTTTCAATACGTCCGGAAGTAACACTCTCCCGACCTTTAGGCATTGCTTCGTGGAATACAAAGGCTGGAGTGAGGAATATAAGGATTAGGAGTTTGTAGGAAGGATAACGGCGCAACGGCATAACGGCACAACGACACAACGACACAACAACACAACGATATAGCGACATAACAGCAAATAGTTGGCGGTAAGGTTTATGAATTTTAATTTGTAGAAATGAAAAAAGCAATAAGTATTATTAGTGTAGTACTCCTTATATTCAGCTCTATGCAGGCGCAGTATTATAAACGAATTACTGTGGAGGCAGGAACCAGAGTGATTGAAAAATTCCCTCCATATGAAAGATATCTTTATCCCCGGTTTACTGATGGCCAGGTTTTTATGAAAACCGGAGTCGTCAGTCCCGCCAGCTTAAACTATAACTTACTTCTCGGAGAAATTGAGTTTGTTCAGGATCGTGATACTCTTGTAATTGCAAGGAAGAAGGATGTAAATATTGTAACTATTGATCAGGATACCTTTATTTACAAGACTACATATCTTAAACTTATCCACAGCGGAACAGTAAAGGTTTGCCTGAGGGATAAGATCGTGCTTAAGGATATTGTAAAAAAAGGAGCTATGGGCACTGCAAACAGAACCTCTTCAGTAGATTCATATAGTTCTTTGCCATTAGATGGTAAGATCTATGAACTGGTCCCTGCTGATGATATGGAATTCCAGAGAAGTCCTGAATTCTACATTTTGAATTCATCCGGGGAACTGGTGGAGTTCAGAAAAAAGAATATACTGAATCTTTATCCGGATAGTGAAGCTGAAATACAGAAATACCTGAAATCAAACAAAGTCAATTTCGATTCGCAGGAGGATATCCTGAGATTTGCGGATTTTCTGGCAGCACTATAAAATAATATCTCTTTGGTATTTACATTATCACCGTATAATTTAAATTAGTCAGAGGACAAATCAAATTATATATAATTAAACCTATGAATAAATACCTGATGATTTTAATAGCAGGGATGGCATTAGTATCCTGTAAAACCAATCAGTTATATCTTAATGTTGTTGAACCTGCTCCGGTGCAGCTGCCCTCTGCAATTACAAGTGTAGGGATCATAAACCGCTATCTCCATACAGATGAAACCAAAGTTATCGATGCAATTGACAAAACTTTGTCACTCGAAGGCAAAAATCTGGATAAAGATGGAGCTGCGGAGAGTGTAAAGGGACTCACTGATGAATTGGCCGGTAACGTAAGATTCTCTTCAGTGGTAGTCATCGACGATATTAAGTTCAAAACACCCGGGACCCTGAATTTCCCTTCGCCTCTGAATTGGGAGATCGTTGAAATGATATGCAGTGAAAAAAACACTGATGCTCTTTTTGCCCTTGAAAAGTATGATACAGATACAAGGGTCAATTACTCCTCGCAGAAAGTGGATATTCAGACACCACTGGGCAAGATCCCAGGACTTGAACACCAGGTAAATATGGAAACACTTGTTAAGACAGGATGGCGTATTTATTATCCATTCACCAGGTCGATACTTGATGAGTATTCTTACGACGAGTCAATTGTATTTACCGGAAGGGGAGTTAATCCTCTTGTTGCAGCTTCAGCACTAATTGGAAGAAAAGAGGCTGTAAATCAGGTGAGTAACAAATCCGGACATGGTTATGCTATGAGGCTTTTACCTTATCAGATCAGAGTTACACGTGATTACTATGTAAAAGGGACAAATAATTTCAAGATCGCCAAACGGAAAGCACAGGTTGGAAAATGGGATGAGGCTGGACAGCTGTGGGAGGAGGAGACTAATAATTCCAGCGGAAAGATTGCAGGAAGGGCCTGTTATAACATGGCCATTATAAATGAAATAAACGGTGATCTTGATACAGCCCTGGGATGGGCTCAGAAAGCGTATGAGGATTACAATAATAAGCCGGCATTAGATTATGTCAGGATTCTGGAGCGAAGAAGATACAAGGATGATATTTTGAAAGCTCGGTAAGAACCCTAAATAAATAGATTTGTTTATCAGAGCATCAGGTAATAGGCAAATTATGTTTAACGATATAATTGTAAAGGTGTGATGCAAAAAATGTGACGAGCTTTTTGCATACCAGAAAGAAGTCAATTCCCGTGTATGTCTCTATGTCTCATGATATGATTTAGAGCTTTCTGATAAGTAATCCTGTAGAGTTCTTTATCTGAAGTATCTTTCGTTAAGGGCAAACCCTTTTATAAGATAGTCTCTCAAGAGTCGAAATGTCTTCTTTGATTGTTTTCCAAACAACAGTAACGTCCACCCCTAAACAGTCATGGATAAGTTTGTCCCGCATTCCTGCAATTTCTTTCCAGGGAACCTTATAATAGGTTTGTTATGTGTCTTTAGAGATTTTTTTCGAAACCTTTCCAATTATCCCAATATTTCTAATGATAGCATCTTGAACTAACTCGTTGGTCTTAAAATCCTTTAACAATACTCCACAACTAAACTCATTAATTTTTCTAATTGAGTATCTGGAATCATACACATAAATTCATTGATTTTCAAGTGATTTGGGTTATTTTATTTATGATTGCCGATAGTCATATTTTTCTAATGCAATCAGAATATGCTCTATAATATGCTTGCAAAAGATCCAAAAATACCAACCTTAAGAAGATCGTATCCTTTTAAGTGATTCAAGATTATATTTTTAATCTCAGATTGGTTCATTTGGATTGTTTTTACAAATCTATTAAAAATTGGTCATTCGACAATGATGGTATCTTGTTTTAGTTAGATGATTATTCGATCACTTTCAATTTTACTTTCTTTTCAAAATAATTGCCCATCATTCCTTGTTTTGCATTTCCTTTTACAGATTCTCCTTTAGTGAGCATTACCTGCAATTGCAATTCACTATCCTGTGCGGAATCGGTGGGACGAATAGTCATAGGTAATGAAGTTATTTCCGCCCCTTCATAATTTTCTAATTTGTCGCCAATCACACGGCAAGCCATCTGCAAGTTACACTCCCATCCTGGAGCAAATTTGGAGAGTGCACTTGTTTCTATTGTTTTTGGGTCAATATAAATCCAGGCATTTCGATAGGGCGGCTCTGTTAAATCTTCCTTTGTCCTTCCAATAACAGTGAGAACGGTTTTCGCTTGATTGCGTTTGACTTCAATAAGGAAACTTCCGTCAGATTGTTTGAGAGATTTTTTTGTGTCTGCTTCCAGCATATCAATAATGTTTTTTGATTCATCACTCCACTGTCCGTTGCTTGGATGACACGCTAAACAGTTTTTTGACTTGGTTAAAATTCCCACGCTAGGTGGATACGCATAAGCCACTCCGATGCTGCTTGTATTACTACCAAATTCAAGGTGATAATAATTCTCTGTTCCAATATACTGACTGATGGTAACTACCATTGGCAGAATGATTGACAAAATAATTACTTTTGTTTTCATTGTCGTTTGTTTTTTAGTTTTTACTTGCCATTGTCTAAATTCGACTGGCTGTCTACCGTATAAAAAAATGTTCAACCGATTTCGTCTTAAATATCACATAACATCTCAATAAACGCAACTAGTTGAGGTTATTTGTGCATAGGAGAAACTCGAAAAGCATTCAATGTTTTTTCTAGTTCTTTGGTTTCTAAAATAATTCCGATATTCATACTGATAATATTCATAATTTAATTAAATCAATAGTTTTCTGGATTAATTGCAATGAATCAATACTGCCATTTTCTGATCCTTTTTCAAAATCGCCTTCAGTTTGAGCCATTGTATTTGTTAGATGAGCGAAACAAATAATTTGCGCATTTTTCTTTATCGCTAATGAATAGAGTGCCGATGCCTCCATTTCGACAACATCTACTCCATTATCTATCATTACTTTAATTGCACTTTGTGTTTCTCTATATGGTGCATCGGTTGTCCAACTTTTGCCAGGCTTAACTGAGATATCTTCTTTTGAATATAATGGTTGTAGTTTATTCCGAAGATTTTCGTTGAGAATTGCTTTAGTATTTGATGGCAGGTAATGATAGCTTGTCCCCTCATCTCGGATAGTTTCTGTTATTAGCATAAATTGAGGATAATCAGGTGTTTTTTTTAAGATGCCCGCTGAAGTTATACTTATTATCAAATCACAATCTGATGCTATTAGTTGTTCTGACACTAATACAGCAAATGAAGCACCTACAACATTTCCAATTATCCCGATTTCTATATCATTATAACTAAAGCTAAATAATGTTGTATGATAGCAAGCCCAGCACTTATTTATTTTTGCATACCCTGACTTTAATAAATATTGCACTATATCTCCATCAGGGTCAAGTACGCAAAATTTAGGCACACTGCATTTTTCTATCTGCTTCTGTCGTCTTGCTTCCCGCAATAAATTATCAGGACTAAAAACTGATTCTTCTTCATAATTTTTATTTGATAGTATGGGTTGCATTAAGTCCATCATTCTTTAAAGTACAGAATTTGAAGTTATAAATATACTGAAGGGTTATTGATATTTTTTATTTTTGAATCATGATTGATGAAGATTAATATCTTCATAGTTTTCTTGTTTTTAATGATTTAATTATTTCGTGTGTTTCTTTAAAAAGGCAGAACGATTTTATTTTTCCGTATCAATTCATACAGGTCTTTCAGCGAAGATATCTTGCAAACCTGAGGCGCATTATTTTTACGGCTGAGCAAACATGTACCGCAACCAAGTATTGAGCCTCCATTGTCTAAGAATAATTCAGATTGTTCTTAGACATCTTTATTCTCTTTTACCAGGTTATCCAATTCAACTCCTTTGCCGAGAAGGAATATACAAACGGTATCACCTTCACTTTTGGCATAATTCGCAAGCCGTAAAGCATTCCAACCTGTTTCGGTATCGTTTGAATAAATAACCATGCCAATGGATACATTTGTTTTAAGATCCGCCGGTTTAAATGTTAGTTGTGCATTCAGGTTAAATGTTAGCATATTACCTGTTAATGCCAGGAGAACAATTGTCTTTTTCATGTAATGCAGTATAAATAGTTATTGTTTTAATTTCAACTTCATAAAAGCCTTGATACATCATTCGAAAGTAATTCCGTTGCAGTGGTTGTTGCATTATAATAGAGATAAACCAGCTTTTCCATAATTTGCTTTAAAAATTGTTTTGCCGTTCAATGAGCACCAAAACCTAAAAATGCACTGGATACAAGTACTATTATGGCAAAAAGAAGACATATTTCGCAAAGCTTTTTCCTTCTTCCTCTGAGTTTAAAAAAGAAAGCTTCTTTTTCTGAATCAGGTTTACTATCTTCTGAAAACGCAACAAATAGTTTACTTAATTGGGGATTAATCTTTAAAAAAATAATTGCCATAATGGTAACCATTCCAAATACAAATGCAAGTTTAACAATCAGTGCAATTGTTGCAACGGTATGCATTTCCTTTAAAGCTCCATGAAACAGATAGTGGTTAAGAGGAATACCCATTCCTGTGATAAACAATGTAATGATAAAAAACAGGCAATAAGGTGCATTTCCCTGAAGTGTATCTTCAACTACCTTATCCAGCTTATAAAAAAGCTTCGGTCCATATTGACTTCTGCTATTAACCAGGTTACGGTTATAGAAAGGGGCGGCTGCACAACCTACTAAAGCTATGTTATGCAATGCAAGCAAAACTCCATGAATAATTTGTTCCATTTTCTTTATTTTAATGGTTCGACAATTTTTATTTCTTTACTAAACTTTTCATTTTCCATTCAGGATACCCTTCATCAAGCCTTCTTACATTAAACCCATTCTCATGTAATATTTTTACAGCTTCATCGGCTAAAACACAAAAAGGGCCACGACAATATGCCACTATTTTTTTGTCCATGGGTATATTTTTTAGTTTAGCCATCAGTTCACTCATAGGGACTGAAATTGCACCAGTGATGTGCCCGAATTCAAATTCGATGGGGGGACGAACATCCATTAACAAAATACTTCCATTTTCTATCATGCTTCCAAGTTCAGCGAGACTAACTGCATTTAATGTCTTGTTGTCTTTTCTTTGTCTATTGAGTATCTTTTCCAGTTCGGCAACCTCTTGAACAGCGTATTTTATTACATGCTGGTATAATGATAGAAATTCGTCATTGATTAGTGAATAGTAAACGTATTGTTTTTCTTTTCTTGATTTTACAATGTTGCTGTTCTTCAGGACTTGTAAATGCTGTGAAGCATTAGCAAAAGTCAGGCTTGTAGTTTGCACAATTCCTTCAACGCTTTTTTCTCCTTGCGAAAGCATTTCAATAATTTCTAAGCGAAAAGGATTGGATAAAGCTTTAAGCAGTTTTGTAAGCCCATGGTACATAGCATCTTTAAATTCTCTGTCTTTCATTGTTTAAGTTATATTATTAGACTTTGCAAATATAAAACAACAATTCAAGTATTCAATAGATATATTGAATATATTTTAATATGACTATCGGTAATGATACATACAAAATCCAAAAACGCTTGAAAATCAATTTATTTACCCCAGCCCCGAGGGGAGTAAATTGATTTTGACTTCGTCGAGCTCCTCCGCTTCGCGTCGTCGGTTCTTCGCTCCCCTTGGGGTCGGGGTAAACGAAGAAAATCATTGAAGTTATATGTATGATTCCTGATACTCATTTATTTTAATAAAGATTAATAGTACCAATTTTATAAAGGTGTGTTGGCAAAATTTGGCTTTTGGTTTTGCAGAAGGTTAACTTGTGTGCCGGGCAGAATCAAATGTGCCAAATGTGGGCTGCCTTGAATGACGTGATCAAGGTTCGGAATCTCATCAATCCTCTTAACGGCTTCTACATATATTCTTAACCCATCTACCGGCACAGGCATCTGGTAAGGCTGAAGATTTAAAGTAAAAGTCTTACCGAAACTATAATATCCACCTCTGCTTTGTAATAATTGGCTTTTCCCGTCGAATCGGGAAACCAGCTATTATACTCACTAAACAAACGTATCTCTTTCAGATATACGGTCCTGAAAATTCTTTTACTGTTATATGTCCGGTCAATTAGAATTGAATCGCCTTTATTCAATTCAAATACAAAAGGATAGCCGGGAATATCCATTACAATTGCCGGTTGTTCAGAGACTGAAGACTTTTCAGAAAACAAAAAAGGAGCAAACAAAATGCCGGCTACCGATAGTATAAATAGTATATGTTTCATAACTCATTTAACAGGATGTATCATTAGTGTCCATTTAAATATAATTGATTTTCAACTGTATAAAATTCAGTCCTTTGACATCTTGGTTATCTTGGTTTGTAAGTAGCTATATTATAGGCGTTTTGATTACAGTAGGTATATTCAAAATCTGGAGAATTTTGTAGTCTGTTCACTTAACTGTTATTTTATCCTGATCAGAATCTTAGAGGTATTCAAATTCAAATCGTCACGCTCTGAAAAAACTTTATAACCTCGATTTAATCATGATTTCAATGAACAATGTTTAATTTATAGTGGACACTAATGAAGATGTATTTCAAATTTACAAATGATTTCAGAAAGGGCAAGGTGGTTAAAATATTTTAATAGATTTTGTGTTAAGTAAAATATCTACTATCTATTCTTTTCTTAACTTAGTAACCTGTTCATAAACAATTATCTCATCATAAACTATAAAACCTATGAAAACCAAATCTTTATTTATTGCAGCACTTCTGGTGTCATTCATGGTCACCTCATGTAAAAATGAAACAACTACTGTTCCGGTACCGGTTCAGAAAACAGATATTTCTGAGTTCCTGGGCCAGTGGACGATCGACGTTGAAGGCGGCGGAGTAAGCTGGCTCGAAGTGACACAGCAGAATAACTTTCTCGACGGGAAGCTCCTCTGGATAGGTGGTAGTGTTTTACCGGTCGGGTCTGTATTCCTTGCCAAAGATCATGTCCTTATGGTGCAGCGCACAAATAGTGTTGTGCGTGAGAGGGATGCAAACAATAATCCGGTAAAAGCCAACCAGGTAACCAATTGGCTTGAGATTGTGAAAAAGGGCGACAAGATTGAGGGTATCATCCTCAATCCGAAAAACAATGGGCTGGGTGTTGACACTGCGACATTTACAGGTACCAAACTTCCTGCTCCTCCTGCAGCTCCGGATCTTTCGAAAGTAAAATATGGTGACCCGATAACTCTTTTCAACGGGAAGGATCTTACAGGTTGGAGACTTATCAATGAGAAACAGAAGAATGGTTTTTCAGTGAAAAATGGAGTTCTATCAAACGAGCCGGTTCAGGTAGAAGGTCAGCCACATGTCAGCTATGGAAACCTGCGGACCGAACAGGAATTTGAGGATTTCAACATTAAACTTGAGGTTAACATTCCTGCCGGAAGCAACAGTGGCGTATACCTGAGGGGATTGTACGAAATACAGGTTGTTGACTCATACGGAAAGGGTCTCGATTCACATAACATGGGAGGTCTCTACAGCAGGGTATCACCAACAATGAGCGCCGAGAAGCCTGCCGGTCAGTGGCAGACAATGGATATCACCCTCTGCGACAGGCATGTAACAGTTATTCTTAATGGGAAAAAGATCATTGACAATCAGCCTGCTTACGGACCTACAGGCGGAGCCATCATTTCCGATGTCTTCTCCAAAGGACCAATTTACCTGCAGGGTGACCATGGAACTGTTAATTACAGGAATATTGTGCTGACTCCAATTGTGAAGTAAACACGTACTCACCCCCCCGACCCCCTCTCTACTTCGTAAAGAGGGGGTGAAATACAATACCGGATAGTCGTTTCCCCCTCTTTGCAGAGCAGAGAGGGGGAATCCTGAGCGAAGCGAAGGAAGGGGGTGAGTTCATGCTAAATGCAGAATGACTCGGAAGGATTAATCTTTATACTATGAAAAACATGAGCAAAACAACCCGTCGTGAATTCATCGGGAAGGCCGGAATAGTCACAGCAGGAGTATCGCTGGGAGTAACTGCCTTAAATGCTGCAAGTTATAATCGCATTATAGGTGCTAACGATAAGATCAGAATGGGTTTTATCGGTGTAGGGAACCGTGGGTCCCAACTGCTTAAACTCTTTATGGATCAGCCTGACCAGGAAGTCGCATCACTATGCGATATTTATGATCCGTATCTGCAGCGCGACAGGAGCAAGGTTGATCAGCGTTATCTTTCTGTTATGCCGGGGCAGATACCAAAAATGGGAGAGAAGTTCCCGGTTAAGCCTGTTCTTTACAAAGATTACCGCAAACTGCTTCAGGATAAGAATATCGATGCTGTTTGTATTGCTACTCCCGATCACTGGCATGCTTTGCAGACAATCGATGCCATAAAGGCAGGCAAAGACGTTTATGTTGAGAAACCTCTTACAAACACTCTTGTTGAGGGTAGGAAAATGGTTGAAGCTCAGGGGAAAAGTGACCGTATTGTAGCTGTAGGACTCAACAGAAGAGGCAATGTGGTATTCCAGAAACTTGCCAGTGAGATCCCTCAGGGAAAAATCGGGAAGGTATCAGTTGCACGAGCTGCCAGGGTAAGTAATATGGCTCCGGATGGCATCGGAAAACTAAAGGCTGAACAGCCTCCCAGGGATTTAGACTGGGATATGTGGCTGGGACCAAGAGCTTACCGTCCATACCAGTATAATATTGCTCCTTACATGTTCAGATGGTGGAGTGAATATTCAAGCCAGATGGGTAACTGGGGCGTTCATTATATGGATGCAATTAGATGGCTGATGGGTGAAAGGGCTCCGGTTGCAATAACAGCTCACGGAGGTAAATTTATTATCGACCATGATGCCGATATTCCTGATACAATGCAGGTAACATTCGAATTTGCTTCCAAAAAGATAATTTCCTTTGCCATCTACGAAGCCACCAGCGGCGATCTTTTCCCATACGGTGAACTTGAACTACGCGGTACAAAAGGGAATGTATATGCAAATGAACAAGGATACAGGATCATTCCTGCTACAAAAGGGCAATTCCAGAAATGGGATAAGCTGATCGCTGAAGAGGAGTTCAAAAATCCAACTACATTGCTTGACGACGGCAGCGCTCCTGACAGCACTTCGGGATTGATAAGGAATTTCCTCGATTGTGTAAAATCGCGCAAACAACCTTACTGTACTCTGGAGGAGGGTCACCGTTCAACATCGTTTGCCCATCTTGCAAATATTGCCGTGGCAACTCAGCAGAAATTGTTATGGGATGCTGATAAAGAGAGGTTTACAAACAGTGATGTTGCCAACAGCATGCTTCAGTATGAATACCGCAGCCCCTGGAAACTTTAGAAAGGAAACCGAAAATGCATAACAGAAGAGAATTCATTTCAAGAGTATCTGCTGCAGGAGCAGCAGTGATGATCGATCCACTGGATATTTTTGGTGCTTCAGGAATTAATCCGATACCCAAAAAGATTACAATTAAAGGAGTCAATGCCAATTTTGAGCGTGAACCGCTGATACGTCCCTTCGGTTTCAAAGGTGGATACATGACAGAGATTTGGCAGTCGATAGCTTACCTGGAGAGTGATTCGGGAAATCATTCAATAGGTCTGTGCTCGCAGAGTGTACTCTGGTCAGACGCCAGTGTTTTTGCCGCCCATTCCGAAAGTGGTGGCAACTCACTTATGTATGCAATGACCGAGAGAGCTATGCAGATCATAAAGGGACAATCTTTTACATCTCCTATTGAACTGCTCGACTCATTGTATCCCGAGGTATATGAATATGGAAAGGAAATAACTTCAAATCCGGCTCTTCGCAAGACCTTCGCTCTCAATGCACTGGTAGGACCCGACAACGCCGCATGGATTCTCTATGCAAAAGAAAACGGGATGAAATCATTTGACGAATTGATACCTGCAGCATATAAACCGGCTTTATCGCACAGGCACAACAAGGTTGCAGGAATTCCTCTGATGGCCTACACCATTCCGATTGAAGAAATAAAGGCTGCAACCGATCAGGGATACTTCTTTATGAAGATAAAGATAGGCCAGCCGGGTACCCAGGAGGAGATGCTTGAAAAGGACAAAGCGAGACTTTCAGCGATTCATAAAGCAATAGGTCATATAAAGACCACTTATACAAAGAATGGAAAGCTGCCATATTACTTCGATGCAAATGGCAGGTACGAGTCAAAGGAAACCCTTCTTAAGCTGCTCGATCATGCCCGGAAGATAGGAGCTTTCGAACAGATAGCTATCATAGAGGAGCCATTTGCTGAAGAGAATGAGACGGATGTAAGCGATATCCCTGTACGTCTTGCGTCAGATGAGAGCGCACATACAGTTGAAGATGCACTTCACAGAATTCAGTTGGGTTATAAGGCTATTGCCCTTAAAGCCATAGCCAAAACTCTCAGTATGACCATGAAAATTGCCCAGGCTGCTTATGAAAAGAATATCCCCTGCTTCTGTGCCGATCTAACTGTAAACCCGGTTTTGATTGAATGGAACAAGAATGTTGCCGCAAGGCTTGCATCATTCCCGGGAATAGGCGACCTTGGACTTGTTGAGAGCAATGGACATCAGAATTACAGGAACTGGCAAACCATGAAGAGTTACCATCCCCGCATGAATGGAAAATGGGTTGACGTGAACAGGGGTGTATATGAACTCAATGATGAATTCTATGCCTCAGGAGGAGGGATCTTCGACCCGATGCCTCACTACGAAGAGATGTTCAAATCTCATTAAGAACTTTAAAGAGCGAACAAACGAATGAAGAACAATCGAAATCAGAATTAAGAAGTTCTGATTTCTTAGTTCGTTTGTTCAATTGTTCTTACTTCGGAATACAGATTAGTTTATCCCAATACAATA